>Ga0070729_10003605_pt1 | contig 17686 bp, 11 predicted proteins | sample tdDd472_FD_66725 | JGI IMG/M metagenome (GOLD analysis project Ga0070729, IMG submission 66725) | Marine sediment microbial communities from the Atlantic coast under amendment with organic carbon and nitrate - tdDd47.2 | ecosystem: Environmental > Aquatic > Marine > Coastal > Sediment | place... | reverse complement strand
GTCGCCAAGCGGGTCAAGGCGGAAGTCGATAACGGCAATCAGGTCGCCGTCGTCGTTTCGGCCATGTCCGGCGTGACCAATCAACTGGTCGAATACACCAATCAAGTCTCGTCGATGGTCGATGCCCGCGAATACGACGTGGTCGTTTCGTCGGGCGAGCAGGTCACATCAGGCCTTCTCGCTTTGGCCTTGCAGGACTTAGGGGTTGCTGCGCGATCCTGGCAGGGATGGCAAATTCCCATCCGGACCGACAACGTGCATGCCAAGGCGCGCATCGAAGCCATTGAGTGCGACGAGGCGATCAAGCGCATGGAAGGCGGCGAAGTCGTCGTGGTGCCGGGATTTCAGGGCATCGGACCGGATGGCCGGGTGACCACCTTGGGACGCGGCGGATCGGATACTTCCGCCGTGGCGTTGGCGGCGGCCTTGAAGGCTGACCGTTGCGATATCTATACCGACGTGGACGGGGTCTATACCTGCGACCCGCGCATCGTCACCAAGGCCCGGAAGCTCGATAAAATCACCTATGAGGAGATGCTCGAAATGGCGTCCCTCGGGGCTAAGGTTTTGCAGACCCGCTCGGTGGAGATGGGCATGAAACACGGGGTGCGCCTTCAGGTGCGCTCAAGCTTTACCGAAGACGAAGGCACGCTCGTTGTTGATGAGGATGAAATCGTGGAACAGGAACTCGTAAGCGGAATCGCCTACAGCCGGGATGAGGCGAAAATCACCCTGGTGGCTGTTGAAGACCGTCCGGGCGTCGCCGCCCATATCTTCGGCCCCCTGGCTGAAGCCAATGTCAATGTAGATATGATCGTCCAGAACGTTTCGGAAGATGGCAAGACGACCGATGTCACTTTCACCGTTCCCAAAGGCGATTTGAAACGCGCCATCGAAGTGATTGAAAACGCCAAGGGCATCGAATACGCCGAGATGATGTCGGATGCCGATGTCGCCAAGGTTTCGGTGGTCGGCGTTGGAATGCGTTCTCATGCCGGTGTCGCCCAGACCATGTTCCAGTCGTTGGCCGACAAGTCGATCAACATTCAGGTGATTTCGACTTCTGAAATCAAGGTTAGCGTGCTGATTGCCGAAGAATACCTTGAATTGGCGTTGCGTGCGCTTCATTCCGCCTACGGTCTCGACGCCGAAGCGGAATAAACGAAACAAAGGGGATCGGAGGACACCGTCATGGCCGAAGCAGAACAGAAGCTGCAGGCGCTTTGGCAGCGAGGAATGGATTTCCTTGGCTGCGATTACGCCATCTTGGGCGGTGCGATGTCCTGGGTCTCCGAGCGCAATCTGGTTTCGGCGATTTCCAATGCCGGAGGATTTGGTGTGCTGGCCTGTGGCTCCATGACGCCTGATCTTTTGGATGCTGAAATCGCCGCAACTAAGGAAATGACCTCCAAGCCTTTCGGCGTCAACCTGATCACTATGCATCCGGAAATCGATGCTTTGATCGATGTTTGCGCCAATCACCAAGTGAGCCATGTGGTGTTGGCCGGCGGTTTGCCGGGGGCGGCCTCGATCAAGCGGATCAAGGACAATGGGGCGAAGGTTATCTGCTTCTCGCCTGCTTTGGTCTTGGCCAAACGACTGATCCGCTCAGGGGTTGACGCGCTAGTGGTTGAAGGCGCCGAGGCGGGCGGTCATATCGGCCCGGTCTCAACCAGTGTGCTGGCTCAGGAAATCCTTCCCGAAATTAAAGATGTGCCGGTTTTCGTTGCAGGTGGGATCGGACGTGGCGAGGTGATCGTTTCCTATCTCGAAATGGGAGCCGCCGGAGTTCAGTTGGGCACCCGGTTTGTTTGTGCCACGGAATCCATAGCCCACGAAAATTTCAAGAAGGCCTTTATTCGGGCGGGCGCCAAGGATGCCGTGCCGACGGTCCAGGTCGATTCGCGCTTTCCTGTCATCCCAGTCCGTGCGCTGACCAACAAAGGCACGCAAGAATTTATGGAAACCCAGCGCCGGGTGATTGAACGATTTAATTCGGGCGAACTCGACCAAAAAGCGGCTCAGCTTGAGATTGAGCATTTTTGGGCGGGCGCTTTAAAGCGCGCCGTTATCGATGGTGACGTGGAAAACGGTTCACTGATGGCGGGACAGTCGGTTGGTATGGTAAAGTCGGTCCAACCCATGGCGGAGATCGTGGGAGACTTGATCGCCCAGGCCGTTTCGGCCTTGAAAACGCGCTGAGAAATCAAAGGTTCCGGTAGGAACATCAGGTCAGAAACTGGGAAACGAGGGGCGGCCCGGAGAACGAGGGGAGCCGCCTTCGACCATGGCGCAACATGAGTAGAGAAGCGACAATGGACGGAAAGAGCAAAATGCCACCGGCTTCTCACGGCCCGGGTGTCGTCGGGTTGCGCCGTCTGCTTTCCCGTTTGCGTGAAGTGATGGCCGGGGGGGGCTCGGCCCAGGACCGACTTAACCGTACGGTCAAGATCATTGCCGCCGATATGGTGGCCGAGGTGTGCTCGGTTTATCTGCTCCGCGCCGGTGAGGTCCTTGAGTTATTTGCTACCGAGGGCTTGAAGGCCGAGGCGGTCCACCAGACCCGTCTGCGTTTGGGAGAAGGTCTGGTCGGTGATATTGCGGCCCATTCCCACCCTCTCGCTCTTTCAGAGGCCAAAGATCATCCCAACTTCGCCTACCGGCCGGAAACCGGCGAGGAAATCTATCACTCTATGATGGGGGTTCCCATCATGCGCGCAGGCTCGGTCGTCGGCGTGTTGGCCGTACAGAATAAAACCCGCCGCCAGTACGCTGAAGAAGAGCTAGAGACCCTTGAGACCGTCGCTATGGTCCTGGCCGAGTTGGTGGCGACCGGTGAATTGGTTCCTGCCGACGAACTGCATGCCGTCGATGGCATCGCCGTGCTGCCCATGCGGATCGAGGGGACCGCCTTGAATGCGGGTATCGGCCTCGGAACGGCGGTGCTCCATCGCCAGGAAATCGTCGTTCACGATATGGTGGCCGAAGACCCGGCGGCTGAGCAGGAACGCCTGGACCGGGCGGTTGGCGAAATGCACGGGGCGCTGGATAAGCTTCTGAAAAGCCCATTGATCAGCGATGATGAGCAACGCGAAATTCTCGAGACCTACCGGATGATCGCTGAAGACGCCGGTTGGTTGGCGCGTATTAACGACGCGATTAAGACCGGCTTGAAGGCCGAAGCGGCGGTTCAGAAGATCCAAACCGAAACCCGGATCAAGATGAGCCAGATCACCGACCCCTATCTGCGTGAGCGGGTGCAGGACTTTGACGATCTGGCCAACCGGTTGTTGCAGCATCTGACCGGCGAAAACCCGGGAGCGGCCAACGAAAATTTGCCGGAACATGTGATCTTGGTCGCTAAATCCATGGGGCCGGCAGAGCTGATGGATTACGACACCAGTCGCATTCGTGGCTTGGTGCTTGAAGAGGGCTCGGCGACGTCTCATGTCGCCATTGTCGCCCGTGCGCTCGATATTCCGGTCTTGGGCCGGGTCAAAAACCTGATGCGCAAGGTCGTGCCTGAGGACTTCGTCGTGGTCGATGGCGATCATGGGCAATTCTTCGTCAGGCCCTCGGACGATATTGTTCAAGCCTTTCAGGAAAGCCGCAAAGCGCGGGAGTTGCGCAAGGCTGAATATCTTCAGCTTAAGGACCTCCCGGCGGAAACCCTCGATGGCCGTACTATTAATATGCATCTGAATGCAGGCCTCCTGGTCGACTTACAGCACCTGGAGGAGACCGGCGCAGTCGGCGTTGGACTGTATCGCACGGAAATTCCGTTCATGGCCCGCCCCGAGCTTCCCGACGTGGAGGCGCAAACCAATCTCTACCAACGGGTCTACGAACATATGGACGGCAAGCCCGTGATCTTCCGCACCCTCGATGCGGGCGGCGACAAGGTCTTGCCTTACTGGGCGAACGCCGAAGAGGAAAACCCTATTCTCGGTTGGCGGGCCATCCGCTTAACACTCGACCGTCCGGCTATTCTGCGCCAGCAGTTGCGCGCCCTTATTCATGCCAGCCCGGAACGCGATCTTTCGATCATGTTCCCGATGATTGCCGAGGTCGCCGAGTTCGATGCGGCGCGTAAGCTGGTTGATAAGGAGATGGAGAGAGCAGAGGCGCGCCGCCTGACCATGCCGACCTCCGTTCGGGTCGGGGCCATGCTTGAAGTTCCTTCGCTGCTCTATCAGTTGCCGCAGTTGGCTAAACGGGTCGATTTTCTCTCCGTCGGGTCCAACGACCTGCTGCAGTTTATGTTTGCTTCGGATCGGGGAAATCCTCGCCTCAGCGGCCGTTATGATTCTCTCTCGGGTCCCGTACTCTCGGCCCTACGGCAGGTGGTGCGGGAATGCGACGCGGCGGGAGTGTCGTTAAGCCTTTGCGGCGAGATGGCGGGCAAACCGCTTGAGGCGATGGCTCTGATCGGTCTGGGCTTTACCAACATCTCTATGTCACCGCCTTCCATTGGGCCGGTCAAAGCGATGATTCGCAGCGTTCGTTACGATGAGTTGAGCCGCTTTATCGAAAGTCAGTTGGCCCATTCCGGTCGCAGCCTTCGCGAGAAGCTTCGATCTTTCGCCATCGATCACAACGCCGCCATCTGACGTTGCCCCAGTCCATACGCTATTCCGCCTTGAAAAAACTTGGTTTTTAGGGACAATGGTTGGCGGTTTGGGGAAGATTGCGGGTGTTGAACCCGTTAATTTCGCGCCATGCCGGGAAAAACGCAGCCAGTTGCAGCGCACAATCTCAGCGGCTGAGTAGGGGAGCGGGCAGGAACGTGGTCGAGACAAAACAGCAGGAATCCAAGGAAAACAAGGCGCAGCAGAGCAGCCATGGGGTTGGGGCGTTGTTGAGGGCTTCCCGATCTCGGTTGGGTGAGGACCTGCGTCACGTCGCCCAAAGTCTCCGCATTCGCCTTGTCTATCTGGAAGCGATCGAAGAAAGCCGATTCGCCGATTTGCCGGGTCCGACCTATGCCGTGGGGTTCGTCAGAGCCTATTCCGAATATCTGGGACTGGACGGTGATGAAGTGGTGCGGCGTTTTAAGGAAGAATATGCCGAGGCCGAAAAACGCCCTGATCTGGTTTTTCCCGTACCCGTGCCCGAGCGCAGTTTGCCTACCGGCGCAATTTTACTGTTGAGTGCGTTACTTGCTCTCGCGGCTTATGGCGGTTGGTATGTGATCGCCGGTGACGAGCAGGATGCCGAATTGGTGCCGACCCTGCCGCAGCGCCTACAGAGCCTTTTGCCCGGAAGCAATGAGGCGGTTGAGAAGACTGAAGATGATGAAGCCCAAGAGGAAACCGTCGTTGAGACGGTGATCGAGAAAGCCGAAGAGACGGCCGAAATGGCGGCGCAGGAAGCTGAGCAGGTGGAGGAAGAGGCGGTCGAAAAAGCGGAAGAGGTTATAGAGAAAACCGAGGAAGCAGTTGAAGAAGCCTCTGAAGATGCTGTTGAGAAAGTTGAAAAGGTTGTCGAAGAGACTGCTGCCGTAACAGAGTCTGCCGAACCCCAGGCTGCCGAATCTCACCCTGCTCAGACAGAGGAAGCGCCGAAAAAGGATGAAGTTGAGCAGCCTGAACAAGCCGAACCAGAAACTGAACAAAACACTCAGGAAGTAACCGAAAGCCAAGAACCTGCCAATGAGGCGGAAGCGGATGCGCCTGCAGCCGAAGCGCTAGTAGAGACGGCGCAACCCGAGGCGCAGGAGACTGCTAACGAAAGTGGTAATGAGGCAACGACTGAAACGGCCAATGAGGCCGCAAGTGAAGAGGCGGCTACTCCTGTCGCCGATCCGGGGCCGAGCCGCATTGAGGTGCGTGCTTCTCAGCCGAGCTGGATTCAGGTGCGCGATGAAGTCGCCAATACCATGCTGGTCACCAGGCTGCTGCGCCCTGGCGATGCCTACCATGTGCCAAACCGTAAGGGACTGACCCTGCTAACCGGCAATGCGGGCGCTTTGGAAATCCTCGTGGATGGCGAAAAAGCGCCGACGATAGGCGAGTTGGGAGCCATTCGCCGCAAGGTGATTTTAGAGCCTGAAAAGCTGATGGACGGGACGGCGGCCAACGAATAGCGGCGCCCCGATCTCGGGGTTGCTTGGTTTTCACTTCAAATCTGAGACGGGAGCCCCGATTTCCTTGGGACGTTGCCGCCGTTTTGCGCTATAAACCGCGCGTTATTTGATTTGAAAGGAAACGAAACGGGCATGAGCCTTCGTCCTTACCGGGATATCAATCGCCGCAAGTGCCGCACAGTCAAGGTGGGCGATGTGGAAGTTGGCGGGGAATCGGTGATTTCGGTCCAGTCAATGACCAATACGCCGACGTCTGATGCCTCGGCCACTATCGGTCAGATCCGCCGCCTTGAAGAAGCCGGCGCCGACTTGGTGCGGGTTTCCTGCCCCGATGAAGCCTCGACGGCTGCCTTGAAAGATATCGTTGCGGCTGCCGAAGTGCCGATCATCGCCGATATTCATTTCCATTATCGCCGCGCCATTGAGGCGGCCGAAGCCGGGGCGGCCTGTCTGCGGATCAATCCGGGCAATATCGGTTCGGACGATAAGGTCCGCGAAGTGATCAAGGCGGCCAAGGATCACGGCTGTTCAATTCGTATAGGGGTCAATGCGGGCAGCCTTGAGAAACACCTGCTCGACAAATATGGCGAACCCTGCCCCGAAGCCATGGTGGAGAGCGCCCTTCATCACGCGAAAATTCTCGAAGACAACGACTTCTTCGAATTCAAGATCAGCGCCAAGGCCTCTGATGTTTTTCTGACCATCGCCGCCTACCGGGGCATTGCCGCAGCCTGCGACTATCCACTCCATCTTGGCATCACCGAGGCCGGGGGCTTGCGCAGCGGCACGGTCGCCAGCGCGGCGGGCCTGGGGGTGCTGCTGATGGAGGGGATTGGCGATACCTTGCGGGTTTCGCTCTCGGCCGATCCGGTAGAAGAGGTCAAGGTGGGCTTTGATTTGTTAAAAGCCCTCGATCTGCGGCATCGGGGCGTTCGCATCGTTTCCTGCCCGTCCTGTGCGCGGCAGGGATTCGACGTGGTCAAAACCGTCGCCACCCTAGAAGAGCGGCTGGGCCATATCACCACGCCCATGACTCTGTCGATCATCGGTTGCGTGGTTAACGGTCCGGGTGAGGCGCGCGAAAGCGATGTGGGCCTTACTGGTGGCGGCCAGGGCAGTCATAAGGTTTACATTTCGGGCATTGCCGACCATAACGTCGATGATGTGGCGATGGTTGATCACATCGTCAAACAGGTTGAAGAAAAGGCCGCCGAGATCGAGGCGGAAAACGAGGCTTCCAACCCGGAAGCGGCGGAATAACGGAACGAGAGACTATGGCCGACTTGCAGCCGGTGCGCGGCACCTACGATATTTTGCCCGAAGACATGCCCCGGCACCGTTTTGTCGAGCAGATTGTGCGCGATGTCAGCGCCCTTTACGGGTTCGGTGAGATCGCCACGCCGATTTTCGAGCAGACACAGGTTTTCGCCCGTACGCTGGGTGAGACATCGGATATCGTGACTAAGGAGATGTATACCTTCGAGACGAAGGGCGGCGATATGATCACGCTGCGCCCTGAAGGGACCGCCGGTGTGGCGCGGGCTTTCATCTCTAACGGTCTGGCTCAGAACCTGCCATTGAAGTTTTTCTATAAAGGCCCGATGTTCCGCTACGAGCGCCCGCAAAAGGGCCGTCAACGTCAGTTCCATCAGGTCGGTGTGGAGTTGCTGGGCGTTGAAAATGTTCTGGCCGATATCGAAGTCATCGCCATGGGCGCGCATGTCCTCGAAAAGCTGGGTCTCAACGGAAAGTACAAGCTCGAACTCAATACCCTGGGCGATACCGAAAGCCGTGACGCCTATCGCAAGGTGTTGGTCGATTATTTCTCAGCTCATAAGGACAAGCTTTCCAAGGACAGCATTGAGCGACTTGAGCGCAACCCCTTGCGTATTCTCGATTCTAAGGATGAAGGCGACAAGGTCGTAGTCGCCGACGCGCCTCTGCTGCAAGACAGCCTGAATGCTGCTTCGAAGGAGTTTTTCGATGCCCTCTGCAAAGGGCTCGACGATCTGGGCGTCGTATATGAAATCAGCCCCCGTCTGGTCCGCGGGCTCGACTACTACTGCCATACGGCCTTCGAGTTCACCACGACCGAACTGGGCGCGCAGGGCGCGATTATGGCGGGCGGACGGTATGACGGCCTGATCAAGCAGATGGGCGGGCCACAAACGCCGGGTATTGGCTGGGCCGCCGGTGTGGAACGGCTCTCCATGATGATCGATGAAGCAATGATCCCGGCCGACCGGCCTGTCGCCATTGTGCCGGTGGGCGACGAGGCGAAAGCGAGGGCCGTGTCCCTCGCTGATGAGTTGCGTCGTGCAGGGATTTCTGTTGATCTGGGTTATTCCGGCAATATGGGAAAACGCCTGAAAAGGGCTAACAAGATTAACGCCCGCACCGCTATTTTGCTCGGAGAGGATGAGTTGGCGAAACAAGTTGCCACAGTGCGCAACCTCGATAGCGGCGATCAGGCCGAAGTGGCTTTGGATTCTTTAGCCGATCATTTGGCGGGACAGGTATAGGGCGCGATCATGTCGGTTCTTTCCCCCAGCAAAGGCAGGCCTTTGGTCGTTGGAGCCAATCATCGCTCCAGTTCCCTGACCTTGCGGGATGCCTTGTTTGTTGAAGAGGGGAGTGTGCCCGCTTTTCTCGAACGGCTTCGGGGGAAGGGATTTACCCAGGCGATTATTCTCTCCACCTGCGACCGGGTCGAGGTTCAGGCCATCGACCCCACCGGTGAAGATGCTCAAGTCAAGATCATCGAAGCGATGGCTGAACATGGGGGGATCGAACCCCGCAATCTGGCCGACCAAGTTTATCAGTTCTTCGGTGATGAGGCGGTGCGTCATGTTTTCTCCGTTGTCGCTTCGCTCGACAGTTTAGTCATTGGCGAGCCCCAGGTGTTCGGGCAGGTTAAGGAAAGCCATCAGTGGTCCAAGGATGCCGGGATGATCGGCGCCGAAATGGAAGCCCTGCTTCAGGCGGCCTATGCCGCAGCCAAGAAGGTGCGCACCGACACGCGCATCGGCGAAGGCCCGGTTTCCATCGCCAGCGCCGCCGTACAGGTCGCTAAGGATCTCCACGGTGATTTGTCGCGCTGTACGTCGCTGCTCATTGGCGGCGGCGAAATGGGCGAGCTTGTAAGCGAAAGCCTATCGGGCAACAACATCAGCCGCATGGTAGTCGTCCATCCAAGTCCCTTACGCGCCGAAAGCCTTGCCCGGACCATGGAATGCCATGCCGCAACCTATGAAAATTTAGCCGAGGAAATGGCCCGGGCCGATATCCTGATGGCTGCGCTTAATCGGCGTAAAGAACAGGTGGTGACGGCCGATATGGTCAAGGTCGCTCTCAAGGCCCGGAAGAAAAAGCCTATTTTCATCATCGATGCGGGGATCCCGGGCGACGTTGAGCCAAGCGTTGCCGATATCGATGGGGCCTTTCTCTACGATCTCAACGATCTGGAGCAGGTCGCCATGGAGGGGCGTGCCTCGCGCGAAGGCGAAAAAAGGGCGGCTATCGATATCGTTTCGGCTGAAGCCACGGCATATATCAAAGGACAGGCGGGCCGCGAGGCGGTGCCCGCCTTGACCACGCTACGCGCTTTCTTCGAGGCTGAGGGTAAGAAGGCCATTGAAGAAACCGGTGGTGGCGAAGAGGCAGAAAAAGCCGTGCGCTTGCTGGTCAACCGGTTGCTCCATCAACCGACGAAAACCTTGAAGGACATGGCCTCCAAGAGTGGTGCGGGGAAAGGCGAATTTTCGGGTGATTGGCAGATGGCGGAAAAGGTCATCCAGCACCTGTTTGATCTGGAAGAGAAAAAGAAATGAGCCTGGAAGAAAAGCTGGATCGGGTCATGGCCCGGTCCGACGAATTGCGCGACACTCTAGCCGCCGCCGACGGCCTGTCATCGGATGATATCGTCCGCATGTCCAAGGAGTTTTCAGACCTGGAACCGGTCGTAGCGCGGATTGAAGAGTTCCGTAATGCCCGCGATGAAATGGTCGATCTGACCGAGCTGATGAGCGACCCCGATGGTGATTCCGAAATGAAGGCTATGGCCGAAGAGGAATTTCATGAGCTGAAAGCCAGGATGCCGGAGCTTGAGCGGGAGATTCAGATTGCTCTTTTGCCCAAAGACGAGGCGGATGAAAAGAACGCCATTCTGGAAATCCGCGCAGGAACGGGCGGTGATGAGGCTGGGCTGTTTGCCGCCGACCTGTTCGGCATGTACCAGCGGTTTGCCGAAAACAACGGTTGGAAATTTGAGGTGATGGACGCCAACCAAACCGGTATCGGCGGGTTTAAAGAAGTCACTGCCTCGATTTCAGGCAAAGGCGTTTTCGCTCGACTAAAGTATGAATCCGGCGTCCATCGGGTGCAGCGGGTGCCGGAAACGGAATCGGGCGGACGTATTCATACCTCAGCAGCTACTGTCGCCGTGCTGCCCGAGGCCGAAGACGTGGATGTCGATATTGAGGAAAAAGACCTGCGCATCGATACCTATCGCGCTTCCGGTGCGGGGGGGCAGCACGTCAATACTACTGATTCCGCAGTTCGAATTACCCACTTGCCGAGCGGTGTCGTGGTTCAGTGCCAGGATGAAAAATCGCAGCACAAGAACAAAGCCAAGGCGATGAAAATTCTGCGTGCCCGCATTTACGACCATCAGCGTGAACAGCTGGATGCCGAGCGGGCCGAGTCGCGCAAAAGCCAGGTTGGCTCGGGCGACCGCTCGGAGCGCATCCGGACTTATAATTTTCCACAGGGCCGGGTGACCGATCACCGCATCAACCTTACGCTCTATAAGATCGAGAAGATCATGGAAGGCGAAATTGACGAAATCGTCGATGCCCTGACGGCTGAGGATCAAGCCGCCCGATTGGCTGAGTTTACCGCCTGATGAATACCGTTGGGGAGGCGCTGGCCGAAATTGCCGGTCTCCTTAAAGAGGCGGGTATCGAAGGCGCGATTGGCGAAGCCCGCCTTTTGATTTCTGAAAGTCTCGGCTTGTCGGTGGAAAAAGTTCTGGGCTATCCCGAAATATCGATCCAGTTGGAACAATCGAAAAGACTTAAGGGGCTGACGGTGCGACGTGTCGCCCGTGAGCCCATGTCTCACATTCTGGGCCATCGTGAGTTTTGGAGCTTGGACTTCAAGGTCACGGCCGACACCCTAACGCCGCGTCCTGATAGCGAAACCCTGGTTGAAGCGGTGCTCGAGCGGGTGAAGAACAAGAACGCGCCTCTGAGCCTGCTCGACCTAGGAACGGGAACCGGCTGTCTGCTTTTATCGTTGCTGCACGAACTGCCCAATGCGCAGGGAGTGGGCATAGACAAAAGCCCCGCCGCCCTTGCCGTAGCCGAAGAAAACGCCGTTTGTCTCGACCTTAAAGACCGGGCTGAATTTAAGCGTTCCAATTGGTTTTCCAATGTGGAAGGGCGCTTCGATATCGTGATTTCCAATCCCCCCTATATCAAGACCGGCGATCTGGCGTCCCTCGAGCCAGAGGTTGCCCGGTATGAGCCGGAGATTGCCTTGACTGCGGGAGATGATGGGTTGGACGACTATGCGAAAATCATTGAGGGACTGGGTGACGTTCTGGCTCTCGGGGGCTTTGCCGCTTTTGAGCTTGGTATGGGGCAGACCGAAGCCGTCTCTGAACTGGCTGGTGCTAAAGGCTGGTTGATTGCCGATGTTAAAAAGGACCTGGGTGGAATTGAGCGTTGTTTGGTGATTGAAGGGCATTGACCAAAAAAAGTGTTGGAAATGCCCGGAAACCCGTCTAGTTTCAACTTGTGGCGCATGAAACGGATTCGCTGGGTTGCGAATCGAAGAGACCCTGAGGGGGACCAATTAAGGGTCGATTAGGCGCTAATTTTTTAAATTTCCCCGAAACGCGGTTCCAGTGAGTGAGCCGATCAGGTGGCTAAAGCGCTTTCTTAGGAAGGCAAGCCTGGGGGTCGGGGAACGGGTTTACATAACCAAGCCAGGAAACATGAACAAGAACACCAACCCTAGGCGTTCGCGCGGCCGAAATAATTCCGGACGTGGCGGAGGACGCGGCAATAAACGGCATCAGAATCGCGGCGGCGGCAAGCGCGGCTATCGCGACGGACAGCTCCTTGATGGACGGACTCGCCATAATTATCAGCAAAACCTGGATAAATTTATTGGCCAGGCCAAAGATGCATCGTCGTCCGGCGACCCCGTTGCGGCGGAAAACTTCTATCAGCACGCCGAGCACTATTTCAGAGTGCTTAAAGCCGATGACGAGTTGAAGAATAAAAAACGCGAAGAACGGAGCAAGCCGAACGAGTCGACCGACGAAAATGAAGACGGTACGGTAGAACAGATGGCGACTGGCGAAGAAAAAGCGCCTGAAGAAGTGAGCGAAGCAGTGAACGAAGAGGCTGCTCCGGAAACGCCGAAAGAAGAGAAGGCCGAAAAGAAGGTGGAAAGCGAAGAAGAAAATGAGGCGGAAGCCATTCCAGCCTAATCGACGCTCTCAGAAACAGATCAATGAAACGGCGTGTCGCCTTGACGATGCGCCGTTTTTTTGTGTCCTAAAGCTTGCTTTGGCAAGGGGTTATGACAAATCATGGGTAGAAGTTTAATTCATCAGGTGGAACACCCATGGATTTCGAAAAATTCACCGACCGTTCGAAAGGTTTTTTTCAGGCCGCCCAGACCATAGCCATCCGGGAAGGTCACCAGCAACTGACGCCCGAGCATCTTTTAAAAGCCCTGCTCGATGACAAAGAAGGCCTCTGCGCTAACCTGCTTACGGCGGCGGGTGGCGATGCGGTCAAGGCTAAAAAGGCCACCGAAGCGGCCTTGCGCAAACATCCGAAAGTCGAAGGGGCGGGAGCCCAGATTATTGCCACGCGCGAGTTTTCCAAGGTTATCGATCAGGCCGAGCAACTGGCGGAGAAGGCGGGCGATAGCTTCGTCACTGTCGAACGGCTGCTGCTCGCCATGGCCCTCTCGCCATCGCTGACCGTGGGTAAAATTCTGACCGACAGCGGCGTGACGGCCCAGGCGCTGAATCGTGCCGTGGAAGATTTTCGCAAAGGCCGTACGGCGGATAGCGCCAGCGCCGAAGACAACTACGACGCCCTCAAGAAATACGCTACAGACCTGACGGAGCGGGCCCGCGAAGGCCAACTCGACCCGGTGATTGGACGGGATGAAGAGATCAGGCGAACCATTCAGGTGTTGTCGCGCCGGACGAAGAACAACCCGGTGCTGATCGGTGAGCCTGGGGTCGGTAAGACGGCTATTGCCGAAGGCTTGGCTCTGCGAATTGTCGATGGCGACGTACCGGATAATTTAAAGAACAAACAACTGCTGGTTCTAGACCTTGGTGCGTTGGTTGCCGGGGCCAAGTTTCGCGGCGAGTTCGAGGAACGATTGAAAGCGGTGTTGACCGAGGTCACTTCGGCAGCGGGTGAAATCGTCCTGTTCATCGATGAAATGCATACTTTGGTCGGTGCGGGTAAGGCTGAAGGCTCCATGGACGCCTCAAACCTTTTAAAACCCGCCCTGGCCCGTGGGGAGCTACACTGCATCGGAGCGACCACGCTCGATGAATACCGTAAGCATGTCGAGAAAGATGCCGCTCTGGCCCGTCGTTTCCAGCCGGTTTTCGTCGAAGAGCCTTCGGTGGACGACACCATTTCGATCCTGCGCGGACTGAAGGAAAAGTACGAACTACACCATGGTGTGCGAATCAGCGATGGGGCCTTGGTTTCGGCAGCCGTGCTCTCCAATCGTTACATCACCGATCGTTTCTTGCCGGACAAGGCCATCGACCTGATGGATGAGGCCTCAAGCCGCTTGCGCATGGAGGTCGACAGTAAGCCTGAAGAATTGGATGAACTGGATCGTCGGATCATTCAGCTGAAAATCGAGCGGGAGGCTTTGAAAAAAGAAGCCGATAAAGCCTCCAAGGATCGGTTGGTGACACTTGAAGATGAACTTTCCGATCTTGAAGCCAAGTCGGAAAAACTGTCTAGTCAATGGATGGCTGAGAAAAATCAGCTCGATGAGGCCCAGAAGTATAAAGAGAAGCTCGATCAGGCCCGAATCGCCTTGGAACAGGCGAAGCGGGAAGGGGAGCTGCAAAAGGCGGGCGAGCTTCAGTATTCGCTGATTCCACAGCTCGAAGAAAAGGTTGCCGAGGCCGAAAACTCGGACAAGCAAGCCGTGGTCGAGGAAGTGGTCACCGATGAGCATATCGCCTCGGTGGTTTCGCGCTGGACCGGCGTGCCGGTTGATAAGATGCTCGAAGGTGAGCGCGATAAGCTGCTCCGCATGGAAGAGGCGTTGCGCAAACGGGTGGTCGGCCAGGAAGAGGCCGTGGTCGCCGTTTCGCAAGCCGTTCGCCGGGCGCGCGCCGGTCTGCAGGACCCCAACCGGCCGATTGGCAGTTTCCTGTTCCTCGGGCCCACGGGTGTCGGCAAGACCGAACTGACCAAGGCCCTGGCGTCTTTCCTGTTTGATGATGAAACGGCCATGACCCGCATCGATATGTCGGAGTTCATGGAGAAGCATGCGGTGGCTCGGCTGATCGGCGCGCCTCCGGGTTATGTCGGCTATGACGAGGGCGGCGCGCTGACCGAAGCGGTCCGGCGCAGACCCTATCAGGTGATTCTGTTCGATGAAGTCGAAAAGGGTCACCCGGACGTGTTCAACGTGCTTCTGCAGGTGCTGGACGACGGACGACTGACCGACGGTCAGGGCCGTACGGTGGATTTCCGCAATACCCTGATCATCCTGACCTCCAACCTGGGGGCCGAGATTCTCGCAGCTCAGGAAGACGGTCACGATTCCGATGAGGTGCGGGAGCAGGTTATGGAGGTGGTTAAAGCCTCCTTCCGGCCCGAGTTTTTCAACCGTTTGGATGAAACCATTCTCTTCCACCGGTTGTTCCGCGAACACATGACCGGCATCGTCGATATCCAGTTGGCCCGGCTCGCCAAGCTTCTGGAAGATCGTAAGATCAAGCTGGAGTTGGATGAAGCCGCGAAAACATGGCTGGCTGAAACAGGCTACGAACCGGCCTATGGCGCGCGCCCCTTAAAGCGCGTGATCCAACGTTTCTTACAAAACCCGCTTGCCGAAAAGATCCTCGAAGGCGCTCTCCTTGACGGCTCTACCGTGAAGGTCAGCGCGGAGGGCGATGGTTTGACTTTCGCATAAACGGCAAACTACCAAAAAGCCCGCCTCACTCGACGAGGCGGGCTTTTCGTTTGGAGGGGGGCAATCGTTTATTCCGCGTTGGCGACCGAGGTTTCCATCGGTAGCGAGGCGTAGGTCTGATCCAACTCTGCTTTGCGGACGTTGAACTTGGCTAGGTCAGTCCCTTTAAGGCGCTCGCCGGAAGGCATGCGGACCTTCAAGGGGTTGGTTTGGCGGCCATTGACCAAGATTTCGTAATGCAGGTGAGGCCCAGTCGAACGGCCGGTCGATCCAACGTAGCCGATCACCTGACCTTGGCGGACGCGCTTGCCTTTATACATCTTCCGCGCGAAACCCTTCATATGGGCGTAAGCCGTTGAATAACCGTTGTTGTGGCGGATGCTGATGTAATTGCCATACCCGCCCTTGCGTCCTTTGAAATCGATCACCCCGTCGCCAGCGGCAAAGATGGGTGTGCCGCGCGGTGCGGCGAAGTCGATGCCGCGGTGCATCTTGGTGTAGCCGAGGATTGGATGTTTGCGACGACCGTAGCCGGAAGAAAGACGTGCGCCGTTGATTGGGGTACGCATCAAAGCCTTTTGAGCGCTGCGGCCCTTATCGTCAAAGTAGTCGATCCGCCCCTTAGAGTTCTTGAACCGGTAAATCGGATAGCGCTCGCCCGACAGGGTCAGTGTGGCGTAAAGCACGTCACCCGTACGGGCCAGTTTGCCATCATCGGTATAGTAAAGTTCATACATTACCTCGAAGGCGTCGCCTTTGCGGATGTCGCGCTGGAAATCGACGTCCCAGGAGTAGGCCATGATCAGGTCCATCAAAATTCGGTCGGGAACACCAGCTTCCATGGCGGCTAAATATAGGCTGCTTTCAATGGTGCCGGATGCCCGGTCGAGACGTTGAGCCAGAGGTTTTTCAATCTTGCGGGCCTTGAACGCGCCTTCTTCGTCCCTCGATACTCTGATTTCTTCTTCTACGTCCGGGGCCAGAGTCAGGCCGACGAAACGGTCCGGTGCGGCTGCCGCGGCGTCGGGCTGGAAGGTCAGGGTCAACTCCTGTCCGGGGACGATACGGCGCGGGTTGTAGACGGCCTTCATGGCGACGATGGCGTTGTGGGCGTCGCTGCGTTCCACTCCTTGTGAAACCAAAAGTTTCATCAGAGTGTCGCCTCGCCCGACCTTGGTCGAGCGGTCGTAAAATTTAGCCGGTTCGGGTTTGGGATCGTTTTTCGGCAGGGCCGCTACGGCGGACGAAACCATGGAAACGGGAGAAACCGGCGATTTCAACTCTTCGGCGTCCACCTTGGCGACAGGGGCCGCTTTAGGCGTTTGGGCCTGTGGCGGGGTCAGGACCGACTTTTTTGGGCGCAGATCGGTGCGGATGTCGGGCGTGGTGTCGAGCGCCAACATAAAGGCCCCCGCGGTCACGGCGCCGGACACGGCGAGGGCTGCTGTCGCAAAACGGCGCAATCCCATAAATATCCCCTCGTTCCCAAAAGGACGGATTCCTCCGCCGCTTTTTGTTCCAACTCAACGCACTTCGGCCAATCGAGGCGTCCCTTCCTCTTTGCAGGCATTCGAAGTTTCAAAACTCATGCGCCGGAAAAAAGTGGCTGATTCTCCTCCATCCGTCAAACCCAACCCAAGGTTCACTCCAGTGAATCAAGGATATGCTTCGGAAACTTAATAAATAGTTTCCGGCTAACGGCCTAACGACTTGGGATTCCCTCAGCTTTTCTTACGCTACCAATTAATGGGTTTTCCCAGCGGCTTTATTGCGAAGATATATAACCTTATCGAAAGGGGAGGGCAAGGTATGTGCGGAAACGTGTAAAAAGTCATCTTCGCACCCGCAAAAAAAGAAAACCGTTGAAAACTCCCGTTTTTGCCCCATCTCGGGTATGAATCGGCAAGTGCTGAGATTTTCTGAAAAACCAAAACTGTTTAAAATCAATTGGTTATAGGTTTTGTAACAAAAAAATCGGTTTTGGGTAAAAAAATTTCAAAAAAGGGTTTGACACTGCTCGCCGGGCCGACTAGAAAACGGCCTCCGCAGCGACGGACCACCCCGGCAACGGGGCCCCAAACGGGACGGGAAGACGCAGTGGATTGCTCTTTGACATTGTTGAAAAAACGAAGGGATGCGCAGGCGGCGGGAGTTCTGTTTTTTGGCGGAGTTTCTGCATTTATTGAAGTATCGTCTGTGCATCGCGTGGTCCGATTTTTTCTAGGATTTATTCTGGATTAGGTTGGACTTACACACTCTAGTAATTTGGCGAACTTTTGTTTGTTAAGTTATGATGCATATGTGACGGACCTCATGTTGGTTTAGCGTTTATCGCTAAATTGAACTTGAGAGTTTGATCCTGGCTCAGAACGAACGCTGGCGGCAGGCCTAACACAT
>Ga0070729_10003604_pt1 | contig 17690 bp, 15 predicted proteins | sample tdDd472_FD_66725 | JGI IMG/M metagenome (GOLD analysis project Ga0070729, IMG submission 66725) | Marine sediment microbial communities from the Atlantic coast under amendment with organic carbon and nitrate - tdDd47.2 | ecosystem: Environmental > Aquatic > Marine > Coastal > Sediment | place... | reverse complement strand
TTCGGCGGACAAAGTCGGCATTCGGCACTCGAGGGATTGCAAAATTTACTTAATTTTGCAATCCCGAATATCTCTCCGTAGCTCAGTTGGCAGAGCAGCTGACTCTTAATCAGCGGGTCCTAGGTTCGAATCCTAGCGGGGAGACACAAATGAAAAGTCCTTGCCCTACGGGCTTGGACTTTTGTCATTTCAGCATGCAAGCTTGATTGCAAATGCTGAAATGGTAAAAGGGCAAGAGTGAGCGAAGCGAATAAGGGTTTTTCTTTTACACAACTAGCCAAATAGGATCAACGAAGTTAATCCTAGCGGGGAGACAGAATATCACTCGCTTACAATGATCATCTTGTAGATGTTTTTTTATTTGCACAACAATTTGCACAATGTATAACGTCAGCAAAATGTTTACCAGCTAATTTATAACTTTAATGTGTGGTTTGCAAACAAAGGTACCATCTAAAAACTACACATTATGGCACCAGGAAGAAAAAAGAAAAGGCCCACAGCTACAGAAGTTGTAAAAGAAATTAAGCGTCGAACCAGACGTGTATTTTCATCAGAAGAAAAAATCAAGATTGTTTTAGAAGGATTACGAGATGAAGATAGCATCGCCGCTATCTGCCGTAAGCATGACATTAATCAGAACTCTTATTTTAAGTGGAGTAAAGACTTTATGGAAGCAGGCAAGAGAAGGCTAAGTGGAGATATTATCAGAGAAGCCAATAGTGACGAAGTTACTGAACTTAAACGTCAGAATGATGAGCTTAAGAAAGAACTGGCTAATCTGTACATGGAGAATATAAACAGATCATTCCGAAGGAGGGAATGTATTTGCTAACCACCAGTAATCTATTTCAGAATTCAATCAGGACTTTGCTATTCTCAGCAATGTCTCAACTTCACCAATCTCATATTGTAAGGGCTTTTGCCCACGTCCTACGGCAAATACGGATTGTTTCCATTCTATACAAAAAGTTCTAACTATTTCAATGAGATCCTTTTGGGAGCTAATATCAGTGGGAATATCTTTCAATATTGAATTACTAATATCAGCTTTATATTTTTTAGAAATGTATCTGATGTTCTGGATTGTTTTTGAAAAATCTCTTCTAATCTGTTGTGCTAATTCTAATTGTTGATCATTACCTGGTGATATTTTCTTAACTAATAGATTATGAAGGATAGTGACTTTCTCCATAGTATTTACATTCTTCCCACTGTTCTTCTTTAAGGCGTAACTAATATGTTTGAAATCATCAATGTGATAGAAAAGAGATTTAAGTTTGTCTCGTATTGTTTTATCCTTAATTTCTTTTGAATCAAATATTAAGTTGTTATAAATTGTTCTCATTTTACCATCAGATTTATCGTATCCTGAATTAAGAGTTAAATCATTAATAAATTCATTGTACAATTTGCAAGTTGCTAGTAAATCATTGTTTTCTAGCATTGGTTCAACCAATTCTTCTATTCTTTTAACAAGATTAACAGTTAATTCTTGAAATTGGACCAGACAGTTTATTATTTCAAGCAGTTGCTTTTCTTTACGACTTTTACCCCATTCTCTGTACTTCAACCAAAATGTCAATCCTGACCCTGCTGCAAAACAAAGAATAGGTAAAATAATATCTTTTATTAAATCACTCACTCTATTATATATTTGCTTTTATTCCCAAAGTTTAAGGATGATTATCATTTAACTGCACTACTAAATCCAAAGCCTAATAATATGCCGTAAACGGCATTAACAAAGTTTTTTATGAATTCAAGTTCTTTGATTTTTTTGTTATTCACATCCATAGAAAAAAGCTTTTAGTTGGTTTATTTACTGGAGCTTAGTCTTTATCAATATGAAATCCATTCTAAATATGAAATATGGAAATCTTATGATCTTACAATCACCTCTAAACTGAAATATTCATTTACCTGTGTTGTCTCACTTTGAGATCGCCTAGAATATTCAATCTTTCTCTAATCAGTCCCTGATAATCATTTGGGTTATTATCATTATAAAGGTTTCCGAAATCACCAGCGACCTTGTATAAGGCCTCCAGGTTTCCAATTGCGTTTACATTATTTTCGGTTTTTATAATATGTATTAATAGCCCTTCAACTTCAGTGAAGGACCAATATGATTCTCTTCCTTTATGGAAATCCCTAAATATTGTAACTATGGCGAGATGATTAATAGCAGATGAATTGTAAGGCATAATTTCTAGCGCCCTTTGGTATTGCTCTGAGACTTTCTCATTATCCGGGATTCTACGAGTATATTTGTTTTGATAAATTATTGAATTACCAAATAGAATATGACTGAAACATCTATTTAAGGGATCTTGACCTATATTACTTTCTGTGTAATGCTCCAATGAAGATGTTGAAGCATTATAATTACCTGCCATATATTGCAAGATAGCCTGTGCCATTGTAATTACAGATCCAACCTCTCCAAGCTCATTTTGTTCTTCTAGATTCTCGTATTTTATCCACCCGATAACCCCTCCCCTCGTACCAATCTTCATCCATTCATTTTCTCTTCTCAATACAAAATAAGTGTCCCCAGGGACCAGGTCTTTTATTATATTAGAATTTGAATTGGGATCCTTTCTAATTTGTATGGTTTTATTATAAAACTCATGCATACTTTTTAGAGTTTCAATAGATAGTTTGATTGGCTTAAAATTTAATTGTAATGTTGCTGGTTCAGCTCTTAGGATGCTTCTGTCGCTTTCCATTTCCAGACTTAAACCAAATGCTTCTGCAGGGAAATCTTCTCTAGGTATGATTCTTAAATGAGAGTATATATAAACATCATTACCCTCAGTATAAAATTCCCCCCAAATGGTTAAAAGTACTTCCTGCTGATTTGAGATCGTATTAATATTTTCCGGAGTATATTTTACCAGCGAATCTTCATTTTGTTCCAGATGTACTACGCCCATATTATTTACGCCAAACATAGTGCCCAGAATTTCTTGTGCGATCATTTGGGATATGTCTTTTCCCCAAGTTTTATCAGTAGGGCTATCGTATTCCAGTACAAGAATCTTGTGTTTTACATTCTTAAGTATAGTTTTATCTCCAATCTTTCCGATGCCTCCACCAAATGCATAAATTTGAAAGATAGATATTAAGAAAACTAAAATACTTATCCGAAAATAAATCTGCATGACTTAATTATTTATGGGTGTAAGGGTGGTTGATAAATCTTCACTTTCTAATTCATTTGTAAGATTCAATAACGACTGAGCATATTCATTTGGTAAAGCATTAATTAATAAAGCCCTTTGGAAACATCTCTTGGCATAAGTTTTATTTCCTTTACTCATATGCACGTTTCCAATTATGTATAGTGAAAAAGCAATGTACTCTTCTGGAATCGGATTTGGAATATTAATGATGTCACTAATATTGTTACTATAGGATTGGGTTGTAAGTCCTGTTAAAATTGGACTTTTAATGTATGTGAGTGAAACTATTGTATATATTGAATCGAGTTTTTGAGAAGATCCCCAAATAATTCCTTCAGCGTTTAACCTGCTACCATAATGAACAGCATAATTATTGTCACTAACTTCCAATCCTGGACACCTTATTATTTCTAAATCTAGTCCCCCTCTGAGGTCATAGGATTCTAAATAATTAATTATTTCACTGTCCATTTTATATCGTAAAGTTGTGAGAAGCATTGCAACATCACTCTCTTCACTGCCAGATTTTAGATCAAAAAGATAAATGCTAACAACTTCATTACTTTTTTTAATGCAATTATCAACTATTGGGTAATTGGGACTATATGGATCTGATTCAAGCTGAAAATTTATAACACTTGGTTCGACTAATGATTTTGTAACGTAAACGTTCCTGGAAGTTTTTTTATATCCTTGCTTTTTAGCAGTTATTATCCATGTAGCACCTTGATTATTAGCCTCATCAATAGAACTAGCTGTTATTTGAATACTATATAAACCTTCGCTATCGGTTTCTTTTTCTATTATTGGACCCTCATTGCCTAAGGTTGTAGATAATTCAATTATGGTTTCTGGGATCGGTGCTCCGGATTTAGTTGTGACTTGACCATCGATTGATTGGCAGACACCGTGACACCAGTATAAGAGGAACAATAATGTTAATAGATATATCTTAATCATTATATGATAAGTTTTTGGATTGCAATTCAAGATAAAATTCATTAGACGACTTAAGTTGGGTATCATCTACAGCTAAATTTATTTGCTCTCCCATATATGAATATTTAACGCTCAATACCTTTTCATTCTTTATTACATTAAAGACAACAAGACCCGAATTGTCTGAGTGTTTATTTTGATTTGCATCCTCCGTTTTAAGTTGAATTGGCATTGCTACCGGTTCTTCGCCATTGGTTATATATCCTCTAATTATACATCTTTCTGGAGGAGGGCGGTCAAATATTAATTTTTTCCAATGGCTTTGGGTTGCAGTTAATACTGGAATCATTAATACTACTATTATCACAGGAATTCGCAACTTCTTTGGGATAGCTTTCCAAATTCTATCAAAAAATTGTCGCTTTGCTTCCTCAAAAGACTCAGAATTATTGTTTGAACTCATGATGCATCTGATTATTCGTCTATGTATATAATCCAAGTAAATATAATAAAAAACAAAAGGAAAATCAACAGTTCATTGAAATTATATTGCTCATTATCAAATTAAAAGTTTATAGAGGTCAACTTCCAATAATAGGTAGTTACTTATCAAATATTGATTTACTATTTCTTAAAAACAATTTCTATTACCGCCAATGTTGGAAAATTAAACCTTACTTCTGCACAACGGCTTTCACCAATCAATTTCGCACCGATCCATTGATTTAAATTGTCAGTATTGATCTTACCCCCTGAAATATCTTCAAACCCACAAAATTCTATATAATATGACCCCGGCATTGTCTTATAATTTGTCATGCAATAATGAAATCTGGTGGTGTCGCATAAACGAATAGTCCCCACCTGCTCTGAGCCTGACCACCTCACCCTAGCAGTTTGATTGACTGGTATGCATTGGACTATCCTTGGAGGCTTACCGCAATCGATTATCATGGGGCGACCAATTTCAGGGCACATCGTTGGACAGAAATGATTTACTTCCAGTTCAAGCTTTCTTCCAATTCCATCGTTGTCTGTGTAAATATTGTATACGATAGTGCCATGTACTGTTGCCATGAAATACAATGGATAATCGTTCATGTTTGTAATAATGAAAACTACAGAATCATGTTGATCAGAATCCTCTTTTTCCACATTTAACCCAGTCCACCATTCTGATTCAATGTCATAACATCCATCACCAACTGGTATTCCACATTGATCAGTTCCAGGTATACATTTCCAACCCAGAGGACAAAGGATACTATCGCAAGAATCAACAAGTGTGTCGGGTTTGTTTATATACGAAATTTGATTGGTTAATGATATACAGTATCCAATGGAAACAAGTACAAAGTAAAATATAATAACGAATACAATTCGAGTCATATTAAATACTTAATATAATTTTCAGTATTGAGCTAATATATCGCTTATAAAGACATCTGCAGCAAGGAAATAAATATTTGACCTTGCTACAGACATTCTTCAGAAATAAATACTATCCACGTTTCCGGCGTTGACGAATTACACACCATAATAGTAGCAGGAGGAGTAATAATGCAACGTAGAATAGCCATTTACACCATGGTATTTCTTCTGGTGACGGCTTATCATCCTCTGGTGTCAATTCTTGTTCGTTTGGATCCGCCACCGCAACTGAAACTCTTACCTCCCTTTCAAAACGAGGACTTAAGATAGTGGAATCATATTTTTGATGATCTTGTCCCTGATGCCATGACTCTATTTCTGCCTGAATCAAGAACTGATATGGGCCCTTAAGCGTTGTATTGCTGTAAACGCCTGTATAGATCCCATCGTAAATAATATCATCCCCAGCACTAAATGTATTACCCATATCATTCAGCTCAAAACTATCCCACGATCCATCTGGTAATCTAACCTTTCCATAAATAAGTTTAGATTGACCAGTAATTGGTCCACCATTGCTCCGTGGATAAGCATAAATGTATATGGGCTGACCAGGCAAGACTGTCGCGTAACGTGGTGCTGCATTCAAGCTATGAATTTGATTTCTTGAATAAGCTCTTTTAGTATAATTGTTGGATTTATTCTTAACCCATTCAATATTCATTTCCCAATCTCCCGCAGTTGGATTGTAAACACGTACAAATTGTCCATGTGACATGCCTGTACCAGTATATTGAGTTCCATTAGGGTCTTGTACATATAAAATAGCTTCAACATCTTTTTCTTCCCATATTAAGGTAAAAGTTACTGATTCTGATCCTTGCTCAACGAAATATTTTTTATCAGGGGCTTTAATCCTGGTTGAAAATGACCCGATAGCATCTCGACGAGAAATTCTTTCATGAATATCTACAAATGCTTCCGCCAATGTAGCAGGATTCTGTGAGTCTACATAAAACCCTCCCGTTCCAGACGCAATCTCTGAGCATTGGGAAGAAAGTCCTAGATCTCCGCCCGTACAAGTTACATATACCGGAATACCAGCTGTCATCAGATCGCTAATTTTAGCCTGCAGGTCTGCATCAGCGGCTGATTGTGGTGGAGGTTGGTTATTAATTCCATCTGTCATGAGTACTATAAAGGTATTGGCTGTTACCCCACCAGCAGTTGTAATCATATCCATTGCTTTTTCTAATCCTGCCCCTATATTTGTCATATTGTAGGGTGAAATACCATTGATGGCATTAGTCCAGGTTGATCGATTATTTCCTAGAGATGCGATAGCAACATTGGTTCGCCCACTTGATGTCTCAGCGTCATCAGAATATGAAACTATACCTAATTCTGTATTATTCTCAGCCAAAGCAATGAAATCAAGTGCAGCAACTTTAAGACGTTCAATACGTTTTGGTGACTCATAGTTCATACTCCAGGATTCATCGAGTACCATAACCACACGTGTAGTGTTATCAGGCAATATAAATCTGGTAGGATTGACAGTAGCTCCATTTGCTGCTGGATCAGGAGCACCAGTTGGTGCCAAAAATGTGTTTGGCCAGGACCATACAACTTGAGCCCAACCAGATCTGTTTGAACGACACATCGACTGTTCTGTGACATTGGTGGCGTCATGATTTCCATTTGATAGATCTGTGAGATTATTTGGGTCCCCTTGTCCCCAACAAAGTTCTGCATCAACGCCACTTTCATCCATAATACTTGGGGTTGCCCCGGCGGCAATAGCTGCAGCATCCGGGCAACTTTCACTTCCAGTGCCATCACAATAAGCATCTGCAGATTCATATTCATCTCGTAGATCGAAAACCAGATGCAAAAATTCATGAGTCAAGGTTCCACCTTGATTTATAGCTGGATTAATGTTATTTATAGAGACATGCATGCTTCCTCCTACCTGCCAGGACCCAGTATTTGCTTTCCACCATGTTGGACTAGTACTAGGATAAATTCGAAGATCAGCGTTTCCTCCTGTTCCAAAGGCATTGTTATAAATGAAAGCCTCGCCGATCTCAGCCTGTCCATCAGTAACATCAAAAAGAACCGCCGATCCCTCACTAATTAGATCTTGAATATTTGATAATTCAGCATTTGTTGCATTGAACTGGACTGCTACTGAGATATTAAATATATTCCGATCCGGACATGTAGAGCCAGGACAAACTCCATTTTGATTACAAAGATGGCCAGCATTAGAGCCACCCATACAAATCCTACGGAATACGGGAGCTGCTCGAGCTTCAAGTTCCCCCTGTGTAGTTTGAGCGTACAATGTGCTAAGTTCATTAACCGGTAACAAACCCGATATTATCATTACCAACATGATTAATAATACTTTAACACAACGATTAAAAAGCTTAGATTTTTGAATTAATTTTTTTGGATTTTTCATGATAAGTTCTCCTTGGATTAATTGATAAACCTTGATTTCAATTTGTAACTTTTTGAGAAAGGGTTGGTTGTTAAACTGTATTGATGAACCATCTAAGTTACGGAATAGGGAAAGGGCCTGTCAATCGTTTGATATAACTACTTAATACTAATTAGTGGTAAATAATTAAGTATATCACGTGATTGACAAAAAGCTACCGAATGAGTACTTTAGAAAGCTAGAGAGTTATAGATTTTTAATTTTAATTTAGGAGGATTTCAAAATGAAAAAATGGTTTGCTGACTTTATCAAAAAGCTAGTCGAGGCAGCGGCAAATTGGATTGAGAAATGTATACCAGTATATGATCCGGGTATATGGAATAATAATGCATCCATTATGTTAACTAACAATTGTTATAATTATGGTTGTGATATACAAACCAATACATTTGCTCAACCGGGACGAGCACATGGTATCATAGTTACACGAAGTGATCTAATTAATTGTGAGAAGGTGCACAGCGCAGCACTTGCTGATGGGCTTAAGGATGTTGATTGCGATAAGGGCTGCGGTTGTGAGAAATGTCAACATCAGGTTGCCTTGGTTGTTTCTCCATCATGGGATTATCACTGGTATAGAAAGGATCGTGATGGAAAATGGTCTCATAAGATGGGTAATACACCAGCTACAAACCTTGACAACAGTGGAAATGTAATTACCGATCCAAGGACAGCAAATCGAGGTTCATATACCATCTTTTGCGGTTGTTTCTGTGTGGATAAATCGATGGTAACGATTTCTTGATAATATCAATTAATTCTAAAGAAAATAAAAATGGAAGATAGCAAAGAAATGGCAAAAGTCACACTAGGTATATTTTCAGGATTACCTAATCCTGAGATGATATTGACTGAAGAAAATATAATAAAGTATGCAGAAATGGTTAAATCAACCGTTGGAAAAGAAGATGTATATGGTCCTACACCAACCAAATTAGGTGAGTTCTACGGTTTCATGGTGATTGTATCAGATGACAAAGCCAAGGAGTTGGGGATCCCTAAATTGGCCAATATTATAAAAGGAGTATTTGCAGACATGACTATTCATAATGAACCCAAATATTGGCGGGATTTGTCAAGGATTGAACAATTCCTTATAGGACTGGCATATGAAAATGGGTTTGCAGATTTACTTAAAAAGGTAGGTGTTAAAAGATCTGAGTAATAGCTATCAGTTGCCATTAATGCTCTATAATTCCTGCAATGTCTAAGGTCATAAAATTAATTGCCAGAATTTCAATTCTAGTGCTGAGTTATTTTTTAGTTCCTCCTGCTCTGATTTCAATTATGTTATATAAAAATACTGTTTCCGGCAAAACTACTACTCGGTGCTGTCGGTATACACCCTCATGTTCAACATATACTTACGATGCCATCCGCCTGTATGGATTATTTAAGGGCATGAAACTAGGAAGAGAAAGATTATCAAGATGCAACCCACACTATGAGGGCGGATTTGATCCGGTGCCTTAACTATATTTAAGCTCTTATGATTGTTTATTGTCCCAATGATTCATTTATGGATTTTCAATTCGTTGTAGTAGAGGCATACCTGTCATAAAAGTACCATCACGTCGATCAACTTGAATAGTAATTTCTGAATCATGAAATTGATAAATATTACCAGTAATCTCACCTTTTATTGTCAGGGGTTTTGAGCTCAAATATTTGAAGTAGAAACTTTTAGGAACGGCAACTTCATTGTTAATTTCAAATTCATTATTCGTATCGGACTGGTTATATTTATTATTATATAATGTTTCTCGTTTCCCCCCACAACATGACATAGTTATATATTTTTAGTTTAACAACTATTTTCCAACAAGGTTCTTTGTTGTCGTAATTCGTTCCAAAATTATCGACCCACCTGATAAAGCAAGCCATAATAAAATCTTTTCCATCAAGGAATTTCCAAGGAAATAACCAAAAGGGATACTAATCCATATGCTCAAACAGTTAAAACAATCCATCATTTTACCAAGAAGACTGTTTCCTAATATCCTTCTCAATCTGTATATAATTTCAAAAGGTCCATCCTCGGCTTGGAGAAGATGAGTAACTCTCCAAGCAGCAAACAGACTAAGTAGTAGGAAATACCATTTCATAAAATCACCTTTGGATTCCAATGAGCACTTGTCCACCATGGAAATGAGGATTTCCGGTTGATCCATTCGTATGGCGTGTATTTCCATTTAAATTCAAACTGAAAGCACAAAAAGTTTGATTAGAATTAAGCCAGGGAAGTGATGGGGTTAATATAACAGAGTAGTTTCCTTGGCCATCTGAAGCTAGTTCACTTATGGTTCCTTTAAACTTCTTTAGACAACTCGAAATTGATAGTTGCTTATAATGTCTTCCAGAGTTTAAGTTAGAATCAAGATTTCCTCCAACACATAATGCATCCATCACACCTGGTGTTACTGCAAATGAACCAATTGCACCTTTGTTAATTGTCAAGGCGTACTTTCCCATAAATCCTGAAGTTTGGATAGCCTTAAATATTACTGTTATTGGTTCATTTTCTATAGTATTTCCATTCGAGTCTTTTGGTAGTGTAAATAATGCACAATTCCCTAATGCAATTGTACCCATGGTTATTTTTGGATTAATAGAGGCATTTGGGCGAATATTATCAATGTACAATGTTACTGGTTCGTCAGCAAGTTTATTTCCACTATTAGAAAATCCTTCGAGACGTATATCAACAGGCCCATGATTACCTATCAAGCTATTACTATTTATAAATGCTTTTAAACTTCTCATACTCTCCATCCAATCAGGATCAGGATCTGTCTCAACATTTATATATGCTGGACAATCGACCTTATTGTTGGTATTTAATTTTAGCTGTCTGGTAAACGGACCCACTTTCTCATCTCCAAGGTGGAGACCTCCAACATCTGAATATTTTGGAAGCGTAAAGACCCTTGAATACATAGTCCAAACTGATTGATACATTGGTTTGTATCTTATTGTATACCACTTGATGGCATTATTAGTTAAACATCCCCAAAGAGCTAGATTGCCACGCCATGCAGCGTGAATTACATTTGGAGCTAGATAATGATTTGTAGTGATAATTCCTTCATTTGTTAGGTTATTTGGCCCCAGTCTTTCTCCAGTTGAAGGATTTAGAGGTCCGAGAACTGTATTTCCAATCCTCTGAATTACACTTTGACCATTACATGGGAAAGGAATCAGTCCCACTTCTGATTGGGGAATACATACATTAATTCTTTTTATTATAGGAATATTCCAATAACAAGGAGACTCATATAGGATATTATTGTTATCATTTGGATCAACTAAATTTAATATAAGATCTGGCATCATCTGACTAATATATTCTCGACCTTCAAGAGCATATGGGATAGCCTCCAGCGCTTTGTGCCAAGTGGGCTTATGAAATCGAAACAAATAATTACCATTATAATCAGCCTGGGTGAATCCTAAGTATTCTCTGTGCCCATTTCCTTTATAGGCTGCACCAGCTCTTTCACTGGCAGTCCTATCATACTCAAAAATTTTAATGATACCATTCGCGATAGGACCTGTCTCACAGTTTAATCTTAACCGATCAAATATACTGGCTAATTCTATTTTGTCAATATCGTAACCAGACTTTATTCTTGGTTCAGGTGTATTCTCATCCTCATCCGATATAACGCTACTATGTATGTTATCCATATCTAGTGCTACATTCATAGCATTAGATTTGTCCTTACCTTGGGGGAGTGGTTTTAATAATATTCTTTGTAATTTCTTTCTAGGTACAGGTAGTATATCTCTTAATGGTATCATTAAGGGAGTAAAGACTGGTGGATCTGGTTCTGGAATTGGTGGATCACGCCAGATAATTTCTGGATATAGTTTTTCTATAGTGGCTTTAATAATAGGATTCAACATCAATACTTTTAATGCCTTCCAATTTTCAATAACCATGAATTGAGGAATGCAAGGATTAACTAAACAACTATCTGAATAGTAGTTGAGGTTTCCATAAACGAGAAAATCCTCTGAAGTAACATCAGTTTGGCATTCCAATATTAGGTCATTAAAATCTGTATCACCACCACCGCTATCATCAGATTCAATAATTACACAGTGTTTGTTATTGCTAATTATTGGGTGTTTTATTCGTTCAATTGATGGCCTATATCCAGATCCAGGATTATTTTGAATGGAAATAGTCCAATTATCTCCTATGATCTTATATTCCTCGTTATCTACAACTCCGGCATAGATAAAGGGTCCACTTGTACTATTATTAACTTTACTTGCTCCTTTGATGACAAACCTTTGATCATAGGAAGCTGATTTTGATTTAACCCTGACTGTCCAGGATCCTTGCATAGTTATTGACATGACATATGAATTTATATTATTTGTAAAAACTTGTGGTGTTTAATTAATTAAGCGCTAATTAATCAGAGAAGTAAGATTTAGTTAGTAGCATGTAAGTCAATTATTCTCTTTGAAAGGATAATTAAGCAATCATTGTAAGGTTATGTTCCGAGGAAAATCGCTTTACAATACATTTAATAAATACAGATATAATTCGTTCAGATATTATAAACTTTCTGCATAATTCATTAATAGTAAAATTACTCAATATGCTTTATGATGTCAATCACACGATGTAACTAATTAAATTTAACTAATCAAGATTAACTAGTTATTAATATGACGGAGTTGAGAACATCTTTCGATCCTTCATGATCCAAACAAAAAGCTCCAGCATTGAGTGCGTCCGGGTTTTGAGGTAAATATTTCGAAGGTGGGCATCAATAGTGTGGATGGAGATATCCAATTCGTGGGCAATGGTTTTACGGCATTTAGCTTGGGTGATTAGGTTGATGATCTCTTTTTCTCTACTGGTAAACATGGCTTTTCCTTTCGTCCTAATTTTTAATATTGGGCTAATAATAAATAGTCATTCCACTGCTTTTTACAAGCAACCGGGATGACCGGTCAAATAGCTTTTTGATGAAGGAAAAATTATACCCGACAGTAGAGAAATAGGATCAGATAGTATTGGAAGTTATCTCTCTTTGGGCTAATTGTTTAACTATTAATACGATAAATAGCTAAAAGGTAACCCTAATTTTATAATTAATTATGACTAATTACATTTAACTAGTTACTAATGTTTGGGATACCTGTAACTCCCGGAACTTAAGGGCAGAATGGGAAATAGCGTCTTCTGTAAATCATGAAATCAAATCTATTCAAATAATTCATTACTTGACTAAGCCTTTGATAATTAGTATCTTTAGATGGCGAATTAAGACAAGGCTTCCATCTCTCCCCATACTGCCTCTACTCATCCTACGAATATATTTATTTATGAATCAAAATAGTCGACATGAAAAGAATGGTAGAACCTGTTATTGTGATACCGGGTATCACAGCAACCTATTTAAAGGATGAGTATCCTGTAGATAATGAATACCTCTGGAAAGTAATTAAGAAAGATTATAAAAGGATCACATTACATCCTAATAATCCAAAATACGAAGCAATCGAACCTGCCCGTGTTGTCCATGACCAAATTTATGAAGTTGCATATAAAGAACTGATAGAAGAACTCAGACATAACTTGAAAGAATCTGATGACAAGGAGGTCCCAGTTTACCCTTTTGGATATGATTGGAGGATGCCCTTAGAGGACGCAGAGGATAAGTTAGATCAATTTATTGATGAAGTGATTGAGCGGACGTTACTCACGAGGCATTATTACAATGAGGAAGAATATAAAGAAAAGCCAAAGGTAAACCTAATTGGTCATTCTATGGGAGGACTAATTATTGCCGGATATATTCAAAAAAGAGGAGCCACGAAAGTTAATAAAGTTGTAACGCTTGCAACCCCGTTCCGTGGATCATATGAAGCAGCATTAAAAATTACTACTGGTTATGCTGACCTAGGAACAGCTACTTCAAAATCCAGTGAAAGGGAAGCAGCAAGGATGACACCCTCACTGTATTATTTGCTGCCAGATTTTGATAATGCAATAGAATCCGATCATGAAGAACCGGTTTCACTATTTAATACCGATTCATGGCAGCCAAGTGTTCTTGAAACAATTGAAAAATTCATAACTACAAAGGGTCTGCCTACACGTACACCTAAAGAGGATGCAGGAAAGTTGTTCTCGAAGTTGTTGGGTGATGCCCAAAGTCATAGAGATAGAATTAATAAATTCAAATTGACTGATGCAGGCCTTGATAAAAGTAGATGGATGGCGGTTGTTGGTGTGGATTCTAAGACAAGGATAAACTTGCACATTACAAAAATGAATGGCGCAGTTTATTTTGATTTACAGAGAGACGATAGAAAAAATGAGTGGGGGAATGGTGATCAGGAAAATCAAAAATTAACGGGTGACGGGACTGTTCCCTTCAAAGGTGCCTTACCTACATTTTTAAGTAAAGAGAATTTGATATGTATAACGCCTGGTGATTATGGTTATTGGGAGATACAGGATAGGGCATTATCAAAAGTTGCAGGATTTCATGGGATTCTACCTAATATGAATATGTTACACAGACTCATTGTAAGATTTTTAAAAGACAAAGAGGATCCTAAGGGGAGTACCTGGGGTAGAAGAGCCCCTGGCATTGAGGATTGGAAATATCCATTAAAAGGGGAATTGAGGGAGAAAACCGATTAAAGAAATCTAGAGTTAATCTTTTAGAACATTGTGATTCTTTGTCTCTTAGATCCATTTCGTGACCTATGAAATAAGAAGTAATAATGAGCCATAAATAATTAATAAATACTTAAGCTATGTTTAACTCTGTTGTGTTAGATGTTTTTATAGGGCTAATTTTTATATTCCTGTTATACAGTCTTTTCGCCACCATTCTTGCTGAAATTATTGCCACATTCGTACAGCTAAGAGCTAGAAATTTAAGGGTTGCAGTAGACAGAATGCTAAATGATGAAAAATTCAATACCTGGACGTATAAAGAAGCAGAAAAAAAATGGTCTGATAGCAAAAAGAAACGTATTGAAAGATTTCTTCCCCGAAGATTAATAAAACCGCTTGATAAACTTGTACAATTAATTATTAATGCATGGTTTTGTATTGTTCGATTTTGGAAGTCCTTTTGGATTTTATATATACCTAAGAATAATGTTATAAAAGCATATTATAATCATCCAGAAATTAAGTATTTAGGAGGTACTGGACTATTAAAAACGCCCTCAACATTTAATTCAAGTAGCTTCGCATCAACTGTTATTAGTATGATAGTTGGTGAAGTGAATAATGAAGGAGAGAAGCCCAATTTACTTGATGAAGAGATGAGGAAGACGGAACTGTCATATAAGAAAATTGGATCAATGCGAAGCTGGGGAGATGATCAAGATAATATTCCTGTCGGAGATGATACATTCATTTATTTGAAAAGTTTATGGTCTAAAAGTCAAGGAGATTTAGAGAAGTTTAATTTACTCCTTGAGGAATGGTTTGATAAAACAATGAAGCATACTTTAGAATGGTATAAGCGTAAAATACGATTAGTAACATTTATACTTGGATTTTTTATTGCCTGGACCTTTAATGTTGATGCCATTGTAATTGCAAAAGATTTATCTGTTGATAAAGATGCTAGAGAGCAAATGGTCAATATGGCTACAACTTATATGCAGAATAATCAGGAGACAATTCTTTCTTCCGAATCAGATTCAAATAAAAAGGAAGAAGATCTAAATAAAAAACTGGACTCACTGCTTGCTATAAAGAAACAGATACAAACTGATATTGATAAAGCCAATAATATTTTAGGACTTGGAAGTTGGCCCCCAGATGAAGTTGAGGTTAAGCTTGATCCTAAAACGGACAAGAAAGTATATGATCCAAACATTGAGGAAAGAGCGCTAACAAGTAAGCAGTTGGAAGAAGAAAATGGCAAGATTCAATTTAGCAGATGTGACAAATTTGTATACTTCGGAAACATATTTTGCAATCACTGGATTGGATTTTTCATTACTGCTTTTGCAATATCCCTTGGCGCCCCTTTCTGGTTTGATCTTTTAAATAAAATAATGAAATTAAGAACCTCTGAGCAAGAGAAGGTTAAGAGCCAAGGAGCTTCAAATAACTCATCATCAGGTGTTTCCCCCTTAAACCGTGTTGGATAATGAAAGTAACAGTAGTTAAAAATCTAAATGTTAGGATTGGGAAGCCCAGTGTTAATGCACCTTGTATTCAATTCCTTGTTCCAGGGACTGTCTTAGAAGTTGATGGGAACCTCTATAAGGGGGATAAATTTAATGGAATCGATACGTGGTTAAAGGATGCTGCAGGGAATTATTATTGGATTGGGGGAATTGAAAATACACAAAACTTATTTGTAAAATCAAATGATGAGCCAACTCCTTCATTTAATTGGTTTAGAGAACTTGGGATTAAAAAGATTTGGAAAGATTTTGAAACAAATGGTGCGGGGGCAAGGGTCGCAGTCTTGGATACAGGTTACGATAAATTTAATTCAGAAATAAAGGAGAGAGTGAGTAAGTCAGAAATATTTTTAGGCACAAAATCTGTCACTATTCAAGATAATTTAGGTCATGGTACATTTTGTGCCTCGTTGATTTCATGTCAAAATCAGCGATATAATATAGGAATCGCTCCCCAATGTAATCTATATATTGGTAAGGTTAGCCATAGTGGTGAGTTCCCACAGTTTATTAACTTAATAGATGCTATTAAATGGGCTGTTACTGAGATAAAAGCGGATATAATATCCATAAGTCTTGGAATACATCTCAATAATAAAAAGGTGATAAATAAATTTCAAGAAGATCTTAATGCTGTAATTGAAGGTCATGATGTTTTAGTATTAGCTTCAAGTGGTGATAGTGTTTCAGGCCAAATAATATCTAAGGAATTCTATCCCGCATCATTATTGAATTGCGAATCAATAGGGACAATTAAAAATAATTTAATTGATAACATAACAGTTCGTAGTGATCAAACAATTTCTCATACCCTTGGAGTCAACATTGATGGATATGGACTGGGAAGTGTAATAGAAAAGAAATCAGGAACAAGTATGTCCACTGCAATAGTGTCCGGCATACTAGCATTAGGTGTGTCGTATATCAAAAAACACAATCTTCCATTAAGCATGAGAGATTTGATTAATAAATTAATCGAATCAGGTAATCTGATTTCAGACGATCCTAAAAAAATAATTGTCAACCCCTATCAATTTATTAAGAATTTAAAAAGTTGAGAAATGAAGAAGATAATTTTAGCATTTTTGATTTTCCAATCAGTATTTTATGCTCATGCGCAAATTGCTTATTATGATGCTCAATTTCTTAGGTCTAAGATCGACCCCTCACAAAATACCATAGTCCTATTAAAGGATGTCCAGCAGTTATTAATGAATTATTATCCTGGGACAATTGAAGATGACATAGATACTACATTATTAAATCAAAATCCATTCTTTAAAGATTATTTTACCCCAAAAGGGGTACAAGAAGTTGGACCAGGTTTCATTTCTTCAAAATTATCATCAATTGGCAGTATTGATGTAACGAATTTTACTAAAGGATTATCTCTATTCCTAATAGAACGGGCTAAACAGGAAATTAACATTGCTTTTCTGGACAAGTTTAAGCGATTTATAGAAGACGAAAAAAACAAGGGAATTGAGATTTTATTTCCT
>Ga0070729_10003602_pt1 | contig 17705 bp, 10 predicted proteins | sample tdDd472_FD_66725 | JGI IMG/M metagenome (GOLD analysis project Ga0070729, IMG submission 66725) | Marine sediment microbial communities from the Atlantic coast under amendment with organic carbon and nitrate - tdDd47.2 | ecosystem: Environmental > Aquatic > Marine > Coastal > Sediment | place... | reverse complement strand
CACCATGTCGATGTTGTCCTCGTCCCTGAGGTCGACGATGAAGTCGGCGGCCTCGGAGAACGGCACCGTGTTGGGGAAGGACTGGGCGAAGCGGCGGTAGCGGGGAAACTCGATGATCCGCATCTGCCGGTGGGGATAGGGTGAGAAGTGGGTCGAGCCGTAGGCCAGGGTCTCCTGAATGGATTCGATCATCCGGTGCACGTTGAAGGTGTGGTCGGGATGGTGGTAGATCTCGATGTCCACGTCGTTCCAGGTGTCCACCGTCACGTCATAACGCCCGGACAGGAAAGCGTAGAAGTTGTTGATGGGCTCGGTGACCTGGTAGTGGAAGAACAACCGGTCGCCCTGTTCCCACTCGCGCACCAGCTGTCCCGAAGCAATGGCCACCTGGTCTTTGCTTGTCGACACGACGGCGTCCAGGGTGATCCAGTCGCCGTCGTCGGTGAAGCTGGTGTGCAGCCCCCGCGGATCGTCCGGCGCCGGCAGGTGCCACTCGCCCTCGAGACCCTGCTTGCGCCGGTCCACCGGGTCTTCCAGCTCCATGGACGGCAGATAGCCGATACGCGGAAAGTAATCCAGATTGTTGATGAAGCTGCCGTTGGCCACGATTTCCGGGTTGGCATCATTGTTGACGAACCCTTCCAGATCCAGGCTCAGCTCGAATTCCAGTTCCAGGGAATCGCCCGGTGCCACGGGCTGGTCCAGATCGTGGATGCGATAGCCGGTTTCGGGGTCGTTGCTGACCAGGGCGCCGGCGAAGTCCGTCTGACCCGGTACGTCCAGGCTATGAACAACGAGCTCCGGCTTCAGGGTGAGGTGCAGCTGCTCAACCGCCGAACTGTCCGGGTTCACCAGTTGATAGGTTCCCCGGATCCGTACCGCTCTTTCGGCCGGGTAGAAATCCACCTCGGTCTGCACCGCGGTGATCCGCGGCCGGGGCAGCTCCAGATACTGCCGGAACTGTTGCTCGTAGCCGGCCTGCATCTCCTGATCCCGCTTCGAGGATCTGAACTCGTTGAGGATGTTCGTGTTGTAGAACACCCAGCCCGCCGTGGTCGCGAAACAGCACACGGCCACCAGGACGGCCACTGTTTGGCGGGGCCGCCAGCTGTGGCGCAGGGTGGTCGCGGCGGTGCGCAACGCCAGCTCGGTACTGCGAGGCCACAGCCGCACGCTCAGCAACCACAGCAAACCCGCGAGACACAACCAGGCCAGCCGGTACCAGAACACCGCCGAGGCGAAGTGCCCGTAGCCGTTCATGTCCGAGTAGATGAAACGAGGGGTCAGGCGATAAAAGAACATCTTGTGTTCGACGCCCACCTCGGGCAGGAACGTGTTGGCCAGGAAGTAGACCAGCATCAGGAAAAAGCCCAGGTAGCGGTTACGTCCGATGACCTGGGTGAAGAAAGCCAGCGCCGCCAACAGAATCCACTCACTGAAACCGATGAGGTACAGACCTCGGAAGTACAGCCAGGGCTCCAGGTTCGTGTATCCCTTGAAGAGCTGATAGCCGACGGTCACACCCAGGGCCAGGGTCAATCCCACGAGGATCACCGCCAGCAGGGCCGAGAACTTGGCGGCCAGCAACACGCCGGCAGGTACCGGCAATGCGCCCTGGATCTCGTGGAACTTGTGCCGGCGTTCCCGCCACACCAGCTCAGCGGCGTAGAAGACGATCAGGATCAACAGGAATACGTCAAAACCGCCGGCGATGTAAGCCAGCATCTTGTGGGTCACCGGATACAAGTCGCGACCGTCCATCTCCGAGATCAGGATCCCCGTCAGGTTCAGCAGCCCAAAAAGCATGACAATGATGAACGGGACGCTCCGCAGAACGGCTCTGATCTCGAAACTCGCCAGAGTCGCCCACTGGTAGATGGGTGATTCGCCATGAAAACGCGGGGCGATTCTGGGTAGTGGGCCGGTCTGTACGACCGGGGCCGCAGTCGGAGCGGTACCCTGCTCCGGGGTGGACGTCTTGCCCCTGCCGCCCTGCTCCAGATCCATCCTGAAGCGCAGCAGCGTGAAGGCGAACAGCGCCGCTCCCACCCCCATCCACACCACCCGGTTCAGCAGCAGGGCACCGGTCATCGGCGGGAGCAGGGTATTGCGCTCGGCGATGGTCCAGTAGCGGGTGGTCAGGTCGAAGGCACTCAAACCAAAGGGATCGATCAACGTGGCCAGGGTCTCGTTTTCCAGGTCGCCCATGAAGGCGTAGCTGAATCCGTAGAACGCGAAGAAGCCGATCATCGCCACGTAGGTGGCCATGGCCCGTCCGCTGAGTGCCGACACCGAGAAGAAGATGGCACCGGCCAGGAAGCAGTTGGGCAGCACGAAGAAGGCCACCGTGTACAGGTAGGGCACCAGACTGAAGGCCTGGATCTGTTCCGGATCCTGGTAGGGCATCAAACTGGCCAGAGCGATGCCCAGCACCGCACCGGCCACGCTCAGGGCCGACAACAGGACCGAGGCGCCGAAACGGCCGCAGAGAAAGGGCAGCTTGCGCAGCGGCGTACTGTAGAGAATCTCCCGGGTGCCCAGGCTGCCGTCCCGGGCGACGGAGGTCGCCATGAGGATGGTCAGGAAGATCACTCCGAACAACCCCATGCCCGTGACGGTGCGGGCGATGATGAACGGCGCGTTGCGGGCCACGTTGCCGATGCCGCCACCGATCTGCACCGAGTCGGTGGAGGTGGCCATGAAGGTCAGGAAGAAGAACAGCGCGCTGAACACGTAGAGGGTCGGTTGCCGCAACCGATAGTGCCATTCGAAGGCGAAGACGTGCCGGAACATGCGGTCACACCTCCTGCCGGGTACCGCCCAGGGCGGTGAAGTAGACATCCTGCAGGTCGGGTCGGGCCGCCTCGAAACCGTCGCCCGGATCGGTTTCACTGAAGACGTGGATGATGGTGCGCCCGGCCGCCAGTCGCGTGGAGATCACCATGTGGTCGCGGCGATAATCCGCCAGCTGGTCCCGGTCGATCTCCTTGTGCCAGGTGTGGCCACGGATCTCCTCCACGGCACCGTGGGGTTCGCCCTCGGCGAGCAACCGTCCCTGGTCGATGATGGCCATGCGGCTGCAGACCTCTTTCACATCCTCGACGATGTGGGTCGAGAGGATGACGATGACGTTCTCGCCGATCTCACTCAGCAGGTTCAGAAAGCGATTGCGCTCCTCGGGGTCCAAACCGGCGGTCGGTTCGTCCACGATGATCAACCGTGGGCTACCGATCAGAGCCTGGGCGATGCCGAAGCGCTGGCGCATGCCACCCGAATACCCCCCCAGTTTCTTACCGCGGTGCTCCCAGAGGTTGGTGCGCACCAGCAGAGCCTCGACGATTTCCTTGCGCTGGGCCGGACTGTCTACGCCCTTGAGGGCGGCGATGTGCGAGAGCATGGTCACCGCATCCACGTTGGGATAGAGGCCGAAATCCTGGGGCAGGTAGCCCAGCACTCGCCGGACGGCGTCCCGGTCCCGCAGCACGTCCACATCCCCCAGCTGGATCTCACCGCTGTCGATCTCCTGCAAGGTGGCGATGGAGCGCATGAGGGTCGACTTGCCCGCCCCGTTGGGGCCCAGCAAACCGAACATGCCGGTGGGAATCGTCAAGGTGAGGTTGTCCAGGGCGGTCACGCCCCCCGGGTAGGTTTTGGAGACGGACTTCAATGTGAGATTCATGATTCCTCCGCAGCTGCAGGTGGACACACCGGTGGCAGGTCAGCCGGCGTGCTGGATCAATAGACGCAGCAACAGGGGAGTAAGTTCGCTCTGATCCCGATTTTCTTCTGTCTAGCGCACCAGCATGAGCTTCAGGTTGGCCGTTTGCTCGCCCAGCCGGGCCCGGCAGAAGTAGACGCCGCTGGCGGCGGCCCGTCCGGCACTGTCCTGTCCGTTCCAGGTGAAGCCGTGACGAAGCCCTGACGGCAGATCGCCCTCGAAGAGGGTCGTCACCTTGCGTCCGCGCAGGTCGTAGAGCTCCAGCTTCACCGGCACCTGACCGCCGCCACCGGGCAGCGCCAGCTCGATGGTCGTGCGCGGATTGAAGGGATTGGGATAACAGCTCAAGCCCGTCGCCATCGCGGGGATCGTCGGCTCGAAAACCGGTGCCACGGCACGCCCGTAGGTGGTCTCCTGGTACACGATCGTCCCGGTGCCGGTACCGGTACCGGCCCGCCGGACCTGCAGGAAACGGTGGTTGTTGGGTGCCGCCACTTCCAGCACGTCGCCGGCCGGGGCCCAGGGCTCCCACTCGATGAAGGCGATGTCGTCGAACCAGGCCAGTCCCTCACCGGACTCGGGGGGATCCAATCCGCAACGCACCTCGAAGTAGGTGGCCGTGTCGGGAGTCTCCAGATCCAGCCACTGCCGGGTCCAATCACAGGTACCGACGAAGAACTCGGCCATGGGCGTATCGTTCAGGGGCGTCTCGTTGTAGCGGGCGTTGTAGAAGCGGGCCATGATCCGCGCCCCGCCGGCGTTGTCTGCCTTGAACCAGCCGGTGAACGAGTGTCGCTTGTCCGGCAGGCAGGGCAGATGTCTGATCAGATCGGTGCCCGTCTGCACGCCGTCGCCCTTTTCTCGCCGCAGGGCCAGGCTGTACTGGCCGCTGTGGGCGTTGTCGCTGTCCCGCCACTCGTCCTCGGTATTGATGTCCCAGAAATCGGCGCCCTCGTCCTCGAAGCCCGTGTGCCAGAGGATCTCCCGCCCCCAGGAGACTTCCCAGATCCCCGGTTCATCGCCCATCACACTTTGGATCGCCGACAGATAGCCCGCCCCGGCCATCGCCAGCGGCGGCGACACCAGGGTGCCATCCTGCTCCTCGAGCTGGAAGTCGAGCTGGTGTTCCAGCACCGTCGAGTCCACATCGGCCCGGGACAGATGGATTCGCGCCTCGCCAGTTTCGGGCAATGGCACCACCAGGGCGTTCATGGGACGGGAGTAGTCGGCCAGGCGGTCGATGATCTCGCGGCCCAGGTTCCCGGTGGCCCGCTGCGGGATCCAGTGGTTGATCCAGGCCGGGGTGAACCGGTAGCCGGTGATCCCGACCTTGTCCATCTCCAGGGTCAGCACCAGCGTCGGCATGGTCTCGGGGTAGTACAGGTCGAAGATGAAGTTGCCCAGGCTGTGGGCGATGAGCTTGCCGTCCCAGGCCTCGAAGCCCTGCAACACGTGGGGGTGGTGGTTGATCAGGATGTCGGCCCCGTAGTCCAGGGCCAGCCGTCGCAGTTCCCGCTCACCGGGAGTCGGCTCATTGCGGAAGCGGAACTCGGGCTGATCGTCGCCGATGCCGTCGGCCTCGATGATCACCTGCGGCCCGGCACCCGGCAGTCCGGCCAGGGCTCCGTCCGGTGGCGGCGCCACCTCGTACTCGTCACCGCTGTGGGTCTGGACGATGACGATGTCCGACAGTTCACGGGCGAAGTCGATGGACTTCTGCAGGTTGTCCGGCAGCAAGTACGCGAACCCCGGCTTGCTGTAGCCCGCGTCCAGAAACGGCTGGTAGTTCCAGGCCCGACCGGTGCGGTTGCACAGACCCAGGAACGCCAGTCGCACCCCCTTCTCGCTCCAGAATGCCGGCTGCAGGGCGAAGTACTCGTTCACTCCGGCCCCGAAATAGGGAATGTTCATCCCGTCCAGGCTCTCCATGGTGTCGAGCATGCCGGTCTCGCCGTAATCGATGATGTGGTTGTTGCCCAAGGTGACGATATCGACTCCCGCGTACTGGATGCCGACGATGTTCTCGGGTCGGCTGCGGAAAACCACCGACTTGGTCGGATGGGGGGTGCCGCGATCGGTGTAGCTGACTTCCAGATTGGCCACGTTCACGTCGGCGGCCTGGCCAAAGATGGACAGGGTGGGCTCGAAAAGAGCTTCGACGCCCTGGGTGTCGATGATCCCCCCGTTGCTCTCGTAGCCCCGCCCGGTGAACACGTCACCCACGAAGTTCACCGTCAACTCGCTCTGCTGGCTGCCGGGATGAACCACGACCTGGCAGGTGTCGCCGCCGGCCAGGCCCAGCTCGTCGAGAACGACCAGCCCCACGGTGTAGGGGTAGTCGGCGTGGACCAGAAACTCGTGCTGGGGATTCTGCAGATCGCTGACGGTGCTGTCGCCGAAATCCCAGTGGAAGCGGAACTCGTCGCTGTCGGGATCGAAGACCGTGCCCTGAAAGCTGATTCCCAGCTGGTACAGATCACGTCCCACCTTGGCGGTGCTGTCGACGGTGTACAGGATGTTCACCTGCGGCGGTACCGGCTGGTCTTCCGACACGTCGATGATCGCGTCGAAAATCGTGGATCCCACCTGTCCGCTGTCGGCGTCGTTGACATAGATGAGACGTTCGATCTCCGGCAAGTAACCGAAGGTGGTCCACCAGTCCTCACCCACAGGCAGTAGATAGGTCCACCACTCGTCCAGGGGATACGCTCCCTGGTAGACGGTCCACCAGTTCACGCCCTCGGGCAGATCGCGCCCGGCCAGGGTGTAGAAGAGCTCGTTGGTACCGTCGCTGAAGCCGATGGCCTGCATCTCGCCCTTGCGCTCGGCGTTGACCGCCACCTGCCACACCGTCGAATCGGCGACGGCCCGGGGCGCGATGGCTTGCACCTTCCAGGTGTTGCCATGGAGCCGCAAGGCGTGCTCGCTACCGTTCCACCCGGGGGAGACCAATTCCCAGTCGTAGGGATCGTTATCCTGTTCAGGGTAGCCGGTCAGCTCGACGGCGCCGGACTCGAAGTCCATGATGGCGTCCGCCTTTTCCCCGGCGGCCGCTGGGGGCGCCGCGGAAGTCAGCGTGGCGAGAACGACGAGGCACAAGCACAGCACAGAAACGCAACGCATGGGATTCAGTCTCCACGGCTAATCAGGGGGTGACAGGGTCCGATGTCATTATACCACAAACGGGGCCGCTTATCAGCCGTGAAGCCCCATGCACCCTCGCCACCGAACTGATTCACTTCGCGTTCCAGGTTGTGTACACTGATCACCGTTGCCCTGACAACCATTCCCCTGGTGTTCGTTGTGTCTGAAGGAGATCTTCGCCGGGATGTACGATTCGGCTCCCATTCCTTTCGGCGATCTCGCCATCCTGCTGAGGTGGTTCGCCGGATTGCTCGCCACCATTGTTGGTCCCGGCTACCTCCTCGTGGGACGGCGCCTGGAATCGTTGGACCTGATCTCCCGCCTGGGCCTGTCTCTGGCCGTCGGCCTGGTCTTCACCTCCCTCGTCACGCTGTTGTTCTCGATTCTGGGCATTCCCCTCTTCTGGTGGGCGAACCCGGGGCTCGCCGTACTGCTGACCTTTGCTTGGACCCGGTTCCGCGGCGGTTTTGAACCGTTCATTGACCTGGACCGGCAGTTCAAGCCGCTCAGTACTGGTGATTCGGTATTTTTCTTGGTGATCACCGCCGCCCTGGCCACGTTGATCGGGCAGGAGTTTCAGGCCTACTCCGTGCCCCCCGGCCTCCACGACGCCTCGAACCACAGTTATCTGGCGCTGCGAATCCTGGAAACGAGATCGATCTCGAGTCAGGCGATGTTCACCGGCCTACTTGCGCCGCCTCCGATACCCTACCTGGTCGGCGTCCATGCCGCTGCCGCCCTGGTCTCCGATTGTTGCGGCGTCGCACCGTACATCAGCATCTGGTTCCTGGCCGCAAGCTGCGCCGCGCTGTACCCGCTGATGTTCAGTATCCTCTGGCGGCTGTTCGGCTTCGAGGCTCCGGCCGTCCGGATCGGCGGCCTACTCCTGGCTTTCAGCTACTATGCACCCATCGGCTTGTTCTCGTGGGGCGGCCTGGGCGCCATCGTCGGCTTGATCATGGTGCCCTGGCTGGTCCTGGTCCTGGCTTCCCTGGCCGATCGACCGGGTGTGGTGACGGCGGCCGTAGCCGGGCTCTCCTGCGTCGCGATGATCCACATCCACGCCACGGAACTGTTCGTCGGCTTGGTGTTCGCGGGGCTGGCTTTCGGCGGTTCGACGAATCGGCGATGGAACCTTCGTTTCAGATCGCGACCAACCCTGGTCTTCGCGCTGTTGGTGATGATCTGCGGAATCGCCCCCCTGGTCGGCTATGCTGCCAAGTACCAGGGATTGATCGGAGAGTTGAGACCCGCTGCCGTCGCGGATTTCGCCCACACCTGGAAGATATTCCTGTGGCGAATCGGCGGCGGTGTGGATTTCCTGCGCAACCTGGTCCTGTTCGGTCTGCTGAGCGGAATCGTGCTTCGACCTCATCGCCGGATTGCCCTGTTCGCCTTCGCCGTGGCCCTGGTCTACTTCACGTTGATCACCTTCCAGGACCCCGTATCCAGAACCTTGACCAAGCCCTTCTACGCCCAGGCAAACCGGGTCTTGTACCTCGCGTGCTTGCTTCTGCCGCCTTTGGCGGGTTCGGGGCTAGTCGGAATCGGGCGGCTCTTGATTCCCGAGAAGCGGCGCCGCGTCAGACAGGGTGTCTATGTGCTGCTCATAGCCACTATCGTCTGGTTGGGCGCCTGGCCGGGCTCCGGAAGATGCCGGACCGCCCTGCGGGATCTGCGCTTGAAGAGCCCGTTCTCCCCGGGGGATTGGGAGCTGGCCAGGGAGATCGGCAACCACGTCCCCCGGGAGGCTGTGGTGGCCAATCTGGGCTCCGACGGCAGCTTCTGGATTCAGCACATCGGCGGCTGCAGATTACTGGATCCCTGTGGATGGAGGCTGAGCCAGGCCAACGAAGAGCCGTGGCGGTACATCGCACAGTACATAGCCGCTGATCTCTCGGTGCCCAAGGTTCAGAAGCTTCGCGAGGCAGGGGTGAACTATTTCTTCGTGAAGACGACCGAGGATGGCTGGTCCCGGCCGGGGTTGACCTTCGCCGAGCTGGCGAATCATGCCCGCTTCGAGGTTCTGCTCGCCAATGACGGGGCTGCGTTGTATCGCGTGCTCTGGAGCAAGTAGCGGCCTAGCTGTCTTCGTACCCGGCCCCTCGAGCCTTGATGCGCATCAACTCCAGAGCGTCCGTATCGGGGCAGAACAGGCTGTCCAGCTCGTCGGCGAACGGCGCCACCACCCGGGAGATGAACGCCGGAGCCCCATCCACGAAAGGCGGCCTTCCCGGCTCGGCAGCCATGACGTCGATCTCGGCGCGCCAGGCGGCGGCTTCGGCCAGCAGAACCGGCTTCAGCGAGTCACTGGTTTCCGGGTCGTCGGCTTGGGACAGCAACGCGGCGGCGCGACGTTCCATCATGGCCATGACAGATGCCTGCAATCGATCGCCCAGGCGTCCCGGGCGACCCGAATCCCTGTCCATATGCAACACCGGATCCTTCCCCAGTCCGGCGTAGTAGACCAGCACGTAGATCCAGGTGTATTCGCCAAAGCCCATGCAGTTGTTCAGCAGGGCACGATTGCGGGTCAGGGCAAAATCGCCCAACCCCTTGGCGGCCCCCAACATGGATCGGGTCGTGCGCCAGCCCTGGGCCAGGATCTCGCTCCGGGGGACGTTCTCCACCGAATCGAAACGCGCCAGGCCGACCAGATCCTCGTTATTGGCGCGGAAATGAGCGCATTGATCCTGCAAGGCCCGGCGCACCGCGACGAACCGGCGCATGCGGGTCGTTGCGATGATGGACCCGGTGCCGGGATCGAAGGCGTCGCGATCGCCGTGCTTCTGCTCCAGGGCCATCCGGGAATCGTGGGCCTTGCCGTAGTGGCGATTCAAGCTCCAGATGCTGCCGCCGAGAACCAGGATTCCCAGCACGACAACCACGCCGCAGCTGATGCTGCAACCCACGAGCCAACGATTTCGGGGCTTCTTCATGGTTTCCTCTGGCCTTCGGGTCCGATCTCGGCCCGTTTCTACGCAAGAGCGTGAGAATTGTTCGGACGGCGGTTCATCTCGAACTGCAGTACATTGGGAACAGGAAATACCGGCGGCCGGGGCTGGCTTTCCAACTGCGCAATCCACGCTCCGGCTAGCCTGCCCGCTGACAAGACTCCCGGTTTCTCAACAGGGCGCCCACCACCCCATTCTGATGAGGAGGTTGGTCATGCCATGCGAGAAGCTGCTGGAATACCTCGACAAGAACAACGTCGATTATGAACTCGTAGAACATCCCCACGCCTATGCCGCCCAGGAGGTGGCAACCAAGGCGGGTATCCCCGGCAATACCTTTGCGAAGGCCGTTCTGGTCAAGCTGGACGGTTTGATGTCCATGGCAGTCCTGCCGGCGGAGAACAAGGTGAACTTCAACTTGCTGCGGGATGCCGCCGGGGCCGAGACCATCAGCCTGGCGGTGGAGGACGAGTTCCAGGACCGATTCCCCGACTGCGAGCTGGGGGCCATGCCGCCGTTCGGCCATCTCTACAGCATGCAGGTCTTCGTCGCCGGCAGCCTGACGAAGGCCGAGAACATCTCGTTCAATGCGGGCACCCACACCGAGGTCATCACCATGCCTTACGAGGATTTCGAGCGGCTGGTGCAGCCCAAGATAGCGCGGTTCACCTTCCGCCGTCTGCGCGAGCGAAAAAGCATGGCCTGAGCTGGAGAACCGATGGCCAAAAAAAGGCCCCCCGGGAGGTGTCCCGGGGGGCGATCCTGCCAAGGGGCCGACAGACCGTCGTTTATTTCTTGAATCCAAATTTGATCGCAGCCTCGGGGCACGTCTTGACGCACTCGCCGCAGGACGTGCAATCGGGCAATGACCAGTTCTGGCCGTCCTTCAGGCCGTAGATCGTCGGGCATGGGCTCTCTTCCAGGCACATGCCGCAGTCGTTGCACTTGTCGTGGTCCAGGCGCACACGGCCGGGAGCCATCCGTTCCAGCAGCCAGGTCAACGCCCCGATGGGACAGACGCTGTAGCAGAAGGGCCGGTACAGGATGGCGCTGGCGATCAGCAGGATGGCCATCATGCCGATAAAATGCGGCGTGACCACCCAGTGCATCAACTCGAAGAAGTTGATGGGCTCATAGATGCTGTAGGCCGAGTAGATCATCCACAGGCGTCCGGCCGTATCCGCTTCGAGGGCTTCGCCCAGGCCCATGATGTGGCTGCGGATCATGTAGAAGTTCAGGAAGAACAGCAGCAGCAGAGTCATGCGCACGGAGTTGAACGCCGTGAAGTTGATCTTCTTGATGTGAAAGCGGTGCGGGATCTTGTTGGCCAGTTCCTGCAGGGCGCCCAGTGGACAGATCCAGCCACAGAAGAGCTTCCGGACCACCAGACTGGGGGCGAAGATCACCAGAAAGAAGCTCAGGAAGGCCGGAAACCACTGGCCCATGGTGAGTTTGAACATGAAGAGCTTGGTCGACGCGCACATGGGGCTCGGATGCAACGGGAAGAAGAAATCGAGGCCGAAGAGCACGAAGGCCACGATCACTCCACCCAGACGCACCCACAGATTGACCCACTGGCCCAGCAGGATCACCAAGGCGACGATCATCAGGCCGATCATGGACAGGTACTTGGCGGTACCGATGAAATCCCACACATTGGCGGGCCGCGAATCCTCTTCATGCAGCGGCTCTTCATCGGCCAGAACCGTCAGCGGAGCCAGGCACATTCCCAGCACCAGTGGAACCAGCAACATGACCAGGAATCTCTTGGTGTTCTCCATCCCCATATCCTCTCTCGATACCGAGTCGAATGCCATAGGACCAGGTCCCGTTGAAGGAACAAATCTAGTATGTGAGCGGCGATCGCGAAAACCCGGAATCGTGCGATATCCGAGGTTTTTAGTCGGATTTAGACGGTTTCCGGTCCGTGAGAAATCGCCTTTTTAAGGGGCGTCGAACGGGCTCCGGGTGTTACCCTCGCCGGGTGAAACCGGTGCGCTCCAGGGGAGCGCTCAACCTGAACCATCCGCACTGCGGTGCGGCCAGCTGGAAGGTTCGACCATGGCTCTACTACTGTCCCGCAAAGATGTCCAGGCCCTGCTGACCATGCCGGCGTGCATGGAGATCGTCGAGAACGCATTCAGGCAACACGCCGCCGGCAACGCCAACATGCCCCAGCGAGCGGTCATCAAGGTCGAGCAGCACAACGGCGTCTACCTGGCCATGCCCGCGTACATCGGCGGCGACCTCGATGCCCTGGGTCTGAAGATCGTCACGGTGTACGGGGACAACCCCAAGAAGCACGGCGTACCCACCATCTTCGGCACCCTGGTCCTCTGTGATCCGACCACCGGCCAGGCGAAAGCCATCATGGACGCCGGTTACCTGACCGCCGTGCGCACCGGCGCCGCCTCCGGAGTGGCCACCAAGTACCTGGCCCGCGAAGATGCCAGCGTATGCACCATTTTTGGCGCCGGCGGCCAGGCCCAGGCCCAGCTCGAGGCCGTGCATCTGGCCCGTCCGTTGTCCCGGGCCACGGTCCTCGACCTGAACGAAGACGCTGCCGCGAGCTTCGCCGCGAGCTTGACCGAGAAGCTGAGCGTGGAGGTAACGGTGGGCAGCGATACCGAGCAGGCCGTGCGGGAAGCGGACATCATAGTCACGGCCACCAACGCGCCGACTCCGTTGTTCGACGGCGACTGGATCAAGGAAGGCACCCACATCAACAACATCGGGTCCCACAGTCCCGGCGCGCGGGAACTGGATACCCGCACGGTCGTGCGTTCCAAGTACGTGGCCGACCTGAAGGAGGCCAACCTGGCGGAGGCCGGCGACCTGTTGATTCCCATGAACGAGGGCGCCGTCACCGAAGACCACATCTACGCCAACCTGGGTGACATCGTCAGCGGGGCCAAACCCGGTCGTGAGAACGTGGACGAGATCACGTTGTTCAAGTCCTGCGGACTGGCCATCCAGGACATCGCTTCGGCGGTGGCGGTGTATCAGGCGGCGGTCGCCCAGGGAGTGGGCCAGGAATTCGAGTTCTAGGTAACTGGGGAAACGAGAGGGGTTGGCGTCGCGCTCAGCGGCGCCGGCCGGAACCACGGCGGGATGGCGAGTTTTTCCGGGCACGGGCCGATGAACGGGAACCCCGGTTCATGACGCGCTCGACCGAGCTCTGCTTGCCGGAACCCTTGCCGGTCGACCCTTTCCTGCCCGTTCCCGTCCTGACCGGCCCCTTGTGTATCAGGATGTCTTTCTGCTGCTGCCGCTTGCGGGGATCGCGCTCCACGTAGATGGTCTCGCCGGTAAAGGGATCCTTGCCCGTCCAGTACATGATCGACGACCAGGACGACGGCAGCGGCGTGAATATCTGCACCTGTTCCGGGTTGAGCTGCAACTGGTCCGAGGTGAACTCCTTGGCCTGGCGCATATCCCGTTCCTCGCAGCCGGGATGGGCTGCGATCATGTAATAGGTCAGGAACTGCTTCTTGCCCGTGGCCTGGCTCGCAGCCATGAAGCGGCGCCGGAATTCCAGCAGCCCCTTCACTCCCGGCTTGCCCATCCGCTTGAGGACCCGATCCACACTGTGCTCGGGGGCCAGCTTCAACTGTCCCGAGACATGGTGCTTCACCAGTTGCCGCAGATAGCGGTCGCCGTGCTTCTTGTCCTCCAGGACCATGTCGTGGCGGATGCCCGAGGCCACGAAGACCTTCTTCACCCCATCGACCCGGCGCAACTTCTGCAGCAGACTGATCTGAGGCTCGTGGTTGGGCTTGAGGGTGCGGCACACCTCGGCGCCGATGCAGGGCTTGTCCTCGCACGGCCCCTTGGCCAGCTTCTTCACGCACTCGAATCCGTACATGTTGGCCGTGGGCCCGCCCACATCCAGAATGTTGCCCTTGAAGCCGGGCAGCTGGGTCATGGTCTTGGCTTCTTCGACCAGCGACTCCTCGCTGCGCCAGCGCACGGTCTGACCCTGATGCACGGCGATGGAGCAGAAGGTGCATTCGCCGTAGCACCCCCTCAGGGCAGGCAGGGAGAAACGAATCGTGTCCAGGGCCCGCACTTCGCCCTCGGGCCGGTGATACGGGTGCAGCGAGCGCTCGTAGGGCAGACCGTGGACACGGTCCAGCTCGGCCTGGGTCAGATAGTCGGCGGGCCGGTTCTGCACCAGGTACCGATCGCCTGTCTTCTGACACAGAGGTTGGGCGCTGATGGGCTCGTTGTTGTTGTAGAAGGTGCGAAACATCTCGGTGAAGGCCTGGTGATCGCCGGCGCAGGTCTCGTGGGACGGCAACTCCTGATAACCGAAGGGTGCTTCCTTGCCGATGTAGCAGACACCGCGCACCGCCCGCGGGTCTCCTCCCCCGCGCATCGCCTGGGCAATGTCCAGGGTGGCCCGCTCGCCCATGCCGTAGACCAGCAGGTCAGCCTTGGCGTCGAAGAGAATGGAACGCCGCACGCTGTTGCCCCAGAAGTCGTAGTGGGAGACCCGCCGCAAACTGGCCTCCACCCCGCCCAGGACCACGGGCACCGTCCGCTTGAAGTGCTGGCGAATCAGGTTGGTGTAGACGATGACCGCCCGGTCGGGTCGCTTGTTGTTCTCGCCGCCGGGAGTGTAGTCGTCGCTCTGCCGCCGCTTCTTGAGGGCCGTATAGTTGGCCACCATGGAATCGACACCGCCACCGCTGACCCCCCAGAACAGGCGCGGTTCTCCCAGCCGCTTGATGTCCCGGTCTGAGTCGACGTCGGGCTGACCGATGATCCCCACCTTGAAGCCGGCCTGGGTCAGGGTGTGTCCGATGATCGACACCCCCATGTAGGGGCTGTCAATGTAGGCGTCGCCATTGACCAGGATGACGTCGAGGTCATCCCAGCCCAGGCGGTCCATCTCCTGACGGGTCGTGGGTAGGAACATCCGGTATTACTTGCTCTCGCTGAGTTGCCGGGCAGCCGCCTCGCCACCCACCCAACCGGTGGAAAACGCGCCCATCAGGTTGAAGCCACCCGTATCCGCGTCGAGATTCAACAGTTCACCCATGATAAAGAGTCCAGGTACGAGCCGCGACTCCAGGCTCCGCGGATCCACCTCTTTGGTGTCCACGCCTCCGGCGGTGACGATGGCCTCGGAGAAGCTGCCGTAGCCGCTGATGGCGAAGCGGTAGTCCTTCAACCAGCCCAGCAGTGAGCGCCGCTGCTTCGAGTTCACCTGATGGCAGGGCTGGTCTTCGGGGACGGTGCAGGCGGCCAGGGCCGCGGCGTGCAGATCGCTCGGCAGAAGTCCCGTCACGACGTCCTTCCAGGTGCGGTTCTGGCGATCCTCCAGCTCCCGGATCAACCGGGCGTCCAGTTTCTTGTGGTCCAGGGCCGGCTTCAGGTCCAGCGAAAGTTCCACCTTGCACCCCTTGTCCACCGCCGCCACAGCGATGCGGCTCACTTCCAGGATGATGGGCCCGGTCAGCCCCACCTTGTGCTTGAAACGCAACTCGCCGAATTCCCGCGCGGCCAGCTTCCCGTCGACCCACAAGGTGGCCTCGATGTTGCGCAGAAGGAGCTCGCGAACCCCCTCGGGCGGGGCCCCTGCGGCGTGGAGCGGCACCAGGGACGGCCGCGTCGGAACGATAGCGTGGCCCAGATCGCCGGCCAGATCGTAGCCGTCGCCGCTGCTGCCGGTGGCGGGATAGGACTTCCCGCCAGTGGCGAGGATGACGATGTCGGCGGCCATCTCATGGGCACCCCGGTCGCCGCCGCTGCCGGTCTTGCCATGCTCGGCAAAGAGGTCGTAATGGAGACCGCTGATGCGGCCGTCGGTGGTGTCGAGGCCGCGGACACGCGCCCCGGTGATCACGTCGACCCCCTGGTTGTGGACCCAGCGTTCGAGGGTGTCGACGACCTCGATGGCGCTGCCGCTGGCGGGGAAGATACGACCGCCTCGTTCGATGACGGTCTCGAGGCCCTCGCCATGGAGGAAGTCCAGTAGTTCCTGGGTTGCGAAACGGGCCAGGGCTTGGCGCAGGAACCGGCCTCCCTTGCCGAAGTGGGTGACGAAATCGCTGGTCGGCAGGGTGTTGGTCAGATTGCAGCGACCCTTGCCGCTGATGCGGATCTTGCGGCCGACCTGGCGCATACGTTCGAGCAGCACGACCTCGACGGGCGAGTCGGTGAACTCGGCGCCGACCTGGGCGGCTCGGCCGGCGGCGAGCATGCCGGCGGCTCCGGCGCCTACTACGATGATGCGTTTGTGGGCCATATTTCGTTCCCGGGTTGCGGTTCGGATTCGAATATAAGCGCCAGGAGGCGGAGAAGGCATGTGCAAATCGGGAGATGGTTGCCCTACCAACCATTTGTATCACGAAAATCCCGGGCTATTAGGACTCGAAAACGGTTGCGGGGGCAACCATCTCCGGTTCGCATGTACCAATGCATAGCGGAACGGCGTGTCGAACTCCCGCCGCGCTTGGAGTACCAGCGACCCGAACGGCACCAACCCGTCGTCGTTGAAACAAAGGAACCCGGGCACCAGACAGCCGCTACAGCGACGCAGGCGACCCGGGTTCCATCCAGCGGGTAGTCCTTCATGATGTATGGTCCGCCGTTACATGCCGTACTTTTCGATGATCCCCTTCTTGTCCAGGCCGAGGACCCCGTACTTCTCGCCCACCTTCTTGAAGGCGGCCACGGCCTTGTCGATGTGCTCCTTGGTGTGCGCGGCCGAGAGCTGGACCCGGATGCGGGCGGCGCCCGCGGGCACGACCGGGAAGAAGAAGCCGATGACATAAATGCCCTCGGCGTACATATCCCGGGCCATATCGTTGGCCAACTTGGCGTTGAACAGCATCACGGGCACGATCGGCGTGTCGTCGCCGCGGACGCAGAAGCCCGCCTCGACGATCTGCTCCCGGAAGTACTTGGCGTTCCACTCCAGGGTGTCCCGACGTTCGGTGCTCTTGCTGATCAGGTCGATGACCTTGATCGAGCCCGCGACGATGGACGGGGCCAGGGAGTTGGAGAACAGGTACGGACGCGCCTTCTGGCGGCACAGCTCGACCAGTTCCCTGCGGCCGGAGACACAGCCGCCCGAGGCGCCGCCGAGACCCTTGCCGAAGGTGGTGGTGATCAGGTCGACCTTGTCCATGACGTCGAAGTGCTCGTGGACGCCGCGACCGGTCTTGCCGATGAAGCCCGAGGCGTGGCTGTCGTCCACCAGGACCATGGCGTCGTATTCCTCGGCCAGGGCGCAGACCTCGTCCAGCTGGATCAGGTCGCCGTCCATGGAGAAAACGCCGTCGGTGACGATCAGCCGCGTGCGCTTGTCCTGGTGCAGTTCCAGCTTCTTGCGCAGGTGCTTCATGTCCATGTGCTTGAAGGTGTCGTAATGGGCCGAGCAGAGACGGATGCCGTCGACCAGGGAGGCGTGGATCAGCCGGTCGGCGATGATCACGTCGTCCTGGTCCAGGACGGCTTCGAACACGCCGGCATTGGCGTCCATGCAACTGGGGAACAGCAAGGTCTCTTCCATGCCCAGGAACTTTGACACCTTGTTCTGCAGTTCGCGGTGGATGTCCTGCGTGCCGCAGATGAAGCGCACGCTGCTCATGCCGTAGCCGCGCTCGTCCAGACCCTTGTGGGCGGCCTCCACCACGTCGGGGTGGCTGCTCAGGCCCAGGTAGTTGTTGGCGCAGAAGTTGAGGACTTCCTTCTTCTCGGCGCCTTCGGGGTACTCCACCAGGATGTTGGCGTCCTGCGGCGAGCAGATAAACCGCTTTTCCTTGTACAGACCCTTGTCCTTGATCTCTTCGATTTCACCGGCGAACATCGCGCGGTTCTTGTCGGAATAGGCCATGACGCTCTCCTCAGCCCAGGTGCTTTTCAACCAGGACGCAGAT
>Ga0070729_10003601_pt1 | contig 17705 bp, 14 predicted proteins | sample tdDd472_FD_66725 | JGI IMG/M metagenome (GOLD analysis project Ga0070729, IMG submission 66725) | Marine sediment microbial communities from the Atlantic coast under amendment with organic carbon and nitrate - tdDd47.2 | ecosystem: Environmental > Aquatic > Marine > Coastal > Sediment | place... | reverse complement strand
TGGCTCTGCTGGCGCGGTGGCTCGTCGTGGCGTGGATGCCGCGCGCGCGCCCGACGCGTCGCGCCCGCGTTGACATCCTCGGCATCGACGTCGACAACGTGAATCTGGACGAGGCGGTGGAGCGCGTGGTCTGCGCACTCGACAAGGGTGCGCCCACGCTCTCGGCGTTCGTGAATCCGCACTGCCTCAATGTCGCGCGTCGGGATCCCTCCTACCGGGCTGTCCTCACCGGGGCGCGCCACGTGTTCCCGGATGGATTCGGCCTTCAGCTCGCGGGACAGCTGCTCGGCCGCCCGCTGCGACAGAACGTGAACGGAACCGATCTGTTCCCCCGCCTCTGCCACGCGCTCGAACACAAGGGCCATTCCGTATTCCTGCTTGGAGGACAGCCCGGCGTCGCCGAGTCTGTCCACGATTGGATTCGCCTCCACTACCCGCGAGTGAGCGTCTGCGGCACGCACCATGGACACTTCGGCGAGGCCGATTCGGACCGCGTGGTTCGCGCGGTCCGCGACTCCGGTGCGGAACTGCTGCTGGTCGCGCGCGGCGTGCCGCTCCAGGAGACGTGGCTGGCCGAGAACCTTGCGCAAACAGGCGCTCAGGTCGGCATCGGCGTGGGCGGCCTGTTCGAGTTCTACTCCGGACGCATTCCCCGTGCGCCGCGCTGGATGCGAGACGTCGGATTCGAATGGGCCTACCGTTTGCTTCAGGAGCCGCGCCGACTGGCTCACCGTTATCTCGTCGGCAATGCCGTATTCCTCGCTTCCGTCTGGAGACAACGCCGCCGGGAGGCCCGCACATGAGATTGATCCTCGTTACAGACACCCCTTCCTCCGCATGGGGTCCGCTCGACCGCCGGGCTCCCGCGTGCCTCAAGCCCGTTGCGGGGCGCCCCCTCCTGCATCGCCTGATCGAGCACTGGGCGGAGCGCGGCATCGAGAGCATCGACGTGATTACGGCCAACCACCCGCTGCTCATGCGCCGCGTGCTCGGTGAAGGCACGCGGTGGGGGGTCGTCATTCGCCTCCACCTCGCGCGCGCTGCCGCGGGCATCGAGAACGCGGTGGGCAGGATCCTGGAATCGGAGTCCGATGGGTCCCCGGTTCTCGTGGGCGACGCGCGGATGCTGCCGGACATACCGCCCGACGCATTGAATGCACCGGTGAGCTTTGCCCACCGCGGGCGTGCGCTCGGGTGGGCGCTTGTTTCGCCCGGTGGGGCGGTCCGCACACCCACGCCGCCGTGCGAAGTGGGGCGTCTCCTCGACGCGCGGACTCCCGCAGCACTGCTCGCGACGAATCGGATGGCACTGCGCCATGAGCCCGACTCCCCCGGTCTCGTTGCCGTCGCGGACTGGGGAGTGTTCCTGGCACCGGGTGCACGGGTGCACGCCGATGCCCTTCTGCACGCGCCGGTCTACGTCGGAAGCGACACGATCATCGAGGCAGGGGCGGCCATCGGGCCGCACGCTGTCATCGGAAGTCGCTGCGTAGTCGGGGCGGGTACGCAACTGTGCCGGGCCGTCGTCGGCGACGCGGTCGCCGTAGGGGAGAACCTGCGCCTTCGGCATGTGGCGGTCGAGGGCGACACGCTGACCGAGGCGCGCGGCGACGGTTTCAGCATGCAGATTGCCGACCGCAACCTGATTGCCGATCTCGACTCCCCTCGTCGTCGTCGTCCGGGTTTCGACCGCGTGGCGGGGCTGGCGCTCTGCATCGCAACGTCGCCCCTGCTGCTGCTTTCCGCCACGCTCCTTCGCTTGGGCCGCCGCGGCCCGGTGTTGCGCCGTCGTCCGGTGGTTGCGCTTCCTGCGCCGGAAAGTCCCGCGAAGGTCACGACGTTTCCCCTGGTCACCTTCGGGGTCGGTGCGCGTCCGCCTTGGCGCCGTTCGGTGTGTGAGCGGCTGGTGATGGCGCTGCGCCTGGACCGACTGCCGGCGCTCGTCCATGTCGCTCGCGGTGAGCTCGCGCTCCGCGGTGTGCGCCCGCGTTCCCCGAGCGAGTTCGAGGCGCTTCCCGCGATATGGTCCGCTCACTATCGCACCGCCTGTGCCGGTTGGATCGACAGTGCGACGCGGGTCTTCGGAACAGCTCCGACAGCTTCGGAGTCGTGCGCTTCCGATCTGATGACGGCCACGCGGCGCGCACGTCGCGGGCGCTGACTCCCGCTCGCGCAGTGCAAAAAAATGCCCGCCCTTCCGGGGAAGGGCGGGCGTCGTGTGTGGAGCGAGTCGAGGGATTACGACTCGAGGGAGAGAACGGAGGTGGCGGCGACGAAGGGGATCGCATCGACGCGTTCGGTCTGACGCCAACCGTGGCGCGTGAGGAGTCGGTCGAATGCCTTGATCGTCATGTCGTGCCAGTGGGGCTTGCGCCACTCCAGCAGGCTTCGCTTGAAGCGGAAGTCGAAGAACCTCTTGGCCGTGATCATGGCGTTGCGCTTCGGGAAGCCGAGTACGACCCCGCCGCGGGAAACACGCATGAGCTCACCGAGAACGACGACCTTCTGGTGCTCGTCGAGGTGACCAAACAGCCGGCAGGAGACGACACCGTCGAATGAGTTGTCGGGGAACGGGAGGGCGAAGGCGTCGGCGACCTTGAGCTGCACACGGCCGCTCCACGGCGCGAGCTTGCTGCGAGCGAGGGCGATCATGTCCTCGGACAGGTCCGTAGCGGTGACATTGAAACCGTCCTCGGCGAGTGCTTCCGTGATGCGGCCGGTCCCGCATGCGATCTCGAGGAGCTCGGCGCCGGGTCCGAACCGCCCGCGAGCAAGGCGTACGACGGCCGTACGTTCTCGCTGGTCGAGAAAGCGGTCCTTGAAGAATCGGAAGCGGACGCGGTCGTAGGCCGAGGCGGTTTCGCCGCGATAGCGATGGCGGGCGGGATAGTTCATGCAACACCGTCATGCGACGTCCATGCCAACGCCAACGCCCGGTATCTGGCCCCTTTTTCCGCGCAGTGGTCGAAGGAAGTTCCGGGGGGCGGAAGGAACTTCCGGCGACAGGCGGAGATGGGGGCGTGTCGACGCGGTCCTGTGCGGGCACGCGGTTTGCGATCGGAACTCTTCATGCCGGACCTCCGCCCCGAGCCCGTGGACCGCTCTCGCGGCCTCATCTTCGACGCGCTCTCGGGCTACGCGCGGGACGTCGTCGAGGCTGTGGTGTTCCTTCTGGTTACGCCGCTGCTCATCTCCGTGCTCGGTCTCGAGCAGTACGGCATCTGGTCGCTGCTGTGGGCCGTGCTCGGCGTGCTCAATCTGCTGGCTCTCGGGCTGGGGCCGTCGGTAGTGAAATTCGTTGCCGACGCGCGCGGGCGGGGTGACGTCGGACGCCATGGGAGAGTCGTTGCGACGCTGTTCTGGATGTATGTGGGGGTGGGCATCGTGCTCTTGGCATGCGCCATCCCTCTCGGGTTGCGGTTGGGTAGCTGGTTCGACCTGCCGGCCGACCTGCATCCGGTCGTCGCGGGGGCGCTGATCGTGCTCGCCCTGCGGGCCGTCCTGATCCTTGCGCTCGACACCTTTCGGGGTGTCTTGATCGGTCACGGGCTCCTGCGCGTCGTCCACGCACTGTGGATCCCGAGCCATCTCGGCTATCTGTTGGCGGCGTTTCTCGTGCTCCCGCGTTGGGGCGACCTGCGCGTCGTCGCCGCGCTCTCGTTGGCGGCGGCCGTGCTGCCGATGTTGGCGATGGCCGCGCGTGCGCGGCGGTTGCCCGGAGTGTCCGTGGCGCCTCGTTTCGTCGATCGCGGCATCATGCGCGAACTCGGAGGATTCTCCGCCTGCTTCCTGATCGTCCAGGTCAGCCTGGTGCTCGCCACACGTTGCGACGCTTTCGTGATCGGTGGGGCGCTCGGCCTCGAGGCGGTCGGGCTCTACGCTCTCGCGATGCGGCTCAGCGAGAAAGCCGGGCAATTCTGCGGCCACATCCAGAAGGCACTCACGCCGGTCGCCGCCGAGTACCACGGCGCGGGTCGCGCGGAGGAGTTGCAGCGCCTCTGGCTCGATGGCGCGCGGTTCGCGACCGCGTTCGCCACGCCGCTGCTGGTCGGAGCCATCCTGCTCGCGGAACCACTGCTGGTCGCGTGGGCAGGTCCCAGCTTTGCAGCGGCGGCTCCCGCCTTGCAGTGGCTGTTGGCCGCCACGCTTGTGGGGGTGGCACATTGCAGCACGCACAACGTGCTCGGTATGGGCGGGCAGCACCGCTATCTGGCCGGTGCTCTCCTGGTTGCGCAGATCGCCAACGTCGCCTTGTCGCTGCTCTTCGTTCGAACCTGGGGCATATCCGGCGTCGCGGCAGCCACTCTCGCCGGAACCGCGCCGGTCCAGGTGTTCTGGATCCAACGGCATGCGGCGCGGCAACTTGGCATTGGCCGCGTCACGTTCTACCGCCGCGCGCTCGGCCCCAGTCTCCTGCCGGGCTTGGCAATGACCCTGATGCTGCTGGCCCTGAGCGAGGCCGTGTCCCTCGACGCGGTTTGGAAGATTGCGTTGGCCGAGTTCCTGGCCGTTGCTCTGTTCTGGGGCCTGTTCTGGCGGAGCGGTCTCACCACTGCGGAACGCGAACGAATCCTTGCGTTGCTGCGCCGAACGCGGGCTTCGGAGGCTGTCGCGTGACCATTGAAACTGCCGTCGGGATCCTCCTGCTGCTCGGCGGGCCGCTCGTGGTCGCGGGCCTCCTGTTCGTGATGCCGGCGGCACGCAGACCGTTGCTGGGGCTGTTGGCATTCTCGACCTGTCACATCCAGCGGCCCTGGTTCAAGGACTTGTTCTTCGTTCCCTACCGCGGAGTCGACAGGGGTTTCGGGGTCACCATTCCCGATCTCCTGTTTCTCGGTCTCGGGATCTATCTCGTGATCTCGCGCAGCTACGTGCGCGGCTGGCGACCGCCGAACCGATGGCCGTATCGCGCGCTCGTTGCGGTTGCGGCGATCGGCCTGCTCCCTGCGCTACACCCCTCGTACGGGATGTTCACCCTCTGGAAACTCGTGCGTGCCGGCGTGCTGTACACCGTTGTGGCCCACGTCCTGCGTTCCCGCCGCGATGTCCGTGCGCTGATCCTGGGTCTGGCAGCGGCGGTCGCGTTCCAGGGCGCGACCGTTCTCCTCGACAAGTACGTTACGGGGCGCGTGGTGTACCGCGCGCTGGGGAGCTTCCCGCATCCCAACTCCCTCGCCGGCTACGTCAACATGCTGCTTCCCGTGCTGCTCGCCCTGCTCCTCTTGCGCCGCGACGGATGGCGGGGATGGCTGGGCACGACGGCTCTCGCGCTGGGCGCGGTGGCGGTGTTGTTTACACGCTCCCGCATGGGGTTATTGCTGATGATAGGCGCGCTCGGCATCACCGGCCTGCTGGCGCTTGGCCGCGGGTTCAGCCCACGCCGCCTCGTCATCGCGTCCGCAGCCCTGCTCGTGGCGACCGTGGTTGGCATCTTCGCGGCGCCTTCCGTCATCCGGCGTTTCGAAAGCGCACCGAAGGAGTCGGCCGAAACGCGTGCGCATTTCAATGCCGCGGCGAAGTCCATGGCGAACAACCGCATCTTCGGCGTGGGGTTGAACGGGTTCTGCTGGGCCATCACGAATGTGGACGAGTACTACTGGCTCGTCTACGAGGACAAGCGTGAGGTGGACGACCCAGAGGAGTTTCGCGCCAGCCACGTCGGCAGTCTGCGCCTGGGCACGGTCCACTCCACGTACTACCTGTTCGCAAGCGAGACGGGCTGGGTCGGTATGGGTTTTTTCGTGATCTGGATCGCACGCAATCTGTGGATCGTCTGCCGTGCCGCGGTACGCGCCCGCGACCCTTTCGACAAGAGCGTGATGCAGGGGATCGCCGTCGGGTTTGTGACGCTTCACATCCAGGGCTTTGTCGAATGGGTGCTGCCGCAAGTGCAGGTGCTGTTCCTGTTCATGATTCTCTCCGGAACAGTGGCGGCTCTCGATCGAGGGCTGGTCAGCCCGGCGGCGCGGAGAGCGTGCTCCCACCGCCGTCGACTCGAGCCGGCGCTCGCTACGAATTGAATCGTTGGCGAAGCGCGTCGCAGGCGGCGCTGCACTGCCGGTCGAGTTCGTCCAGCCCGGCGACGGCCTCTGCAACATCGCCCCGACATGCGGCGGTTTCCATGGCGAGTGCCGCAGCCGCCAACTGGTCGGCGCCGAGTTGACGCGCGGCACCCACAAGCGTGTGCGCCCCGACGCGGATCGCGTCACAGGATCTGTGGGTGCAGGCCAGGCGGATCGCCTCGAAGCGACTCGGGACACTCTCCACGAACAACTTGGAGAGCGATGCGATGAACTCGGTCGAGCCCCTGCCGCCGCGCGCCCCGAGCGCGCTCAGAAAACCCTCATCGAGAGTCAGGTTCTCCCGCGGCTCCTGTTGCTCCTCCACCGTGTCGAATCGCGTGAGGACGCGCTGGAAGTCGTCCAGTTTCACGGGCTTGGAAAGGTAGTCGTCCATTCCGGCGTCGAGACAACGCTCCCGTTCATTCGGGAGCGCGCCTGCGGTCATCGCGACGATGGGCTGGCTGAGGCGACTCCGGTCGGCTTCCTCCCCCGCGCGGACGCGCCGGGCGGCCTCGTATCCGTCCATCTCCGGCATGTGACAGTCGAGGAAAACAACGGCGAACGTGCCGGTGCGCAAGGCTTCAAGTGCCAAGAGACCGTTCGTGACGCAGGTCACCTCGCACCCGAGTGCCTCGAGCATGTGCGTGGCTACGCTCTGGCTGATCTCGTCGTCCTCCGCTACAAGGACGCGTCGCGTTCCGCCGTCGACGAGGGAGGACGCCGCGGCGAGGGGGTTCGTGTCCGGTGCTTGAGAGAGTGCCGCGACGAGGCCCGAGAAGGAGACCGGGGGCGAGAGCGCAGCGGAGAACGGCTCGATGAGCGTGATGCGCGCCAACGAATGGGTGGCCAGGATCGCCTTGGGGATCGGGAGTCCGAGTGAGCGCCGGGTCGTGAACCGTGCGGCCGTGGCATCGGCAAGGGCCTCGTCGACGATGAGTTGGTGCACCTCGTTGCGGGCCATGGCCAAGTCCGCCTCGGCCCACCCGGCAGCGTGCTCCCAAGTGGCACCCGCGAGGTCGAGCATGGATCCGAGGCTTTGAGTCGCCAGTTGCCGACCGCCGATCACCAGCAGCCGTCCCGTGTCGGCCAGCTGGTGGCCGCGCGTCTCGGTCGCGACAGCGAGGGGGAGTGTGAACCTGAAGCGGCTTCCCTTTTCCGGCGTGCTGTCGACCGTGATCTCGCCCCCCATGGCGCGCACCAAGTCCCGGCAGATTGCGAGACCGAGACCCGCCCCGCCGTGGCGACGACGAGGCGAGGCATCCAGTTGACGGAACGCCTCAAAGAGGCTCTCCTGCGCGTCGGGTGCGACGCCGATTCCGGAATCCACCACCTCCCAGGTGACGTCCACGTTGCCCCCGGAAATCTCTCCCGCGTTGACGTGTACGCACACGAACCCCCGGTCGGTGAACTTCACCGCGTTGGAAACCAGGTTGAGGAGCACCTGCCGAACACGTCCGGAATCGCCGACTACATGCGCCGGCAGGTTGAGTTGCGGGACACCGGCCAACTCGATGCCCTTCGACTGGGCGCGTGGTGCCTCCATGGCCAGCACCTGCTCTGCGACCTCCCAGGGGTCGAACGGCTGTCTCTCGAATTCGAGCCGGCCCGCCTCGATTTTCGAGAAGTCGAGAATGTCATCGAGAATGCGCAAGAGGGCGGTCGCGCTGATCTGCGTGGATTTCGCGAACTGCGTCTGTTGCTCGTCAAGCTGAGTGCGGAGCAACAACTCGGTCATGCCGAGGACGCCGTTCATGGGCGTCCGGATCTCGTGGCTCATGGTCGCGAGAAACTCGCTCTTGGCGCGGTTGGCCGCATGGGCCATCTCGTTCGAGGCACGCAGCGCATCATCCGCGTTCTTGCGCTCCGTAATGTCACTCTCGATAGCCATGAAGTTGACGACTTCACCGGCTTCGTTCCGCATCGGTTGCACTTCCACCGTGACCCAGTAGCGCCGACCGTCCTTGGCGTAGTTCACCAACTCCGCGTCGAATCCCTCGCCGTTGGCGATCCGGGTGCGCATCAGCGTCACGACCGCGGGGTCCGTATCCGGCCCCTGCAGCAGCGATCCGGGTGTCCGGCCGACGACTTCGTCGTGGACGTACCCGGTGAGACGCGTGAAACCCTCGTTGATCCACTCGATTCGTCCGGCCGCATCCGTGAGCACGACCGCGTTGTCCGTTCGGCTGGCGATGAGCGCCAGCTTGCGCGCTTCCCGTTGTTCCTTCTCCAGCGCGTCCTGCGTCTCGGACAGTCGCCGGTTCTGTTCTGCGAGTGCGGAGTAGGACTCCTCGACTCGAGCGGCCAGTTCGCGAGCGTCGGCCAAGGCCATCTTGTGGGTATCCACGACCTGCAGCAGCTCGAAGATCGGATCGTAGACGGCGAAATCTCGGACCGAAAAACCGAGAGAAAGAAGTTCCGATGGATCCGTGATCCACGGAGACCAGAGGAAGACCAACGCGTCGGACTCGCCGGCACGCAGGATGCCCCCGCGCATCGTGATGCCCGACTCGAAAATGTCCCAGATGATGAGGGTGTCCGAAGCGCGCTTCAGGGCTTCGAAGTCGAGATCGATCTGGGGTCGCCGTGGTTGGGCGACGTCAGCCAGCAGCACGCCGGTTGCGGCCCCTGGGAAGACGCGCGAGAACGACGGCCCGGACTGGATGATCCGCAGGCTCGGGTCCACAATGATATGGAACGGAAACGCCGCGCTGAGCCCGGCGGGAGACAGGCCGAATCTCGCGGCGCTCACACCGGCAGGCTCCACTCGACCAGAAACACGTCCTGATCTGACCCTTGTTCGCGGCACTGGAGCAGGGTGGTACGCACCGGGGAGCTGAAGTGCTCGCCGAGTCCCAACAGGAGTCCCTCGACGAACTTCCCGAGCCCGGGGCGGTGGGTCCTGTAGTGCAGATGCAACGAAGAATCCTTGACGTTCGAGCACTCAAAGCGCGGCGGTTGCAGGTCGGGAAAGATCAAGGCAACACGAGTATGGAACTGTGGCAGATGAGTCAGGAACTCGGGCAGGGTTTCGCCACCCCACGCCATCAGGAATCCGTACGACTTGTTCGCGATGTTGAGTATCCAGTACCTCCCGAATGCGATGAGAAGGTCCGCTGCTTCGAGTTCGAGTACCTCCGCTGCTGCCCCGACCAACCGATAGGTGATGTCGTCGTCGTAGGGGTCGTTGCTGATGAACGCGCTGACGTCGACAGCGGCAGCATCCTTCACCTGCTTCCACTTGTCGCGTCCGAAGTCGCGGACAATGAGCTCTTCGACAGCCTTGTTGACGAGTCCGTACATTTGTGAGTTCCTGATTATGCGCGTCGGGCTCACTGCGAGCAAACGCGGCATGGCGGGATCCACCGCAAACCGGGATCCGCATGGAATCGCCGGAATCCGCGAGTTTTAGTGTGCGGCCCGGAAAACGATTCCGGCACTGCGGAAGTTTCTTCCGGTTGGTCCGAGTTCTGTCAGCACTTGTTTCCACCAATCGGTTGGACGCGACTGCTGCGGCGTCACAGTCGCGGTTATGATGCATTTGTGGCCACGCGCACTTGAGGAAAGGCGGCGAATTGGCTGACAGCAGTGCAGTAGGGAGCGCGAAAGTGGAATCGCTGCGGTGATTGCAATCGCTACACGCGCGAACGGGCCGGTTGCCAGACCCTCCGGCTCGTGCCGGGTCGATGGAGATCCGGTGGCGTTCGTCGCGTCGCGGCACCGATTCGGGCCCCACCCGGAACAGGCGCCCCCGGCACAGGCGCGCTGCCCCCTCCGCTGCGCGAGCAGGGAGGGCCCATGATCACGGTCCGCTCCGCGGCCATCGGCGCACCTCATTCGGCTCTCGGGTTGTTGTCCGGATGCAGCAACACCGAAAAACTGCTCCTCCCGGAGAACGAGATCCCGGAGCTCAGGACCCTCGGAGAAGCCACCAGACGTCTTCCGCATCGACTCGTCGTCGTGCAGTCGGAAGCCACGGAGGACTCCCCGCTCGGAGTGGCGGTCCACGAACACGGCCCGGTTCCCACTCCCCACGAATCCGTCAGATTGCAATTGCGCGTACGCCGTATCTCGGCTCAGCGGCGCTTGACCAGTCCGTGCCGCGTGCCTGGGCGATCAAACCAAGGAGGCTCTCGTGAACGACGCCAATGAGGACCAGGTTTCCACTTCCCGACGCGACTTCGTGATCGGCACAGCCGCGGTTACGACAGCCGGGATTGCAGCACTCGCGGGCGGTGTCGCGTCCGCGCAGGAGTCGAAAAAGACATCCAGCACCGTCCCTCTCGATTGGAGCGAGGTGTACTACACCAACTGCCCCCTCGTGTCCGCCAGCAACGTCGACCAGGAGCTCGGGTGGACCAAGGAGGAGTACAAGAAGATCGACGTCCGCTACGCGTACTTCCGCTCCCGTCGTGAGAACAACTGGTATCCGCACTACGTCCACAATCTCGACAACCTGATCCGTTTCGGCGGTCTGTATCCCCCGATTCACGTCCACGCCGACCTTCGTCGGACGCGTCTGCTCGGCGCGACACATGCCCCGCATGAGGGCGGTTGCATGATGGTGCGCGCCCGGGATGACATCTACCGGATGGCCGATCTGAAAGGCAAGAAGATCGGCCTAACCAAGAGCCTGAACACCATCAAGAACGACTGGTGGCGCATTCAGGAGGAGCAGGGCATCGAGTTGATGTTGCGGATCAATGGCATGACTCGACGCGATGTGAAGGTCGTTGAGTTTCCCTACCCGGACGACTGGTACGACAAGCCGGAGATGCTGAAACCCATAGAGAACCCGTCCGAGTGGCAGCTGAAGCGCGATCACAAACACGATCTCGCCTTCCGGCCACTCGAAACGGCGCTGCTTGAGGGCAAGGTGGACGCGATCTACTCCCAGTCCAAGGTCTTCCAGCACCTGCAGGAGGCGACAGGCAAGCTGAAGGCCATCGAGGACCTGTCCCGCTATCCCGACTGGACCATGCAGGGAGCCAATCTCCCCGCCGTCATCACGTGCACGGACGTCATGGCCGACAAGCACCCCGAACTCGTCGTCGCCTTCCTGAAAGGCATGATCAAGGTGGGGCGCTGGGCCAACGAGCACAAGCACGCAGCGGCGGCGATCCTCAACAAGCAGACCTACTATCTCGACGTTGAGGACACGTATTCGGGGATCAAGGACATCGATCTTGTGCCCAACCTGTCTGCGCAGAACCTGGCCGCGATCGAGATCGGCAAGGACTTCATGTTGAGCCACGGGTACATCAACAAGAACTTCGACGTGCACAAGTGGGCCGCGCCGCAGTTCGCGGAGCAGGCGGCCAAGGAACTACTGGAAGACCAGTGGGAAAAGGTCGCTGGAGAGAAGCTCGGGCTGCACGACGCGCGGCTCGGGTAGAACGGCGCGAACACCATGGCTCGATCGCGCGACGGACTCCTGATTCTTGCTCTCGTGGTCGGGATCGCCTGCGGGACAACCGGGATCCGAAACTTCTCGCGCATCGATGATTCGTCGGGGCACGCCGGCGCGATGGTGGGGTTCGGCGGTGCGACGCCGCCGTCGGCGATGGCCGGACTCCGGGAGGCGGGGTTCGCTTCGGTCATCAACCTGCGCCTGGCGAGCGAGAGTGGCGCGGATGTCGAGGCGTGCCGGGCCGCGGCCGAGGAGGCCGGGTTGATCTACATCCATCTCCCCTTCGATGCCGAGAAGCCGGACCCCCACCTTGTCGAGAACTTCCTGACAGCGGTGGGGGATCCGGCGAAACAGCCTGTGTACATCCACTGCAACTCGGCGAATCGCGTGGGGGCGCTATGGATGATCGAGCGCGTCCTCAAGGACAATTGGACGATCGACAATGCGCGGAGGGAGGCGACGAAAGTCGGACTCACCGCGCCGGAGGCCGACGCGTTCGCGATCAACTACATCGAAGCGCACCGCAGCTAGGCCTCATGGAGATGCGGCGCCACGGTGGGCGCCGCAGTCTCGCCTAGCCGCTACTTCGCCTTCTTCGGGGCGGGGACGTGCTGGTCGATCAGGATCGGGTTGCCATCGGGATCCACCAGGACGACGCTCGCGGGGCCGGTCGAAGTGGGGTCGGCTTTCGATGTGAGCTTGACGCCGCTGGCCTCGAGTCGCTTCTGGATTTCGCGCACGTCCTCGAACTCCTTGAGCGTTTCCTTCTTCTGCGTCCAGCCCGGGTTGAACGTCAGCATGTTCTTCGGGAACATTCCCTGGAACAGTCCGATGACCGTCGTGCCGTTGCGCAGGACAATCCAACGCTGCTGCAGGTTGCCGCCCGCCTCCGTGAACCCCAGCTTCTCGTAGAACGCCTTGGACTTGTTGATGTCCTTCACGGTCAGGCTGATCGAGAAGGCGCCGAGCTTCATCTCGTCCTTCTTCTGCGCGTTGATCGCATCCTCGGCGTTCATGTCATGGGCCACGGCTCCGAGGAAGAAGGCGATGACGAGTAGGGGGGCGAACTTGCGCATGTCGAGTACTCCTGATGATTTGTGTTGGGGGGCGCGGGGGCGCCGTTGAGATGTGGATCGTGCCCGATCGCGCCGCGGCTCGCTTGACAGATCTTGCGAATCGGCGGCGTCGGTCTATTTCGGTTTTTGGCCGCCGCTCGCCAGCCCCTTGAGCCGCTCCAGGCGCTTCGGCTCGTTCTTCTGGTGCCACTCGTCCTGGCCGAGGATCGCGTACGCCTTCTGGAACCACGGGCGAGCCTCGTCGGGCTTGCCGAGCGCCAGCAGGCACTCGCCAAGCTCCTCGAAGAGATAACCGTTCTCTTCGTCCGCCTTCGTGTAGGTCTCCAGCAGCTCCTGCTGCATGCGGTAAGCCTCGTCGACGCGCTTCAGCAGCCGCAACTGCTTGGCGACCGACCACTTGGCGATCAATTCGCCGCGTCCGGTCTTACGCTCCTTGTGCCAATCCCAGCACTTCTGCAGAAGCTCGAGCGCGCGCTTGTAGTCTCCGGCTTCGTGGGCGTCCCAGCCCATGTTGTTGTAAAGCGTGCCGAGCCACAGCATGGCGCGCGCATCCTTGGACTCTTCCGCGTACTCCATCGCCCGGAGGTTCCACGACTTCTTCTTCTCGGGCGGCTCCACGAGCGCCATCATGTGCGCCGCGTCGACCGCGAAGTAGGGCGCCTTCACATTGCGACCGAGGTCCCACGCTTCGAGGAACAGCGCCCGGCCGCGCGCGGGGAGGCCGCCGCTGCGCCAGGCGCGGCCACGCTCCAGCAGGTAGCGCACACGCGCGACCGGCGTATCTTTGCTCAAGCGTGCGGCGACCAGATCGAGTTCCGCGTGGGCCTCCTCGAATTTCCCCTGCAGGCCGAGCGTCCTCGCGATTTGCGTGCGCAACTGGAGTTCGTAGTCGAGATTGTCCGCGGCCTCCGCCTGCGGGAGCAACTCGCGGAACTTCTTCTCGGTCTCGTCGGGCTTGGCGTAGTTCCACAGCTTGTCGAAGGCCGGAAGTTCGTCCGCGATGGCGGCCCCCACCAAAACGAGCATGATCGCGACGGCGCGCATGTGAGTCATTTCGTCCCCTTCTTCTTCGGTGCGACGGTCAATGCGTAGCTCTCGTCGAGCCACTTGGACCAGATCGTTTTCGGCATCGGGTTCTCGGCGGAGAAGCGCGCCGTGATCCAACCGGTTGAGCCGACCTCGTAGCGGTCGGGCTCCTTCTTCGCGAGCGCGGCGGCTTCCGGCTTGGAGTCCTTCAGCTTGAACATCGCCTTGAACCGTCCACCTTGCGGGCCGATGAACAGGAACGCCTTCTTGCCCGCCTTAAACGAACTCTGGGTGCAGGCGGTGCCCTGGTCGACCCCGGGGTACTTGCTCGCCTTCAGGCGAATTGCTTCGGTCGGGTCTTTGGCTTTGGCTGCCATCTCTCGGTCCTCCGGGCATGTGAGTCTAGCCCGGGCGATTCCGACTTGTCGATGGTGCGCCCGCGCGCGACCATGGGGCCGGAGGAATAAGACGATGAACAACCCGATGATCAGTGGTCTCGTGCTTATGCTCGTCTGCGGCGCTTGCGGCACGTCGAGTTTGCAAAAGAAAAAAGTGGAGCGCGAGGAGTCGGCAAAACTGCAGTTGCGCGACCTAGCCGACCAGATCAATCAGCGCGTGCAGCGCAGTGCCGCGGACGTGGCGGAGGCGGCGGCGGAAGACGGGTCCGACAATCGCGAACTGCGGCGCGCCCTGATTCGCTGGCAGATCGCGACGCTGCGAGCTACGCAGCGTGCGCTCCACTATCCGGACCCGCGGTGGACCGTCGTCGAGATGTGGTCAGGAATCCTCCGCGTGCAGACTTTTCTCAAGACGGAGGATGCGATCAAGGTGCTCGGCAAGCGCGGCGTCGAGATCGTGTCCAAGAACATCGATGGGCTCCATCGGCGGATACTTCTGCGTGCATCCACGGTACTCACCGAGAAGCAGGTGACCGCGCTCCAGAACGCGGCGGTACAGGTCGCGGCGGCACACCCCATTAGCGACGACGAGCTCATGCACCCCGGTGAGGGCCTCCGGGTGACCGGCGACGGAAACGCCCTTGAGTTGATTGCCGGCCTGCCTTCCGAGCTGTTCTCCCTCGGCGGAGGCGTGAAGGACACCGCGATGGCGGTCTCCGATGTCGCGAAGGTGGCCGGTCGCGGAGTGGACGGTATCGAAACCATGCCGCAGATGGTTCGCTGGCAGACCGAACTGCTGCTCATGGAACTCGACGAGAACACTACGGTGAAGGGCCTGACAGAGAACGCGGACCGGATCACGAGCGTGGCGGAGAAAATCGGGCGCACGGTGGAGACCCTACCGGCCGAGATCGAGCAGGCCGTCACCCGCATCCTGCAGGAGTTCGAGCGCTCCCAGCCGGAGTTCCGAGCAACGCTGACCGAAGGGCGGGGCGCCATCGATCAGGCGCGAGGCGCCATTCAGGACGTGGGCCCGGTGCTGGACAAGGTGCGGGAGCAGGGGCTGTGGATTGAGAAGACAGCGGTCCACGCAACCGAGGCCGGCACGGCGTGGGAAGGGGTGTTCCGCGAGCTGAACCTGATGGTCAATCCGCCTCTGGATCCGGACGCCCCGCCGCCCGAGCCGTCCCCCCCCTTCGACATGAAGGACCTCGCGAGTACCGCGGAGTGGACCACGAAGGCGGCTGTCGAGCTGCGCGCCACGGTCGCGGATGTGCGCGGCATGATCGACGGGGATGGGCTCGACAAGCGTTTGGAGCAGGTGGACTCCACGGCCAAGGGCACGCTCGATCTGACCTCCGCGCACGCCACCGCCCTGATCAACACGATCACGTGGCGTGCGGCAGCGCTGATCGCGCTGTTTTTCGTGCTGCTGTTCGGCTATCGCATGTTTTCTGTTCGAACCGCACGAGGTTGATTGGATGCGCTTCCTGCTTCTTTCCACGCTCGCCGTTTCGCTTCTTGCCTGCGCCGACCCGGCACCGCCGCCTCCCCAGGACGAGACGAATTCCGGTCGCATCCTTGCGCGGATCGGAGGCATTCGCAACGACAAGGGGCACGTGATCGCCCGGCTCTATCACGGCGCCGACGGGTTCTCGTCCGATGCCTCGAAGGCGTATCGGGAGGCCAAGTTCGAGATCCGCGGCGGCGCTGCGGTCGTCACGTTCGCGGATGTTCCTTACGGCGAGTACGCGATCTGGATTCACCACGACGAGGACGAAGACGGCGAACTCAAGAGCAACTTCATCGGGATGCCGAAGGAGGGAGTCGGCGTGAGCGGGCCACCGCCTTCGTTCATTCCGACCTACAAGGAAGCGCGCTTCGAGTTGAACGAGCCGGAACTCACGTTCGAGATCGCCCTGCGCTACCTATAGCTTGCTGCCGCATCGCTTGCAGTGCACGGCATCGGGGTCGTGGCCCTCGGCCATGCAGTGCGGGCAGACCTGCGTGGACACGCGTTTGCCGACAGGCGCGCCATGCGCGAGTTCGGCGGTGACGATGCCGGTGGGCACAATGATCATGCTGTAGCCGAGGATCATGATGACGGCGGCCAGCGTCTTGCCGATCGCGGTCGCCGGCGCCACGTCGCCGTAGCCGACCGTCGTCAGCGTGACGACTGCCCAGTACATCGCCTCGGGGATGGAGGCGAAGCCTTCGTTGTTCTCGCCTTCGATCGCGTACATCGCCGTCCCGATCATGACCACCGCGATCGCGACGAACGAAAGGAACACGGCGATCTTCGAGCGACTCGCCCAGATCGCGCGCCGCAGTTCGCTCGCCTCCGACAGCATGTGCGCCAGCTTCAGCACGCGGAAGACGCGCAGCAGCCGGAGCGCGCGCAGGACCGCCATCCGATGCGCGCCCGTATTGAACGCTATGAAGTAGGTGGGGATGATCGAAAGCAGATCGACCACGCCGTAAAAGCTCGTGATGTACCGCATCCGGTTGGGCGCGCAGGCGATGCGGGCGATGTACTCGATCGTGAAGAGCGCTGTGAAGAGCACCTCCGCGATGAACAGAAGGCGGCCGTAATCCTTGTTGATGCTCGGGACGGTGTCGATCACTACGGCCAGGACGCTAAGGGATATGGCGATCAACAGCAGGATGTCGAACACCTTGCCCGCCCGCGTGTCCGCCTCGAAGATCACCTCGTACCAGCGTTCCCGCCACGACTTTTCGCTCTCCGCCATGGGACTAGGAATACGCGCGGTCACCGACGCTGCGGGCGCGGGCGCCCTCGTCGGGGGCGATTGCGGACAGTCGCCGCCGAGTCGGTCGAGGTGACCCGCCCTGACGGCGACAAGCTGTTCTTCCGCGCGTGGTGCGGCTAGCGCTCCGATGGCTCGATGCTGTGGATCCGACGCGCGACGAGTGCTGACGTGGCGTTCAGGGCGGTGCGCCCAATACGGCCATGTGGGACCGTTGCGGGCCCCATTCGGCGCGATAGGACAGTGGGCTCGGACGCCGGAGATGGCTATAGTGCAGAGGTGAGCCACGGTGGAGTTGCGGGCGCGTCGTGGAAGGGCGGGGCGCAGACGGTCGCGGATCCGGGCGAGCTTCGCCTCGTCGACGGTTCACGCGTTGCGGTGCTCGGAGGCGGGCCGTCCGGGACGTTCTTTTCCTACTTCCTGCTCGAGATGGCCGAACGGCTTGGCCTGGCAATCGAGCTCGACATCTTCGAGCCACGAGACTTCAGCCGTCCTGCACCGCACGGCTGCAACATGTGCGGCGGCATCATTTCGGAGTCGCTCGTCCAGCACCTCGCCATGGAAGGGATCAACCTTCCGCCCACGGTCGTACAGCGGGGAATCGAGGCCTACGATCTGCACACCGATGCGGGCAGCGTGCGCATCGAAACGCCACAGCACGACATGCGCATCGGTTCGGTTTATCGCGGCATGGGGCCGCGCGACATCAAGGACACGCGGTGGGACAGTTTCGACGGCTTCCTGCAGCAGCTTGCGTGTGCAAGGGGAGCGCGCCGGATTCCAGAGCGGGTGACCAAAGTGGCGATGGTGGACGGGCGGCCGGAACTTCATACGCGGGACAGCGAGCCGCGAGCCTACGATCTGTTGGCGGTAGCGACGGGAGTCAATGCCGGCGCGGGAAAGATGCTGGAGGGCCTCGACTTCGGCTACGCGGCGCCGGCCACGACCAAGACGTTCATCCGCGAGTA
>Ga0070729_10003598_pt1 | contig 17717 bp, 12 predicted proteins | sample tdDd472_FD_66725 | JGI IMG/M metagenome (GOLD analysis project Ga0070729, IMG submission 66725) | Marine sediment microbial communities from the Atlantic coast under amendment with organic carbon and nitrate - tdDd47.2 | ecosystem: Environmental > Aquatic > Marine > Coastal > Sediment | place... | reverse complement strand
CACCGCCGGGGAGGCCTTCGGCCGACGCTACCTGGTGCTGGACCTCGCCGAGGGCGGCGACCTCGAGGCGCGGCTCAAGGCGTCGGGCCCGCTCCAGCCGGAGCAGGCCGTGGCCCTGCTGCGCGACCTCTGCGCGGGCCTCGCCCACGTGCACGCCCAGGGCGTGCTGCACCGCGACCTCAAGCCGAGCAACGTGCTCTTCGCCGACGACGGGCGCCCCCTGCTCGTCGACTTCGGCCTCAGCCGCAGCGTCGACTCCCAGTCGCTGACGAACACCGGCGCGATCCTCGGCACCCCGCGCTACATGGCCCCCGAGCAAGCCAACGGCGAGGCCACCGACGAGCGCACCGACGTCTACGGACTGGGCGCGCTGTTCTACGCGACCCTCACCGGGCAGCCACCGTTTCAGGGAGGCGCGACCGCCGTGCTCTACGCGGTGCTCTCCAAGCCACCCAGGCCGCCCCAGGAGCTGAACCCGGCGGTCCCCCCGGAGCTGGCCGAGGTGTGCCTCACCGCGCTCGCCAAGGACCCCAACGACCGCTACCCCAGCGTGCGCGCCTTCGCCGACGCCCTCGCGGCTCCCCCGCTCCTGCGCCCCAACTACGCCGCCCTCGGCCTGGCCGCGACCAGCGCGGTGTTCGCCCTGGTCGCGCTGGCCGTGGTGTGGTCCGTGTGGGGGACCCAGCCCGAGCAGCCGACGCGCCCCGCGCGGGTCGAGCGAACGGAGGTCACACCGCCCCCCACCCAGCCCCCACCCGAGTCCGCGCTGCCGCTGCCCTTTCCTGAGCACCTCCTCGACCGGAAGCTGCGCGCGCTGGGTGAGGTCACCGTCGACGACCTGGCAGACATGAGCTGGAACCCCGTCGTCGGTACGCGCGCGGAGCTCCTCTCCGGGACCAGCTCTGCGCCCATGGACGAGGCCTGTCGATTCCTCTCCGAGCGCGGGGACCGGCGAAGTCGAAGGCTCGCGCTGCTGCTGCCGTATCAGGTCGCCTGTCGCGGCGCGCTGCTGGAGGGGGAGGCGAGGTTCGGGAGTCAGGAGGGCTGGGTCTCCCTCGCCCGGGGCCTGCTCTCGAGCTGGCAGCTGCTCTCCCTGGACGAGCCGGAGTGGGAGGCGCACGGCCGCGACCTCGTCCAGGAGTGCCTGCGTCGCGGGACCCTCGCCGGTCGCTCCGACGCGCCGGCCTACCTCGGCGAGCTGCACCTGGGTCAAAGCAGCACCCTGTTCCCGAGGGATCTGGCTGCGGCGGTCAAGGCGTTTCAGCAAACCCTGAGCGCGACGCCCTGCGGCGAGTGGGATCACAACCACGCCATGCTCACGCTGGCGTGGATCGCGGCCGAGCACCCCAGCGTCCCGGGGTGCCCAGACGACTTCACCGCGCTGTCCTACGCCGAGCACGCCTGCGGGGTCTACCGCTCCGGGGACCTCAAGCGCGCGGAGGCGGTAGAGGCCCGCGACGCGCTGCAGGCGCGAGTCGAGCAGGCCGCGAAGACCGCCCTCGACGACACCCTCGGCGCGCTGCCCGAGGTGACCCTCGCCGACCTGGCTGACTACGAGCCGAGCAAAATGATCTACCCTCAGGCCGAGGGCCTGCTCTCGCTGCGCGACACCAACGGCCTGGAAGACGCCTACAGGTGGCTGCGCGAGCGCGGCGAACACGTCAAGGCGGCCGCGCTCCTGTATCAGGTCGCCCAGCGCGGGCTCGAGCTGGACGAGGCGAAGCAGCTCCTCGAGCGCCTGACGACCCAGCGGGGGTGGTTCCTCCTCGGCCGCGAGCTCGTCGAGGGCTCGCTCCACGACGCGCTGTGGAGCGAGCCCGCCTGGCGCTACGTCGGCTGGCACGTGATCACCGAGTGCTACCGCCGCGCCTGGGAGGGCGGGCGCTCCGACGGGGGGGCGTCGCTGGCCTTTTGCTACCTGGGCACCTGCGTGCGCTACGGCCGCGAGCCCGACCCCGTGCAGGCCCAGGCCTGGTATCGCAAGACGGCTGGGTTGCTCCGCTGCGAAGAGGGCGACCGGCGCCTGTCCAAGCTCTACCTGGCCGTGATCGCCCTCGACTACCCCCAGACCCCAGGGCGCCTCAGCGACGAGGACGCCCTGCAAGCGGCCCGCGAGGTGCAAGCCGAGCTCGACCCCGACACGCACAGCGCCAAGCGCGCCGAGGCCGAGCGGGTCGAAGCCGGGCTGCTGAAGCGGATCGAGGGGCGTTAGGTGCGCCCGCAGGTCGGACCGTATCGAATCCTCGACGAGCTCGCGCGCGGTGGGCACGGGACGGTCTACCGCGCGCAGGGACCGGACGGGGCGCAGGTGGCGCTCAAGGTCTTGCACGCGGAGCGCACCCGAGACTCCGGCGCGCGGCAGCGGTTCCTGCGCGAGGCGCAGGCCCTCCAACGCCTGGACCACCCGAACGTGGTCGCGATCCTCGGCACGGGGGACGAGGACGGCACGCCGTGGTTGGCGCTCGAGTTCGTCCTCGGCGAGACCCTGAACCAGCGGCTCGAGGCGGGCCCCCTCGAGGTGCGGCGGGCGATCGAGCTCGCGCGGCAGGTCGGCGACGCGTTGGCCCACGCCCACGCCCAGGGGATCCTGCACCGCGACCTCAAGCCCGACAACGTGCTGCTCCGCGGCGGACAGGCGCTGCTCACCGACTTCGGCCTCGCCCTCGACCAGGAGGGCGCGCGGCTGACCCAGACCGGCGTGTTCCTCGGGACCCCCGGCTACTGGGCGCCCGAGCAGGCCCAGGGCCAGACCCACCAGATCGGCCCCGCGACCGACGTCTACGGGCTGGGGGCCCTGCTCTACGCCTGCCTCACCGGCCGGCCCCCGATCGTGGCCGAGTCCTTCGTGGACTACCTGCGCACCTCCCGCGTGGAGCAGATCCAACCGCCCCACCTGGAGCGACCCGAGGTCCCGTTGTGGCTGAGCCGGCTCTGCATGCGCTGCCTGAGTCCGGACCCACACGCGCGCCCGCAGGCCGTGCGTGCGGTGGTCGACGCCCTGGCGGAGGGCCGCGACCTGGGCGGCCGGCTGCGTCGCAGCCGACCCGGCGCGGTGCTCCTGGCCCTCGCCGTCTCCGCCGCGCTGCTGGGGGTGACCTCCCTCGGGGTCCTGGTGTGGGCGCGGGGAGTCGACCAGACCGCCCCCCCGCCGCCCTCGACCCCGGAGGCGACTCCGCCTCCGTCCTCCCCCGAGCGAGACGCGGACGCGGACGCTCCGGGCCCGCACCCCCTCGACCTGGGCATGGGTCGACTGCAGCGGGTCCGCCCGTTCGATCTCGGGAAGCTGCCGTGGGACGAGAGGCTCACGGGGACGCGCGAGGAGCTCCTCGCGGGCCGGCGCGCCGGCCAGGTGGGCCGGGTCTTCCGCGCCCTGCGCGAAGCGCGTCCCCGGGTGGCCCTCGCCATGCTCTATCAGGTAGCCACCGCCGGAGCCCAGCTCGAGGACGACCCGCGGGCGCGCATGGTCAGCCAGGGGGCGTGGGTGTTCCTCTCTGGCGCGCTGTTCAAGCAAGAGCTGCGCGGCCTGGTGTGGACCGAGGAAGAGTGGGAGCGCCTCGGTCAGGAGCTCGTGCTCGAGTGCTTGCGACGGGCCGCGGCGGAGGGTCGCTCGGACGCCCCGCTGTTCGAGGGCCAGCTCTACCACAACGGGACGCCGCCCTTCCCCTGCGATCTGGCGGCGGCGGCGCGCGCCTACCAGGCGACCCTCGACGCCGAGCACGTGATCGGAGAGTGGGACCTCAACAACGCCAAGCTGGGGCTGGCGCGTGTCTTCGGCGAGGCGCCGGACACACCAGGAGCGCCCGACCTCTGGACGGCCCTCGCCTACGCCGAGCACGGAACGGGGGTCTTCCGCGAGGACGAGCGCAAGCAACGACGCGCCGTCGAGCTGCGGGACCGGTTCCGCGAGCAGGCGCGCGAGCGGGCCCAGGGCGAGCTCGACCGCGCCCTCGGCGCGCTGCCCGAGGTGACCCTCGCCGACCTGGCGGACTACGAGCCGAAAGGGGTGATCTTCCCCGACGCCACCACTCTGCTGTCCCTCCGCAACGCCAACGGCCTCGACGACGCCTACACGTGGCTGCGCAGGCGTGGCGAGCACGCCAAGGCAGCGGCGCTCCTGTATCAGGTCGCCCAGCGCGGGCAGGGCCTCGCCCCAGGGCTCGAACGCGTGACCACCCAGCGTGGCTGGTTCCTCCTCGCGCGGGCGCTGAGGGACCGCTCGAGTGGGCTGCGTCCGCTGCTGTGGAGCGACTCCGCCTGGGCCCAGGTGGGGTGGGACGTGATCTCCCAGTGCTACGCGCGCGCCTACGCGGGCGGGCGATCGGACGGCGCGGTTCACCTCGCTCACCTCTACCGCTCCGAAGCGACGGAGTTCGGCCGCGAGCCCGACCTCGTGCGGGCCCAGGCCTGGTATCGCAAGGTCCTCGAGCTCGAGCGGGCCGACGACGTCGACCGGGACCTGGCGCACCTGCACCTGGCCGGGATCGCCTACGACCACCCCGAACTCCCGGGGCGCGTCGACGACGAGGAGGCCCTGCGCCTCGTCCGCTACGTCCTGAGCGGGGCCCCCGAAGGAAGCTACCGTCAACAGGAGGCGCGCCGCGTCGAGGCCGGGCTGCTGGCCCGGATCGAGGGGCGCTAGTGCCTGCCCGCGGCTGGATTCCCGGGGCCGAGGTCGCCGGGTGTCGCCTGCTCGAGCGAATCGGCGCGGGCGGACAGGGCGCGGTGTGGCGCGCGGAGCACGTCGCGTCGGGGGCCCTGCGCGCGGTCAAGGCGACCCCCACCGACGACCCCGAGCTGGTCCTGCGCTTCCAGCGGGAAGCGGCGACCCTCGCCGAGCTCACGCACCCCAACCTGGTCCGCGTCCACTCGACGGGGACCGCGTTCGGCTGCGCGTATCTGGTCATGGACCTCGCCCCTGGGGGCGACCTCGCAGAGCGCCTCGAAGCAGGCCCGCTGGCGCCGAGGGAGGCGCGGCGCCTGGCGACGACCCTCGCCCACACGCTGGCCCACGTGCACGCTCGCGGCCTCCTGCACCGCGACCTCAAGCCGAGCAACGTGCTCTTCGCCGCAGACGGGCGCCCGCTGCTCGCCGACTTCGGTCTCGCTCGGGTGGAGGGCAGCTCGCTGACCCAGACCGGCACCGTGCTCGGGACCCCGGCCTACATGGCCCCGGAGCAGATCTCCGACGCCGGGGGGGTCGACGCCCGCGCCGACGTCTACGGGCTGGGCGCGGTGTTGTTCCACGCGCTCACTGGGCGCGCCCCCTTCGTCGCCGAGACCACGCTAGCGACCCTGACCCAGGTGCTACGGGCTCCGCCCCCGGACCCCCGGACCCTCGCGCCGCGGGTCCCGGCCGACCTGGCCGAGGTGTGTCGCCAGGCGCTGGCCAAGGACCCGGGCGAACGCCCGCCCAGCGCGGAGGCCTTCGCCGCAGCGCTCGAGCGGCGGAGCTCGCTGCGCTGGACGGGGCTCGCCGCGGCCGGCGCGCTCGCGCTGCTGGGCCTCGGGGGCGTGGCCCTCGCGCTGGCCCTCCGCTCGCCGGCCACCGCTCCAGCCGGCGGGGCGCCCCCCGCCGAGCCCGCCGTCGAGGAGCCCTCCGTCGAGACCTCCTCCGTCGCCGTCGACCCGCCGAGCGAGCCGACCGCCGCCGACCCGCCGAGCGAGCCGACCGCCGCGCCGCACCCGCTGGATCGCGTGCTGGGCGCGCTCCCAGCGCCGACCGCCGAGGACTTCGCCGACTGTGAGGCGACCCTGGTCCACCGCTTCTTGCCCGACCTGCTCGCGCAGAAGGCCGGGCTCGGGTTGGATCACGCCCAGGAGTGGCTCTGGCGGCAGAACCAGCGCCGGCTGTGCCTGGCCCTGCTCTACCGCTGCGCCCGCGACGGCACCGACCTCAGCTCCAAGCGCGCCTGGGGAATTCTCGGACGTCGACTCATGGATGGCGCGCACGTGAACGCGGGCTGGACCGGCGAGATCGAGTGGGCGCGGGACGGCCTGGCGGTGATCCGCGAGTGCTTCCGCCGGGGGCGCGAGGCTGGCTGCGCCAACGCGATGCTGCGCGAGGCCGACCTGCTCCGGGACGGGGCCCCGGCCTTTGGCCTCGAGCCGGACCTCCCCGAGGCGGTGCGCCTGTATCGGCAGGTGGATCAGGCCAAGCACTGCGAACACCACGTCTTTCAGCGCTTCCAGGTCCGCCTGGCGCAGTTCGCCCTGGACCACCCCGACGTCGAAGGCGCCCCCAGCTACCGCGAGGCGCAGGAGCGCCTCGAGGCCCACGTGCTGGGGGACGGCCCGCTCGACAGCGAACACGCGCGGGGCGCCAAACTGCACGCCTTGCTGCGGCAGCGGATCGAGGAGGAGCGCGAGTAGGGCTCAGCCCGCCCCGCGCTTGTTGGGGGCGCGGGTCTCGCCGCTCTCAACCCGGGGCAGGCGGCTGGAGTGGCTCTTCTTGAGCGTGTTCAGCGCGTTGCGCGCGTCGCGGATCCGCTCGCGGGCGTCGCGCACGTAGACGTCGACCTTGCTCCCCCGTGCCCGGTCGCCGTTGGCTAGGTGCCACTTGCGCAGCGCCAGCTCGACCTGGGCCGTGCGCAGCCGGCGCCGCAGGCGGTAGACCCGGATCCCGTAGGAGGCCAGGCCCGCCAGCTCCCAACGCTCGCGCCCGAACAGCGAGCGAAAGCTCTCCAGCTCTTCGGGCTGCACGAAGCCCTGGGCCTGCTCTTCCTCGAGGTAGGTCAGCAGCACCTGGCGCTCGCGGCTGGCGGCCACGGCGTAGGCGGAGAAGAAGAACAGCAGGCCCATGCCCCCGAAGACCCCGGTCGTGATCCCCAGCGCGATCACGCTGCGCACGTCCTGCAGCTGCCGGGTGAGGAAGATCGCGGCCCAGTTCCACACCAGGTGCAGGGTGATCGCGAGCACGAGCCCGATCACGGGGTAGAGCCAACGGCGCTTGAGCCCGCGCGGGCTCTCGCGCATGAACCCGAGCCCCGCGCCGAACATGGCGGTGTAGACCGGGTGGCCGATCAGCGCGTTGACCAGGGTCCGGTAGATCCCGTAGGTGAACAGCGCCTCGTTGCCGCCGCGAGCGAGGAAGCGCACGTCGTAGATCAGCGCGTTCTCCACGAGCGCGAAGCCCAGCCCGCAGGTCGCCCCGAGCACCAAACCCTCGAGGGCGTTGTCGAACTCGTCGTGCAGGATCCAGATCAGCACGATCACGCCCAGGCCTTTGATCAGCTCTTCGACCACCGGGGCGACGAAGGCCGCGGTGGCGCCGGAGGCGACGCCGGGGACGAAGAGCCCGGTCAGCGCCTCGCGCGCGAGGCCGTTGACCAGGAGCGCCACCCCGCAGCCGATCGTCCCCCCCCACACCAGGCAGCCGAGCACGTTGCGCCAGGGGATCTGGTTGTTGCGGTCGAGGAGCTTGATCAGGAACAGGTAAGGGATCGCGGGCAGGAGGCCGAAGCAGGCGGCGGCCAGCATGATCCGCGGGTGCTGCTGGAGCTGGGGCAGCACGAGGCGCACGCCGAGCACCCCGAGGCCGATGGTGGCCAGGATCGCGACCACGGTGAAGAAGATCGCCCGCCGCCGGCGCACCCGCAGCCCGATCCGGCTGCCCCCGAGCTGAATGAAGGAGAGCTCGGCGTCGCCGGGGGCGAGGAAGGTCTGCCCCATGTGGAACACGCCGTCGCTGTCGTAGCCGGCCATGGAGGGCGGCCGCGCCAGGTGTGGGGCCTGCGGGGTCAGCTCGTGCTTGCGCGGCGCCTCGGCCCCCGCGCGCTGGACGAGGACCTCGGTGTCCCCGAGGGTCAGCAGGTCGCCAGGGCGGATCTTCTTGCGCCTGGCTGCCTTGCGCTTGCCGACCCAGGTCCCGTGCTGGCTCTTGTTCTCGATGGACCAGCCCTTGGGCCCCAGGTGCAGCTCGGCGTGGACCCGCGACATGGTCGCGTCCTCGGGGAAGCACACCCCGGCTTCGCGCCCCCGCCCGAGGGTCAGGGGGACGTCGGCCGCTTCGGGGAGGGGGATCACGTCCCCCGCGCGGCACCCGGTTTGGACCCTGAGCTGGAACACCTTAGGCCCAGTGTAGCGCCGGACCTGGGGCTGGGCCCTGGTTTCTCCAGGGCCTCCAGCGGGGCCCCGGCCCGGAGGTGCGGGGGACGTTTTCTATCCGGCAGCGCGGTGGTAACCTCTCGCCGGAGGCGGTGCGATGAGCGACGAGCACGGTCACGGTCCGAGCAACGACAAGCCCATGCTGGCCGGGTTGGCGGTTGTCGCCGCCCTGGGGATCGCCCTCGGCGTCGGTCGGGTCGACCCCTACGCCCCGGCCGAGGTCGACGAGGGGGCCCACCAGGAGCTCCGCGTCGGTGACGTCTCGATCCAGGGTGAGGTCCACGGGCACGGCGACGTGCTCCAGGTCCACACCGCGAAGGGCATGGTCTTCGTGCCGCGCAAGAAGGCCGTGGTCACCAAGCGCCGCGTCTCCCCCGACCACGAGGATCGCATGCACCCCGAGGGCGAGTCCGTGAGCGGCAAGCCCACCCGGAGCCCCCTCGATCAGCTGGCCCTGCGCGCGTTCACTCGCCGCAACAGCAGGCTCTACGGCGAGGCGCTGCCGCTCTACGCCGAGCTGGTGACCCAGGGGCTCAAGGCCGACGACCCCCGCACCCAGGGCTGGGCCCAGACCCTGGGCGAGACCGTGAGCGAATACTGCAAGAGCTGGAGCGAGCAGGCCGACGGCCTCGAGCGGGCAGGGCGCGTGCGCGAGGTCCTCGAGACGCTGCCGGGCGCGCGCTCGCGGGTGTGGCTCGCCGACGCCTACGCCACGCTCCTCCAATACGAGCTGCTCAAGGAGCACCCCGAGCACCACGAGGCCCTCGGTGAGCTGCTCCGGGGCATGGGCCCGGAGCAGTCCCTGCACCACGCCGACGTGCTGCGCCAGCTGGAGAACCGCCTGCACCCGCCCCACGAGGGCGGCGGGATCCTGGTCCCCAACCCTCCCGGGCGATAACAGCCCGACCCGGCGAGCGGGTCATGCACACAGCATGACCCTTCGCATTCAGGATCAAGCCAGCGCGCTCAGCGCGCTGACCTACCTCAACGCCGCCGGCCGCGGCCGCGTCGAGCGCGTGACGTTGCCCGTGATCCGGCTCGACGTCGAGCGCCTCCCCGCCGGGCTCGAGGCCGTGCTCGTGGCCTCGGACCTGCAGGGGCGCACCGCGCCCGACGGCCAGGCCCTGCTGGGTGAAGCCCTGGCCGCGCACTGCCTCGAGCTGGCGGCGGGCGGGCTGCTGCCCGACCCCGCGGCGACCGGAGTGATCCTCGCGGGCGACCTCTACGCCGAGCTCGGCAAGCGCGGCGGGCTGGGCGACGTGCGCGGGGTGTGGCGTGCCTTCGCCCCCTTCCGCTGGGTCGTGGGCGTCGCGGGCAACCATGACGCCTTCAGCGAGGACCCCCGCGACCGCGGCGGCCTGCAGCGCTTCAAGCGCCGCGGGCACCTGGTGCTCGACGGCGACCAGGTCGAGCTGGACGGGCTCGTGTTCGGGGGGGTCAGCGGGATCGTGGGCAACCCCCGCAAGCCCAACCGCCGCGTGCTCGACGACTTCGAGTGCGAGCTCGCCGCGGCCAGCGAGGGCGCAGACGTGCTCGTGCTCCACGAAGGCCCTGACGCCCCCGATCGGCGCGGCAACCCCGACCTCCGCGCGGCGCTGAGCGGCGTGGCGCCGCCGCTCGTCATCTGCGGCCACCGGCACTGGTCGTCGCCACTGGCGGAGCTCCCGGGCGGACAGCAAGTGCTCAACGTCGACGCGCGGGCCGTGGTACTGCGCGCTCGGCCGTAGCGCTCCCGTCGGGCTGCGAGCGGAGCCAAGCTCCGCCCCTGCTGACGGCCTGGTGCCTAGAGCTGGGGCGAGCGCGGGGGAGCGGCCTGGATCAGGGCGTAGAGCAGGTCGTCGCTGGTGAGGATCCCGGCCAGACCGCCGTCGCCGTCGAGGGCGGGGAGGGCGTTGATCCGGTTCTCGAGCATCAGCCGGGCGGCGTCGGCGAGGGGGGCGTTGGCGGCGACGGTGATCGGGTCCTTGGTCATGACCTGGCCGACGGTGATCCCGTAGAGGTCGAGCTTGCGCTCGGGGTTCAGGAGCGTGGCGCGGGCGACGTCGCGGTTGCTGAGGATCCCGCTCAGCTTCCCGTCGTCGTCGGTGGCGACGACGTGCCGCACGTGCTGCTCGGCCATGGTCTCCATGGCCGTCACCAGCGGCTCGCTCTCGGGCGTCGTGATCACGTCGCGGGTCATGAGCGACTCGACGGTTTGCTGCCAGGGCATGGGGCCTCCTCGATCTAGGTCTTCTCGACTTCGCCGGTCTTGAAGCGACCGCTCTTGCGCAGGTCGTCGATACACGCCACGGCGCGCACCACGTCGGTGGTGCTCAGCACGCCCTTCAGGCGTCCGCCGTCGACCACCAGCAGCTGGTGCGTCCGGGCGCGGACCATGCGCTCGCAGGCCTCGGTGAGCGGCATGCTCGCCTCGATGGTGACCGGCACCTGCTGCACGGCGGTCGCGATCCCCTGCTTGGCGACGCCCGACGTGTCACCGTCTGCGCTGAAGGCGCGCAGCAGATCAGCGGTCGAGACCACGGTCAGCGGCGACTCGTCGGCCCCGACCACCGGCGCCCCGGTCAGCCGCTTGCTGAGCAGCGTACTCGCGGCGTCCGCGAGGGTCGCGTCGGGTCGTAAGCACACAGGGTTGGTGGTCATGACGTCTGCGACGGTGAGGTCGTTGAACGACAGCATGCTTTCCTCCGACGAGCTCGAAGCCCGGTGTCTCGCTCCGCTGAGCAACCGCTGTGCCCGAGGCCAAGCGGTGTTGCCCCCGTGGCTTGGCGGGAGGAGGGGTCTCACCCGTGGGAAACCCCGCCCCGCCGGTCACGCGGGCGTGAACGGCAACCATACCCGGAACACGCTGCCCTGTCCCGGGGTCGACTCCACGTCCAGCTCCCCGTCGTGGGCCTGGATCAGGCCGTAGCAGATCGCGAGGCCGAGGCCGTTGCCCTTGACGCCCTTGGTGGTGAAGAACGGCTCGAACACGCGCAGGCGGGTCGCCTCGTCCATGCCCACCCCGCTGTCCTCGACCTCGACCTCGCTCCCCGGTCGGCCCGCGCGCTCTGCGCGCCCGCAGCGCACCCGCAGCCGCCCCCCCTCGGGCATGGCCTGGATCGCGTTGAGGATCAGGTTGAGGAACACCTGCTCCAGCTCGCCGCCGTTGGCCCGGGCGACCGGGGCCGGCTCGAGCTCCTGGACCAGCTCGGCGCCGGCGCGCTGGACCTTCGTCTCGAGGAACCCCAGGGCCCGCTCCAACGGCGCGCGCAGGTCGAGCGGGGCCTTGGGCGCGTCGGTGGGTCGGCAGTAGCCGAGCAACCCCCGGGTGAGGGTCGCGATCCGGTCGCACTGCTGCACGATCTTGGTCAGGTCGCTCTGGACCTTCTCCGAGAGCGGCTCGCTGCCGCTGAGCAAGAGCCGAACCTTGGCGCTCACGATCCCGATCGGGTTGTTGACCTCGTGGGCAACGTGCCCGGCCAGCTCGCCCATGGCGGCCAGCTTGGCGGCCTGGGTCAGCTGGCGCTCGAGCAAGCGCTCCTGGGTCAAGTCGTGCAGGGTCCCCATGAACACCCGCCCGCCCTCGCGGCGGATCTCGCTGACCGCGAGGCGCACTGGGACGAGACTCCCGTCGCGGCGCTTGGCGTCGACGGTGCGCCCGATCCCAATGATCTTGGCCTCGCCGGTCTGGAGGTAGCTGCGCACGTAGGCGTCGTGGTTGCTGGCGTGGGGCTCGGGCATCAGCTCGCTGACGTGGCGCCCGATCAGCTCCGAGGTCCGGAACTGGAACAGCCGCTCGGCGGCCGGGTTGGCCGAGAGCACGATCCCGTGCTCGTCCATGGTCAGGATCGCGTCGACGGCGCCCTCGATCATGGCCCGGGTCTCGCCCTCGATCTCCTGCATGCGCTGCAGCACCCGGCGCCGGGTGGCGATCTCCTCGCGCAGCGCGCGGTTGCTCTGCTCGAGCTGCACCGCCTGGGGCGTGTGCACCGGGCGCAGCTGGGCCGCGATCCAGGTGTAGGTCGCCCACGCCACCAGGGTCCCGGCGACGAAGAAGGCCGCCTGTCCGCCGGGGCCGACCCCGCCGAGGGCGAGGGCGAAGGCCCCGGGGAGCACGATCGCGGGCCAGAGGATCGGCCCAAACCTGGGAAGCGTGCGGTCCACGGTCACGTCGAGATCACCTCCCTCTGGAAAACACTACACTTGCAGCGGCCCCGTGTTTGCGCGGGTCCTGACGCAGGAGCAGTGCCATGAAGATCGAGCGGATTCTAGTCGGCTGCGGGCTCGGTGAGGGCGAGAACGAGGTGTGGAAGACCGCCCTCGGCGTGGGCAAGGTCTACGGGAGCCAGGTGCTCCCGGTCCACGTGCACGGCGGAGACGGGCTCCTCGGCGGGAGCAGCGAGTCCGAGGAGTTCGCCCAGGCGCGCCTGGAGGCGCTCGCCACCCAGGGTCGCGAGGCCGGGGTGGAGATCGCTCCCCCCGAGGTCTTGCACGGCAAGCCCGCCGAGCAGCTGCTGAAGCGCGCCGAGAGCTGGGGCGCCTCGTGGGTCGTGATCGGCGCCGCCGAGCGCTCGGGCTGGGAGCGCCTGCTGGGCGCGAGCGCCGAGCAGCTCTGCCGCGAGAGCAAGCTCCCCACGCTGCTCGTGCCCCCCGGGGGCCACCCCCAGTGGACCCACGTGCTGTGCGCGGTCGACGGCAGCAAGCCCGCGCGGGCGGCGCTGGGCCTGGCCCTGGAGATGTCGCGCAACTTCACCGCGCAGTTGACCTTGCTCTACGTGGAGACCGAGGACGAGGCCAAGCGCGAGGCCGCCGACGAGGTCATGCGCTCCATGGGCATGCACGAGGTCGAGGTCGACGTGCTGACCCGCAAGGGCGAATCGGTCCCCGCCGTGATCGCCGCCGCCCGCGAAGAGACCGGCGCCGACCTGCTGGTCATGGGCACCGCCGGGCGCACCGGCCTGGGGCGGATCCTGCGCCCGAACACCGCCGAAGCCCTGCTGCGCAACCTGACCTGCCCCCTGCTGGTGGCCCCCGCCTAGCGCTCCGCCGAGGCCCTCGGCGCCCCTCCAATGCGCTACCCTCTGTGGCGCAGGAGGCCCCATGGCTCGGGTGTTGGTCGTCGACGACGAGGAGGGCATGCGCGAGGTGTGCGCCGAGACCGTCTCGCGCCTGGACGGCGTAGAGGTCGCCACCGAAGAGGACCCCCAGCGAGCCTTCGAGCGGATCCAGCAGGAGAGCTTCGACCTCCTGATCTCCGACGTGCGCATGCCCGGGATCTCCGGCGTCGAGCTGCTGGAGAAGGTCCGCGAGCACGACCCGGAGCTGCCGGTGCTGATCATGACCGGCTTCCCCACCGTCGAGACCGCGGTGGCCTGCCTGCGGCTGGGGGCGGTGGACTTCCTCACCAAGCCCTTCGTCCCCGAGGACCTGCAGGCCAACGTGCAGCGCTTCCTCCGTGAGCGGCGCCTGCGCGAGGAGAACGCGCTCCTCGCACGCCAGGTCGGGCGCGACTTCTGCTACGGCCAGCTGATCGGCAACTCGCCCGCCATGCGCGAGGTGTTCGACGTGATCGAGCGCGTGGCCGACTCCGACGTGGACGTGCTGATCCACGGCGAGACCGGGACCGGCAAGGAGCTCGTCGCCCGCGAGCTGCACCGGCGCAGCGCGCGCTCCACCGGGCGCTTCGTCCCCGTCGACTGCGGCGCGATCCCCGAGTCGCTGATGGAGAGCGAGCTCTTCGGGCACGAGAAGGGCGCGTTCACCGGCGCCCAGGGGCGCCGGATCGGGCTCCTGGAGTTCGCGAACAAGGGCACGTTCTTCCTCGACGAGCTCGGCGAGCTGCCGCCGCTGGCCCAGGCCAAGCTCCTGCGCGCGCTGCAGGAGCGCGTGATCCGCCGGGTCGGCGGCCAGCAGGAGGTCGACGTCGACGTGCGGGTGGTCGCCGCCACCGCCCGCGACCTCGAGCGCGAGGTCGAAGAGGGCTCGTTCCGCAGCGACCTCCTGTTTCGGGTCAACGTGGTCACGATCAACCTGCCCCCGCTGCGCGAGCGCGGCGACGACCTGGTCCTGCTCGCCGAGCACTTCCTCGCGCTCCACGGGAAGTCCGACAAGGGGCCCAAGCAGATCGGACCGGCGGCGCGGGAGGTGCTCCTGCACTACGCCTGGCCGGGCAACGTGCGCGAGCTGCAGAACGTGATCCGCCGCGGGGTGGCCCTCGCCCGGGGGGACGCGATCGAGGTCGAGGACCTCCCCCCGCGCCTGGTCGAGTCCGCGGGCGGCCCGGTCGGCACCTCCTCGGGCAGCGGCGCCGTGGCGGGCGGCTTCTTCGAGCTGCGCAACCAGCGGATCGCCGCCTTCGAGCGCGACTACCTCAGCCGCGTGCTCGAGGACCACGCCGGCGACGTGGCCGCCGCCGCCAAGACCGCTCAGATCCCCCGGGGCACCTACTACCGGCTGCTGAAGAACCACGACCTCAAGCCCGCCGACTTCCGCGACTGAGGCCGGCGCGCAGGGAGGCCCCGGGCGGGGATAAACCCCGCCCCTACAGGGGCAGCTGTAGGGGCGGGGATAAACCCGGATAAGCCCCGCCCCTACAGGGGCAGCTGTAGGGGCGGGGATAAACCCGGATAAGCCCCGCCCCTACAGGGGCAGCTGTGTAGGGGCGGGGTTTATCCCCGCCCGCTCCCTCGCCGTATCACGCCTGTGAGCGTCGCCCACCCCGGGCGGGAGTTGCCACGGGCACCGAGTTTGCATAGAACCACCTCGGAGGTAGACATGTTCAAGCGGATCCTCGTGCCGACCGACGGGTCGGCCCTCGCCAGCGGAGTCCTGGGTCCCCTGACCCCCTTCCTCCACCAGGAGAACCCGACCCTGGTCCTGTTGCGGGTGCTCGAGGTCGAGCACTACGACGGCCCGACCGAGCAGAAGAAGGAGCTCGCCGACGCCCAGGAGCGCATGCAGCGCCTGCAGGAGTTGCTCGAGAAGGAGGGCTGCACCGTCGAGGTCGTGGTCGAGTTCGGCGACCCCGTGACCCGGATCCTCGAGCACTCCAAGGAAGTCGAGCTGTTGGCCATGGGCACGCACGCACGCACCGGCGCCGCGCGCTGGTTCCACGGCAGCGTGACCGAGACCGTCATGCGTGACGTGAAGGTCCCGGTGCTGGTCTCGAACGCGGCCGGCCTGGGTCCGCACCCGCGCTACCGGAACCTGCTGCTGACCGTCCCCGACGAGCCCGACGCCGCGACCGCCATGGGCGAGTTCACCGCCGAGCTCGCGGTTCACCAGGGCGCCAAGGTGACCCTGCTCCGGATCGGCAGCTGGGAGGGCGACTGGGCCCTCGACGCGAGCCCCGCCGGCGCCAACCCCGACGCGCTGCCGCTGCTCCCCTCCGCCGCCGACCTCCAGGAGCAGGCCCGCCACTGCGCGGCGCCCCTGAAGGCGGCCAAGGTCGCGACCGAGATCCGGATCGGCTGGGGCAAGCCCTCCGACGGAATCCTCGGCCTGACCACCGAGCTCGGCTGCGACCTGGTGGTGCTCGGCACCCACGGCTACCACGGGATCGAGCGCCTGATGTACGGCTCGGTCAGCGAGTCCGTCGTGCGCCACGCCAAGTGCCCGGCGCTGGTGGCCCACATTTCGCCCGCGGAGTAGTTGGTCGCCGAGGTCGCCCACCTCCCGGAGAAGCTATCCCAGAGACAACGCCGTTGTCAATTGGATACGCCAGGGGTTGTGCATAAGACAACAAGAGTTGGCTACTCTAGGAGGTTACGACTGGTCCCCTCTGTGTTTCTGCTCGGGTGGAGGAATCATGACCCCCGAGACCCCCCTCGCCGAGCTCGCGCTCCAGGTCCCAGCTGCCACTCAGGTGTTTCACCGGCACGGCCTGGACTTTTGCTGCAACGGGAAACGAAGCCTCGCCGCCGCCTGTGAGAGCAAGGGCCTCGACCCCCGCTCCCTCCTGGAGGAGATCGAGAGCGCGACCCAGGACTCGAGCGCAGGGATCGATTGGACCGCGCGCCCGCTGGGAGAGCTCGCCGACCATATCGTCAACCGATACCACGAGCCCCTGCGCGAGGAGCTGCCCCGCCTGCTGGCCATGGCGCGAAAGGTAGAGCGCGTCCACGCCGACAAGGCGAGTTGCCCGCGCGGCCTGGCCGCCCACCTCGAGACCGTCCACGCAGAGGTCTCGAGTCACCTCGACAAGGAGGAGCAGGTCCTGTTCCCCATGATCCGGGCAGGCCAGCCGGCCCCCGTGCCGGTGCAGGTCATGACCCAGGAGCACGACGAGCACGCCGCGAACCTGCGGCGCACGCGCGAGTTGACCCACGACTTCGTCCCCCCCGCGGAGGCGTGCACCACCTGGCGAGCGCTGCTCATGGGGCTCGAGACCCTCGAGCGTGAGCTCATGGAGCACATTCACCTGGAGAACCACGTGCTCTTCCCGCGCTCCCTCTCGGCGGCTTCCGCTGCAGGGCACGCTTGATCCAAGCGCGCGACGAGCCGACGCCAGCGCTGGAGACGCCCTTCCAGGTCCTGCTCGTCATTCCGCCCGAGTCCCACTCGATCGAGTCGTCCCTCCCCAAGGGCCTCGAGGCAGGCAAGGGCGTCTACCCCAAGCTCGGGCTGCTCTACGTCGCGGCTCACCTCGACCGCCACGGCGGGGTGACGCCGGAGATCATCGACTGCCCCGCGGAGCGGCTGGACTACGCGCAGCTCGAGGCTCGGCTGCGCCAGCGGAGACCCGACGTCGTCGGCGTCACGACGCTGACGTTCAACCTGATCGACGCCTGGAAGGTGATCCGACTCGCGAAGCGGATTCACCCACACACCAAAGTCTGCGTCGGCGGACAGCACGTGTCGCTGTATCCGCAGGAGACGTTGGAGCTCGAAGGCGTCGACTTCGTGGTCCACGGCGAGGGTGAGCGCGTGTTCACCCGCCTGGTCGAGGCCCTCCGCGGCGGCGGCTCGCACGAGCGCCTCGCCGAGATCCCCGGCCTGGGGTATCACCACGAGGGTCGCCCCCTCGTCACCCCCCAGCAAGACCGGATCGACGACCTCGACCTGCTCCCCCCTCCCGCGCGACACCTGATCGACCTCAGCCGCTACGACCACATCGCCGCCGAGGGCAACCGACTCGCCACCATGCAGACGTCTCGCGGCTGCCCCGCGAAGTGCTTGTTCTGCGACATTCGCATGACGAAGTTTCGCAGGCGGTCCGCGGAGAACGTCCTCGACGAGCTGCGCTACCTCGTGAGCCGCGGGGTCGACGATATCTTCTTCGTCGACGACACGATCACCATCGACCGGCGCCGGCTGCTCGAGATCTGTGAGCTGATCAAGACCTCCGGCCTCGAGATCCACTTCAAGGTCTCAGCCCGGGTCGACACGGTGAAGCCGCACGTGCTCGCCGCGCTGAAGGACGCCGGGTGCTATCGAATCCACTACGGGGTGGAGTCCGCCACCCCCCGGCTCCTCAAGTACCTGCAGAAGCAGACGACCCCCGACAAGATCCGCCAGGCCTTCGCCTGGACGCACGAGGCTGGGATCGGCACGTTCGCCTACTGCATGATCGGGATCCCGACGGAGACCTACGCCGAAATGATGTCCACCGTGGACTTCGCGATCGAGCTCGACCC
>Ga0070729_10003596_pt1 | contig 17719 bp, 12 predicted proteins | sample tdDd472_FD_66725 | JGI IMG/M metagenome (GOLD analysis project Ga0070729, IMG submission 66725) | Marine sediment microbial communities from the Atlantic coast under amendment with organic carbon and nitrate - tdDd47.2 | ecosystem: Environmental > Aquatic > Marine > Coastal > Sediment | place... | reverse complement strand
ATCGACCGCATCGCCGCGGGCGAGGTCATAGAGCGTCCGGCTTCCATCGTCAAGGAGCTGGTTGAAAACGCCCTCGACGCCGGTGCCCGGCAGATCTCCATATCCCTGTCCGAAGGGGGATTGACCAGCCTGACAGTGGACGACGATGGACACGGCATCGCGTTTCGCGACCTGCCTCTGGCCTTCGAACGCCACGCCACCAGCAAGATAGCCACGGCGGCGGACATCATGCACGTGGACAGCTTCGGATTCCGGGGCGAGGCCCTGGCAAGTATCGCATCGGTCAGCCAGCTCAAGTGCACCAGCCGCACCACAGCGGACGAGATGGGGGGCATGATCGAGATTGCCGGCGGGGAAATCGTCCGCCGCGAACCGGCGCCCCGCAACCGCGGTACGACCATCGTGGTGTCGGACCTTTTCTTCAACACTCCTGCCCGCCGCAAGTTCATGAAGACCGCCCAGGCCGAAAAGCGGGCGATCATGAAGTTGATGACCCAACTTGCCTTGGCTCACCAGGAAGTTCGCTGGCTGGTCAAGACCGATGGTGATGTGGCCCTGGATCTGCGTCCAGCCACGTCATTGACCGACCGGGCCCGCGACCTGCTGGGAGCGTCGGTCATGGAGCATGTGGCTCGCTTCGAGCATGAGAAGGGGGGCTTCAGCATCGGCGGACTCGCGTCGCGTCCGACCTGGACTCGAGGTAACCGGGAACAGCAATACATCTTCATCAACCGGCGGCCGGTTGAGAACCGCGCCCTGTCCCAGGCCATTGTCCAGGCCTACCGCGAAGTCGTACCTGCGGGGCGGTTCCCCGTGATCATCGCCTTCCTGCAAGTGCCCACCGGCGAGGTGGATGTCAACGTGCATCCTGCCAAAACCGAGGTCCGGTTGCTGCTCGAACGCGAAATATTCGGCATGCTCAAGAGTGCGCTGCAGGATGGGCTGAGCCTGAAGAAGAGCGACGAGATGCGGCCCTGGGTGGGGGACGGGCGTAGCCCCGATTCCGGCCTTGAGACGGGCGGCAACGCGGATCAGTCGAACCACACCGATGGCATCGCCCGGGCCCAGGATGATTTTCTGCGCAACCACTTCCAGCGGGGTGGATCCGCAGGCTACGAGTACAAGGGCGTGCCGACGGGTCAAGGGGAACTCTTCAATGCCTCGGCCACCCGCGCGCGAGCGGTGAACGAGGATCCGCTGGGCGGCGGAACGGGTCCGGGCGGCGAAGCCGCCTTGCATGCGGCTCCGTTCTGGCAACTGCATCGGACCTACATCGTGACCCAGATCCGAGGCGGTCTGGTGCTCATCGACCAGCACAACAGTCACGAGCGCATCCTCTACAACGAGGCCAAGCAGGCCCTCGGCGGCGAAAGCGCCGGTGTACCCACGCAGCAGTTGCTCTTTCCAGCCCACCTGGAGCTGACCCCGGGCCAGGTCCAGGCGTGGCAGACCCACAGCGATCAACTGACGGCCATGGGATTCACCATCGAACCGTTCGGGGGGCAGAGCATTCTGGTCCAGGGCATTCCCGCCAGTCTGAAGAACTGGAACGAAGGGCGTCTGTTGCTGGATATTCTGGACGACCTGGCCTGGGACGACAAGCCCAGCCAGGAGAACCAGGTGGATCTGCTGGCCAGCTACGCCTGCCACGCGGCGGTACGAGCCGGCGAACCGCTGACCTTGCCGGAGATGCAGAACCTGGTAGACCAGCTCTTTGCCACCGACACGCCGCTGTCGTGTCCCCACGGCCGGCCTACATTGATTCAATTCTCACTGGATGAGCTGGAAAAACGATTCGGGCGGAGCTGAAATGACCGGATCCGCGGCACCCAGCGACGATGGAGATCGCGACCACGTGCCACAGTCGGATCGCCGTCCCCGATGTCCCGTGATCGTGGGCCCCACCGCCGTGGGCAAGACCGGCCTGGTGACCGATCTGGCGGCCCACCATCCCATCGAAGTGATCAGTCTGGACAGCCGGCAGATCTACCGCGGCCTGCGTATCGGCACCGCCCAACCGACGGCCGCCGAACAAGCAGCCTGTCCCCATCACCTCATCGACTTCGTCTCACCCCTCGAAAAGTACAGCGCCATGCGTTTTCGGCGCGACTTCGAGCGGATCTACCTGGAGATCGTCGGCCGGGGCGGCGTACCGATCCTCGTCGGTGGCGCGGGGATGTACCTCAAGGCCCTCAGCGAGGGCTTCATGGATGTGCCGGGCGAGGGCACCGAACGCCTGCAGGAGGCTCGTTCGACCCTGGATGAGCTGGACGACGAGGCGATCCGCGAGCGGCTGCTGCAGGTGGATCCCGAGTCCTTCGAACGTATCCACCCCAACGACCGATACCGCAGCCAACGGGCGGTGGAGATCTACCTGCTCGCGGGCCGGACCATGACCCAGCTGGCGGGCGAGCAGGAACCCGATCCGGCGCTGCAGCTGGAGTTCCCGACTTTTATTCTGCAGAGAGACGTGGCGGAACTGGACCGGCGTATCCTGTGGCGCACCGGCCTGATGCTGGACCAGGGCTGGATCGCCGAGACCGAGGCCGCCCTGGCCGAGTATCCCGCTGATTGCCCGGGACTGCTGAGCATCGGGTACCGGGAGATCGTTCAGCATCTGCAGGGAGAGTTGTTGCGGGTGGAACTGGCGCCGGCCATCGTGAGGGTCACCCGGCAATACGCCAAACGGCAGCGGACGTGGTTCCGGCACGTGGGTGCGGTGTGGGAGGGGTCGCCTGAATCCGCCGAATTGCGGGAGAAGTTGAGTGCTTTGATCGACATTTGATTGTTCCCCTCAGATAGACGCCGACCGAGAAGCCGTTTACAAAATTTCGACAAGAACAGGGATTCCCCGGCAGCGTTGTTACGAATGGTGCAGGTCGGTATTCGGTGTTAACCTGAAATAGGACACAAAACGTCCGATAAGGATGGTAATTACCTACCAAACGAGGGAGATTGGTATGGCATCTTTCGACATGGCGAGCCCTTTGTTTCCTGCGAGACCTCGAGGCGGTCCCCTCCGCTACACCTTGAAGATCTGTGCCGTTTTGTCGGTACTGCTGTTCTCCTTGGCCCTGGTTGGCTGCGGTGGCGACGATGATCCGGCTGCACCGAATCGCTCGTCGAACCCCGGTCCCGCCGGGATGTCGGCGAATATCGACGGCCAAGCATGGACATCAGTCGCTACCCAGGCAATCAATCAGGGAGGCGTGGTCGGAGTCGGCGGGAGCGAGAACGGTGGAGCCCTGGGGCTGGGCATAGGATTCGTGGGTTCGACGACCGGCACCTACGAGATCGGCCCCGGACATATCTCCAGCGGAACCGTCACCAGCCTCACGGGAGACGGTTGGTCGGCAAACTCAAACCAGGGCAACGGTACTATCACCGTGACTACGTTGACCACGACCCGCGTCGCGGGGACATTCTCGTTCACGGCGCCGGCGGTCGCCAGTGGCACGGATCCGCCCACCCGGATGGTCACCGAGGGGTCGTTCGACGTGGAATTTTAAATGTCCGGATGATTACTTCGATAGCCAACGGTTGGCTGAAACAGGAATTGGAGCGGGCTACGAGACTCGAACTCGCGACCCTCAGCTTGGGAAGCTGATGCTCTACCAACTGAGCTAAGCCCGCTCCGTAACAACTGATTCTCTGACCTTGTGCAAGATCATACCACTCGGTTTACGTGTCAAGCCAAGGTGGGCTTCATTTTCTGTCCCCGACATCGGGTTTGGACAGGACGGCAGCGGCGTCTATTTCAGTCTCGAGGAAGCCTTCTGATTCTCTCCGGTTGTTTACCGACACGACACTGCTTGGCGCCTCGAGACGGGGCGCATCTTCCCCCTGGCCCTCGACTGTGCTACACTGGGGAGACCTGTCAGTCTTGTCCACATCCAAGGAGTGCGCCATGTCCCGCTGTGCCCGCCCTGTTGCCGCGTTCGTCATCCGGCTGCTGCTGATCCTGGTTCTTGCCGGCCTGACCACCGCCGCGGTGGCGCAGGACTCATTCGAAGTCGTCACGTTTCGCAACGAGTTCGTCAACTGGGCCACCGTCCACGAACAGGACTTCTCCTTCCCGGAACCCGATCTCTACGAGAGTGTGCTTCTGCACATCGATCTGGCCTGCCCGGGCGCTCCCGGAGATTGCGATCCCTGGGACCGGTTCGCCAATATCCGCTTGCGGCACTGGCTGAACGACGAGGACTCCGAGGTCTTCGAGATTGCCCGCTTCATCACGCCCTATGACATCACCGGGGGAGGTGGGCCGGAGACCTGCTCCTGGACCGTCGACGTGAGCGACTACCAGTTTCTGCTGCACGACCAGGTGACGCTGCTGCTCTACATCGAATCGTGGATGGGCGACGATCGGGGCTGGTTGATCACTGCGCGCTTCGAGATGACGCCAGGTGTTCCCGAGCGGGAACCGTTCGCCATCCAACGCCTGTGGCAGAGCGGTTCGTTGATCTACGGTGATCCGGACAATCCGGCGGCAGACCATCTGCAGCCGGTGACTCTGACAGTCCCTGCGCAGGCCAGCTGGGCGACCATGAAGACCTACGCCACGGGCCACGGCTTCCTGAACACCGACAATGCGGCCGAGTTTTCCCGCAAGTTTCACGAGGTACACGTCGGCGACAACACCGTCCGCCATTTCCTGTGGCGCAGTGATTGCGCTTCCAACCGGTGCAGCCCCCAGCAAGGAACCTGGCTGTACAACCGGGCCGGCTGGTGCCCCGGCGACAAGGCGGATCCCTGGTTGGTGGATGTCAGCGATTGGGTTTCCGCCGGTGACGACGCGGTGTTCGGCTACGGTCTGCAGCCGTACGAGAACTGGTGCCGGCCCAACAATCCCGACTGCGTGAGCAACGCCAGCTGCGAATGTCCGGGCCACGCCTACTTCAAGTTCGAATCCCAGGTCGTGTTCTACCGGACGCCCAATGTCGCGGCCACCGATGACGGCCGGCTGGTCCCGGGGGTCCTGCACCTGGTGGGCAACCACCCCAATCCCTTCAATCCCGAAACGACCATCCGCTACCACGTGGCCGAGCCCGGACTCGTCACGGTCGTGATCTATGATGCGCAGGGTGGCGTGGTCGCCACCGAGCAGGTCGAGCACGCTGCCGCAGGGCAGTATGCCTGGACCTGGAATGGGCGCAGCTCCCAGGGGGCACGGATGCCCTCGGGCGTGTACCTGTACGAGTTGCAGTACGGGGCCGAACGAGTGTCCGCCAAGATGCTGATGCTCAAGTAGCGGCCGCCGAACGTACCTTCCGTGACAGCCGCCGGTTGCGCCTGACCGGCGGCTGTGGTTTCTTTGGGGCATGATTCAACTCATCCGCGCATTTCCCAGTCCGCTGGACCGGTTGCACCCGTGGCAGCCCGGCGACCATTTGACGCACCTGGACGGGCGTCCGCTCGAGGACATCCTGGATCTCTACTACTACACGCCGGAAGACCGGCAAACGACGCTGACGATCCAGCGCCGCACCGGCGAGATGTCCCGCGTGGAACTGGATCCGGCAGACATCGATGCGGTCACCGGGTGCTTCGCTCCGCTGGAATTCAAGACCTGTGCGTGCGACTGCGTGTTCTGCTTCATCGACCAGAATCCGGCCGGGATGCGGGACCAGATCTACGTGAAGGACGAGGACTACCGATTCAGCTTCCTGTACGGCAACTACATCACCTTGACGAGCCTGGGTAAGAAGGGGCTGGCCCGGATCATCGAGCAGCGCATGTCTCCGCTCTACGTCTCGGTTCACGCCACGGACATCGACGTGCGCACCCGGATGCTGGGCATCAAGCGCCGCATCGACGTGCTGGAGATCCTGGCCCAGCTGACCGCAGCGGGCATCGAGATCCATACCCAGGTGGTGCTCTGCCCGGGCTGGAACGAGGGACCGATCCTGGAGAAGACCTTTCGCGACCTGCTGGCTCTCGGCGCTGTTGCCACGGATGACGAGGCTGTATTCACGACGGTGCCCGGTCGCGGCACCGGCATCCCCGACTATGAAGAGATCGTGGAACAGGCCGAGCGGACCGGAGGCGGCATCCGCTCGCTGGCCGTCGTCCCGGTCGGATTGAGCGCCCATCGCAAGGGACTGACCCGTCTGGACCCGGTCACGCCCGAACTGGCCACAGAGGTCATCGCTGCGGTGGAGGGTTGGCAGCGAGTGGCCCGAGAGCGGTTGGGCTACTCGTTCGTCTACCTCAGCGACGAATTCTATCTGCTGGCCGACCAGCCCTTTCCGCCGACAGCCAGCTACGACGGCTTCTGGCAGGTGGACAACGCCATCGGCCTGACGCCGCGGCTGAGGGATGCGTGGTACGAAGAGCTCCGGTGGGCCGGGGAGGACGGTTCGTTGCCGCAGGTGCCGGTGACCGTTTTGACCAGTGTACTGGCTGCCCGCGCCTGGCAGCGGGAGTTCATGCCGGTTTTCTCGGCTGCCGAAACCCCGCCGGTGGAGGTGATTCCGGTGGAGAACAGATTCTACGGGCATACCGTCACGGTGGCGGGCCTGCTCTCGGGCCAGGATCTGCGCCGGGCGCTCCTCGAGCTGCCCCCGGATCCGGTGCGCCAGGTCGTGCTCTCACCGCGGGTACTCAACAGCGACGATCTGACCCTCGACGGCATGACCCTGGCCGACATCGCGGCTGGCCAGCCCCATATCGTCAGCATGGGGGAAGAGGATGGCTTTGTTGATTTCTGGACGGAATTGAGCTAGGTTCACGCCAGTTCGGGCCTGTTGAGGGATGGCTCGCAGCTTCCTCTCTAACTGTCGGTGGGAGATTGTCTTGGCTCTGCGAACCGTGGCCATTGTCGGGCGTCCCAATGTGGGCAAATCGACCCTGTTCAACCGCATCATCGGCGAGAAGCGCTCGGTCGTTCACGAATCCGCGGGTGTGACCCGCGACCGCATCGCCGAAACCACGGACTGGGCGGGCCACCCGTTCATCCTGCTGGATACCGGTGGCATCATCCCTTTCGGCGAGACGGTCTCCGAGTTCGATGCCGTGGTCACCGAGATCGCTCACAACGCTATCGACGACGCCGACGTGGTCCTGTTCATGGTCGATGCCAAGGTTGGGCCCATGGCCTGGGACGAGTCCATCGCCCGGCACCTGCGCAAAAGCGGCAAGCCGGTGGTGCTGGCTGTCAACAAGGTGGAACGAGACTCCGATCGCGCCACCCTCTCGGAATTCTACAGCCTGGGCTTGGGTGAACCGCAGGGGATCAGTTCCCTGCACGGCTATGGAGTGGGGGATCTGCTGGACGAGGTCGCAGCCGGTTTTCCCACCGCAGAGATCGACATCCCCTGCGACTGCAAGGTCGCCATTGTGGGCCGTCCCAATGTGGGCAAGAGCTCGTTGTTGAACATCCTGACCGGACGCGCTGATGCCCTCGTCAGCGACGTCCCGGGCACGACCCGGGACTCCATCCACACGGATCTGAAGTGGTACGGCAAGACCATCCGACTCATCGATACCGCCGGACTACGTCGCAAATCGAAGGTGAAGGAATCGGTGGAGTTCTTCAGCAACATGCGCACGATCCGGGCCATCGAGGATTGCGATGTGGCGGTCTTCATGGTCGATGCGGACGGGGGCACCGTTACCCAGGATTCGAAAATCGCCGGCATGATCCACGACCAGGGCAAAGGCGTGGTGGTGGCATTCAACAAGTGGGACCTGATCGACAAGGCAACCAACACCCATCTGACTTTCTGGGAAGACTTCTGCGACGACGTGCCGTTTTTGACCTACGCGCCCTGGTTCACCATCAGCGCCGAGACCAAACAACGCACGGGGCGCATCCTGGAAGCAGTCTGGGAAGTGCACGAATCGCGACAGAAGCACATCCAGACCAGCGAGCTGAACACTTTCCTGGAGAAGGTGATCAGCTTTCAGCAGCCGCGTGCCCATGCCGGCGGCCTGGGGAAGGTCTACTTCGCGACGCAGGCTGAGAAGAGTCCGCCGACCTTCGTGCTTTCGGTGAATGAACCGCGGTTCTTCGCCAGGAACTACCTGCGTTACCTCAACAATCAGATTCGCAAGGAATACGGCTTTACCGGCACGCGCATCTTTGTAAGACTGAAGAAGCACTGATCCACTCGGGATTCGCTGCGGCATCCCGGTCTGGAAATCAACCGAAACGGCGCACCATGTTGTTGATCCTTTTTCTGATCATCGCTTTCGCCCTGGGGTCGATCCCGTTCAGTTTCATCATCACGCGCGGCGTCAAGAACATCGACCTGCGCCAGCACGGCAGCGGCAATCTGGGCGCAACCAATGTCTTTCGGGCCATCGGGCCCTGGTGGGGCGGACTGTGCCTGTTCCTGGATATGGCCAAGGGTGCCGTCGCGGTCCTGCTGATGACTCTTCTGGTCAACTCGTGGCCCGAGGGGCACACCACCCCGCTGCACATCACGCCCGACCTGTTCCGCATCTTCGCCGGTTTCCTGGCTGCCCTGGGCCATACATTCAGCCCGTTTGTGGGTTTTCACGGGGGCAAAGGCGTGGCGACGACCGCCGGCGCCTTTGCGGTGCTGGAGCCGTACGCCATCCTGGCGGCTCTCGTGGTCTTCGGAGCGGTGTTCCTGACCTCGCGAATCGTCTCGCTGGCCAGCCTGGCGGCTGCAAGCGTGCTGCCGATCGCGGTGATTTTCTTCGAGTGGCACTCCCTCGAGACCTCCAAGACCATCATCGTATTCACATTGCTGATCTGCGGCTGGGTCATCTACAAGCACCGAACGAATATTGCACGGCTACGCGAGGGGACAGAGCAACAGATCAAATCCAGCGAGACGGCGGAAGCAGCGCCGCCTCCTGCACCGACGGAGGCAACCGCCTCCAACGATCCGGAGGAGCGCTGAAATGAAAGCCGCCATTCTCGGTACCGGGAGCTGGGCTTCGTCGTTCGGGCGCCACCTGGCTCACAAGTGGGACCGGGTCGTGCTGTGGGGTATTCAGGAAGCTCAGGTCAAAAGCATAAACCAGACGGGCACCAACCCCGATTACCTGGGGGACATTCGACTGCCGCCCAACCTGCGGGCCACCCTGGATCTGGACGATGCCTTGGATGGGGCCGAGGTTCTGTTTGTGGTCGTGCCGAGTCAGGCTGTGCGCTCCGTAGTTCGCCAGGTCACCCAATCCCCGGTTTTTCTGCAGGGTATTCCTGTGGTCAACATGGCCAAGGGATTCGAGGTCGAGACCCTGCAACGGATCAGCGAGGTCATCGCGGACGAACTGGCCCAGGTCGGGCGCCGCGACAAGAACCCGGTCGCCGTGCTGCTGGGTCCGAGTCACGCCGAAGAGGTAGCGCTCGAGCAGCCCACAGCGGTGGTCCTGTCGGGTCAGCCGGGCAATGACTGGAGCTACTGGCAGAAATGGATCTCGGGGCCATTCTTCAGGGTCTACACCAACGATGATATGGCCGGGGTGGAGATCGCGTCGGGTTTCAAGAACATCATCGCTCTGGCTGTCGGCATGGCGGACGGACTGGGGGCAGGGGACAACACGCGGGGTACGATCATGACCCGGGGCATGATTGAATTGTCCCGCGTAGGTATCGCCCTGGGCGGTCGGCAGGAGACCTTCTTCGGCCTGGCGGGCATTGGAGACATGATCACCACCTGCATCAGCCGACACAGCCGAAACCGAAACTTCGGCGAGGCAGTCACCCGCGGCGAGGCGAATCCCCAGCAGTTGCTGTCCAACCAGATCCAGGTCGTCGAGGGCGTCTACATGGCTCAGGCCGCCCTTAAGTTAAGCGAGAAGCTAGGCATAGAACTTCCTATTACCAAACAGGTTCACGATGTGTTATTCTCTAGTAAACCCCCGCGCCAGGCGATGCGGGAATTGATGGAGAGGGAGCTTCGACCGGAGCTGGATTGACATGAAGCAGGATTATCCCAGCAAGCTGTATTACTCCATCAGCGAGGTCGCCAAGATTGCTGATGTGAAGGCCCATGTGCTGCGCTACTGGGAGACTGAATTTCCCACCCTGAAACCCCGCAAGACCCGCACCGGCAGCCGACGGTATCGCCAGGCCGACATCGATGAGATTTTGGCCATCAAGGAGTTGCTCTACGTCGAGGGGTTCAAGATCGCCGGCGCCCGCAAGATGCGCCGCCAGATGCTGAAAGAGGCCCGCCAAGCGGCCGTCGAGCAGGCTCCCCAAATGGCTATTTCCTTCGATGGTTTGTCCGATAGCGACCGACTCGGGTTCGTCAAGCAGGAGCTGGAATCGGTTCTGTCGATGATCCGGGAGCTGGGGGCCGCGCAGGCCGCATCGACTGTCCAGAAAGCGCCTGCGAAGGCCAAGGAGCTCAAGGGCAAGGCCTGATTTGCTCCTTGTCCCCGGGCAGGCCTCGTATTAGATTGTCTCCTCTCATCTGATTCCCCCGCCGGTTTTGAGACCGGCATCGGTTCCTGGTCGGGACGTGGCGCAGTCCGGTAGCGCACTTGCATGGGGGGCAAGGGGTCGCGAGTTCAAATCTCGCCGTCCCGACCATCTAAATTATATAACAACAGCAGTTTGCGTCTCCCGTGGGAGGCGCTTTTTTCATGGGAAATCAGTCGGGTCAACGCTGGGTCAACATCGATTTTTCTCGGTTGCTATCTCGGCTTCCCGCTGCGAGAGGGTTCGAAAGAGCCGGCAGACCTGGCAAAGACCGGCCTGGGTTGATCGGATGGGCAAGTTGTTCTTTCGAGGCTGGCAGGTCGGATACAGCCTGGGAGTGAGATGCTGAATATCTTATTCAGTACTAATATGGTCAGGTTAATGCTGATCAGGACGTCATCGATCACGGCCAGTAGAACTACTTGAAGACTCGAATGCGCGATTCGAGGTTGCATTCATTGGAGGATAATACGTGTCAAGCCGAACCGTACTGTTAGCCCTCGTCGTTGCGGTGCTGTCCCTCGCACTGGGCGCTGACGCCCAGGTCAACGAGGACGAGGTCGAGCGGGCACCGAAAGAAGACTATGTACCGATGCCGCACATCGACCCCGACAATCCCGATGTCATCAAGTTGCGCGAGGATCCGGCCCGGGACATGTGGCGCCAGACCGTCGAGCCTTCGCAGTTCACGGGGCGCGATGCGGGTCCGATCAACCTGCAGAGGTACGAGGCCCAGCTGGAAGCCATCGGTATCAAGACATTCTTCCAGCGTCCGCTCTGCCTGACGCCGGAAGATCTCGTTGCGGGCAAGGTCGACGTGGCGGTGTTCGGAACGCCGACGGGCGCACTACCACACTCGGCCGGCTGCGTCTGGGCTCCGGCCGAGATCCGGTACACCCGCGACTACGGGACCTATGGAGCCTCGCTGCCCCTGGGTTGGGTCGAGTACGAGACGCTGATCGATCCTTTCACGATCATCAATACCGTCGATTACGGCGACGCGGGTATGGATCCGTACAGCCAGTCCCGGACACTGGAGGAGATTCGCCGGGTCACGCGCGAGATCGCCGCGACCGGCGCCATCCCGTTCGCCGTCGGCGGAGACCACGCCGTGCCGAACGCGACCTATCGCGCCATCGTCGACGTCTACGGTAAGAAACGGGTGGCCTTCGTCCACTTCGATGCGCACCTCGACCGCGGATTCGGCAAGTTCGGCGCCTTCTACCACTCGGGAAGCTACATGACGATGGCCGTCGACGAGGGATTGCTCGATGGCAATCATGTCGTCCAGTTCGGCATGTCGACGCCGGTCTTCGGTGAGAAGGACTGGAAAGGCGTGCTCGAAGAGGGTGGTGCAGTCTATCACCTGCACGAGATCCGCCGCGACGGCGTGGACGCGATCTTCGACAAGATCTACAAGAAGCTGGAGGACGTGGACCTGGTGTATGTTTCGTTCGACATCGATGTCTTCGACAACTCCTATGCCCCGGGTGTAGGATCGGCCCCGCCGACCGGAATGACGCCCAACGAGCTGTTCCCGAAGCTTCGCGAGTTTGCGGCCACCAAGACCATCGTCGGCTTCGACATCGTCGAGTACAACCCGTTCTACGACAATCGGGGACAGCAGACTGCGCGTCTCTGCCGGCGCGTGATGCTGCAGTTCCTGACCGGCATCGCGATGAAGAAAGAGGGCATGGATCCTGGTTACGTCAATCCCATGATCAGTGGCAAACCATAGTGATTGACAGCTGGAGCCGGGGGAGGTCTCTCAGCCTGGCCGGGTGAATGCAAACCGATTGTCCAAGCAAACGTTCTTTGTCAGCCTCCGGCCCGGTCACCCTCAGGTCACCCCTGGGTCACCCTCCGTACGATATCTTGTGGTTAATCAAGTATGGTAGAGAGACTGAGGCAAGTCATTGAGATCCAGTTATGTGGATCATTGTGACCTGAAAAGACACATTGTGGACATAGGCCCTAAACCCCGATGGGGGCAAGGAGTCGCGAGTTCAAATCTCGCCGTCCCGACCAACTAGATCGGATTGGCAATAATTCGGAGCGCTCAGCGGGGCGCTTCTTTTGTTGGTTTGCACTCCTCATTGCACCATTCATGCGAATATGGCATACTGCGAATCGCGCCCCGCACGTTCCAACAAACAGGGAGAATGTGTGCCATGAAAAAACGGACAACGATTTTGCTTTCCTGTCTTGCCATCGCCTTGCTTTCCACAGCTGGACTTGCCGAAACCGTAGTCATCGATTTCGACGACCACAGTGGAGGCATGACACCCATTCCGGATGGCTACGCCGGCTTCGCCAACTGGGGTAGCTTTGCCTACAGCAGCACCGCTCAGCCACCAGCCTACGTCCCGCTGTCGGGTACGACCTACGCACTGTCGGTTGGCGCCGCTCAGCCCATTAGTTTTGGCGAGTACTACGTATTCGAGGGGGCCTGGTTCATCGGCTACGCACCCAACGCCGTCGCCTTCGAGCTTTACGCGGACGGCGATCTGGTGCACACCAGCGAGACCCTGGAGGTCAGTTTCGATTATCAATGGCTGGCTTCGGGCTACGACGGCCTTGTCAATCAGGTGAAGATCATCTATGCGTTTGGCGCCAACCTGTGGGTGATGGACGACTTCACCTACCAGGACAACACCGTGGCAGCCGAAAGTACGACCTGGAGTACGCTCAAGAGTCTGTACAGGTAGTTCCGTTTCCGGTTGATGACACAAAGGGTCCCGGCGCCGTGCTGGGACCCATTCTTTGTGTATTCGGTATCGACTACTAAGCTACTGGCATGCTTTTCAATTACGCCCGCCTATAACCCCGTTCCACCATGCTCCCGCATCTCAGCATACCGGTCATGCCAAAACTCGGGGCCCAACATGATCTTCTCCCGGCAGACGATCGGTCCGATCTCCGGCGCGTAGACAACAAACCCGAAGCCGTAGGGGTGGTAATATCCCAAGACCTGACCGTGCTCGTTGATGACTGTCTGGATGCCCATGTCCAGGACGTAGAAAACTTCCAGGCAATTCTCATAGGATCGGTCCGCGACCTCACAGGTGCGGATACGTTCTACGCGGCTATTCAAATGGGTTTCGACCATCGACGGCAGCTCGGCCGAGAACTCGTGTCCCGGAGTGAGATCGCTGTCCAGGTGCAACCAGCCCATGAAACTGCCTACCAGGGTTGAGATCCGGTCACCGGAGTGGACCCAATCGATGCCCAACCACAGTGGAGACGGAGGAGTCGGTGTACCTTCCAGGTTCTCGGTGGACGTCACCATGCTCATCTTCACGGTGCCTGGCTCTGTGCTGACGTCTTCGCTGAACTCCAGACGGAAGTTCCCGCGACTGGTCTCGGCGGGCGGCAACTCCGGAATCTCCCCAAGACTGGCGTAGAGGGTATCCATATCGGGGACCAGGGGTGTCTCTTCGGGGGTGTCGTATAGGCCCAATCCGGTTTCATAGTGATGGTTGGTCAACTGGTACGCCCAGTAGTTACCCGGCGATGCAGGCCAGATGTTGGTGAAAGTCGGAGTCGCTGGTGTCTCCGGTTGGGCAGGATCGTCATCCGAACAGCTTGCGAAGACAAGAACCAACGCGAGCGTCATGATACAAGCGCACGATACGGGAAATAGTCTACGACGAAACATTCTCAAATCCTCCGGTGATAGTTGTACACATAGAAATGTCCAGATACTCAAATTGCAGTTGACCTCCGGCTAAACCGCGCTTCTCGGCACAAGTTCCGCAAGTGATAACGCAAATGCAATTATCATATATGGCATCTTGGAACGCAACCGATACGCCGGCGCGAATAGAGAAAGGGCGCCGCAAAGGGCACCCTTCCATCTCGAACAATCATCAATCCGCCGGCACTTCCCCAGGCCGCTACTTCACAAGCGTGACCGGGCGCATCGCCGATTCGTTTCCCACCCGAAGCCGCACAAAATACACGCCCGAGCCCACCGCCTGGCCACCGTCATTGGTCCCATCCCACCAGAACTCGTGGTGATCGGCGTCAAGATAGGTCTGAGCCAGTTGTTTAATCCGTCTGCCGTCGGCCGTGTAGACATCGAGCTGTCCGTTGCCGGGCTCGGTCACATCAAACGACAACCTGGTCAGGGGATTGAATGGATTCGGTGCTGCCTGCAGTCTCAACGCAGATTGGTCCGGAATCCCCGGCGCATCACTGACGTTGAGGATTGTGATGCTTGCATCGGTGCTAGTCAGTGGCGTCACCTCCGAACCCGCCAGGAAGAACGCGGTGCCTTCCAGAACACTGATCTGCGTGACGGCGTCTTGCATGCCGGCCTGGAAACGCAGACGATAGACGACTCCAGGACCGGTGGTGGAGACCCCGGCGCACAGCAAGACATGGTGAACGATCAGGATGCCTTCACTGGGCGAGTACTCCAAGTCATGGAAACGGTTGGGGCAAAGGTTGGTCATTAACGGACCTTCCTGCTGGTCGACCGATTGCACGATGAAGTCCAGAAGGTCCGGGTCGAAGCCGATGACGGCGTCGTAGCCGTTGAATGCCGACCCCGCTTCGGTGATCGTCAATTCGATATCGATGAAATCGCCGGGATCGACGGTGACCGACGAGGGCATCACCGCCAGGTGGATATCCGCCCTGGCACCGCCGCCGAGTACCATCACGCCCGCGAGAAGAATCGTCACCAGCGCGATCTTGTGATTCATGAGTTGACGTTTCATCGTCTGCACTCCCTTTGGCAAGGATCGGTCACTCGATGGCCAGCAACCGGTAGGGGCACTGGCCGGTACCGGTCTACTTGATCAGCGTCATCCGCTGGACTTGTGTGTGATCGGGCGCCTGCATCCGGGCCAGGTAGACACCGGCGGCAACGGTCCGACCAGTACTGTCGGTGCCATCCCAGATCACGGAGTAGGTTCCCGGCCGCATCTCTTCACCCACCAGTTCCTTCATCAATTGCCCCCGCAGATTATAGACCCGGATCTGGACCATGCCCGCGGTGGCAATACCGTAGTCGAAAGTTGTCATGGGATTGAACGGATTGGGATAGTTCTGGGCCAAGACACTGATGGTCGGAATATTGAGTTGATCTGGGGTGCCGGCTTGGACCTCCGTGAAGAGATCGATGGACTGGTTGTCGGTGTCTCGTGCGATCACCTCTGCGAGAGAGATCGCCGGATCGCCGGCCCGCAGGATCTCGAACTGCATCGTTGCCAGCACACCTTCGCCGCAGAGACCGGCCTCGGGCGTGCTGAACAGTCCGACGTCCACGGTACCGGGTTCCGGTGAGAGCAACAGCGCCTGACCCAGCTGGCTTTCTGCCAGCTCGCCACTTGCGAATCCGACCGGTCGCACGACATCCGGGTTCCAGATCAGGGGCAGACTCAGGCCCTTGAGATCCCCGGCGGCGGTCAACCAGAAGCTGACTTCGATGAGACCGTCCGCTGACGGCTCCTCAGGTACAAAGACCGTCAGAGAGTTGCGAGTTGCCGGAGTGGGGGCCTCACCGGCCTTGCTCACCTCGTTGTAGTTGACGACGAAGAGCATCAGGTCGTCGATACTGACGATGTTATCGGTCACCGGGCGTCCGTCTACGCGGCCGGTGACGGTCGGTCCGACATCGAGATCGGAGCGGAACTCGGGGTCGGCGCTGGTGAGTCCGTAGTAGAAACCGAGCCGAGACACGTCCTGAGTATCGACCAGGTTGTTACCGGACGGCGGATCGCCGGTGCCGCCCGCCACATCGCCCAGGTGATAGTTCAACAGACCATCGGTCATGTTGGACGGCCCGGAAGGCCCGCCGCACTCGCTCTCGACGAACGCTAGGTAGTACCAGAAGTCCCGCTCGGCCGGCTCGTCGATCTCGCCCGGCGCTGTCACGGCCGTGGCCTCCATCCAGCCGGCGGTCAGCGCTTCGTCGATGTCAGCTGGCACAGCTGGCTGTGCACCGCCTGCGTCATCGTACTCAGGGTAGGCGCCGAATCCCTTGCGGAACACGCGGACCGTGCGATCGGCTCCGACTTCGCTCCACACCAGCACGATCCGGATGGTCCCGTTGTCGTCATTGTCCGAAGTGAGCCGGACTGCTTGCAGGTCGCTGAGCGGGTCCGGTGCAGTCAGAGGCTCGACGGTCCACAAGAACGCGATGGGAGTGATGGCACCGGCAGGGTCTTCTACCGAAACTTCCACACTGAAGGGACTACCGCTGAGGGCGGCACACTCGACCGTGCCGGCAATCAGGCCCGTGTCCGGATCGATGTCCAGGCCGTCGGGCAAACTCACCGCACCGTAGAAGAGGTCTTCCCCTTCCGGATCCGTGGCGATGATCTGCAGCGCTACGACGTCCAGTGCAAAACTCGTCTGGGGACCAGGATTCGTAACGACAGGAGGCAGGTTGACGGAGATACCCGCAGAATCCTGGTTGTTGGAAAGATCGGGATCGGTTTCCACACCAGCTACCGCGGCGATGTTCAAGTATTCACCATCTGCATTGACCACCGCGGTAATCATCAAGACCTCAGTGTTCAGGGCTGTCAACCCACCGACGGACCAGATTCCTGAAACGTAGTTGTAACTGCCGCCCCCGTCGTCTGACACATAGGTGTAGCCGGAGGGGAGGAGGTCATTGACACCAATGCCGGTTCCGTTACTGGGCCCGTTGTTTGTCACCTCGAGGGTAAACACCACTTCTTCTCCAACACTCGCTGCGGCGGGCGCTACGCTCTTGGAGATGGCCAGGTCAGCAATTGCGATAGGTGCGGTCGCAACGCTTGCGGTGTTGTTGCCGGGAACCGGATCGGCCTCGGAACCGCCGACAGTGGCCACATTCAGATAATTGCCGTTGGGATTGACCGTCGCGGTGATGTCCAGGCTTACTGAACCTGCCACCAACAGACCACCGATGGTCCAGTCGCCTGTGAGGTCATTGTAAGTACCGCCACTGGAATCGGTCACATAGGTATACCCGCCGGGCAAGGGATCGGCGGCCACCACACCCGTCGCGTCACTGGGCCCGTTGTTCGTCACTTCAAGCGTGAAAACAACGATGTCGCCGACCGTGGGGGTAGGATTGTCGACGACTTTGGTGATGGCCAGATCCGTCATGGCACCGGGTACTGTGCCGGCACTAGCCGAGTTGTTGCCGGTGTCCGGGTCGGTTTCAGCGCCGGTTACCGTCGCGACATTGAGGTAGTCGCCACTTGCGTTGACGGTAGCGGTGATCTCGAGAGTTGCGCTACCAACAGTTGTCAGGCCACCGATGGTCCAGTCGCCGGTGACGTTGTCGTAGTCGCCGCCACTGTTGTCCGAGACATA
>Ga0070729_10003591_pt1 | contig 17747 bp, 14 predicted proteins | sample tdDd472_FD_66725 | JGI IMG/M metagenome (GOLD analysis project Ga0070729, IMG submission 66725) | Marine sediment microbial communities from the Atlantic coast under amendment with organic carbon and nitrate - tdDd47.2 | ecosystem: Environmental > Aquatic > Marine > Coastal > Sediment | place... | reverse complement strand
TTAGTCGGCATGCTAGCGGTTGTGACGGCCAATGGTGTAGCAGCTTTCTGGCCCAGTAAACTCGTGGAATTCCAACTTGAAGATGGAACCAAAGCGTTGGGACAGATAAAAAAGCGTGAACCCGAAAAGAAAAATATTCAGTTGAAGACCGGGAACCGCGATCTTTATGGGATCGATTTCAAATGGTTTCCCGAATCAAACATTCGTGAACGCTCTTTTCCAGATGGAGTGGTGCTCATCGAACGTATGGAGCACGGGATTTTTCTTGGAAGGATCCGTGCCATTTCGGGTCACCAACATCCCGACGAGAAAACCATTGCCAAAGAGTTGAAGCGGGTCCACGTGCTTGTGGACGAACTTCACAGCCGAGAACAGCGACTGTCCCATATCAGCACGGAAATGGAACGGATTAAGCTGAAGCGCCTGGGAGTTTCGAATCAACAACGTCAGAAAGCCTTGAAACTTGAGGCACAAGAACTAGACAAAAAGCACGAATTCGAACGATTGCTTGGTGAGGTGGAACAATTTCGCCAAGAGGTTCGAAAGGACAAAATCCTGTTGGTCGATATCAACGATCGCGAAGCGGAATATGCGGTCGCGGATGTCGTGCGAATTGTATATCCCAATGATATGGGCTTGTTCGGAAAAATTGGTTACTTCATTAGTCACGTGACGGAACTTCTCACGGAGAATCCACGCGAGGCCAATATGGAAGGTGGGCTTTTCCCTGCCATATTTGGAACCACCTTCATGGTGCTGCTGATGAGCATTTTCGCCGTTCCTTTCGGTGTGGTAGCCGCGGTATACCTGAACTATTACGCGAAGGAAGGTTTTGTCGTTAAACTTGTGCGAATCACGATCAATAATCTCGCGGGAGTGCCCTCCATCGTGTTTGGAATTTTTGGGCTCGGGTTTTTCGTCTATGGGCTCGGCAGTGCTATCGATGCACTCCTGTTTCCCGAACGTCTTCCTTCACCCACATTCGGTACAGGTGGCATGCTCTGGGCGAGTTTGACCATGGCGCTCTTAACGGTTCCGGTCGTGATCGTATCCACCGAGGAAGGGCTCAACTCGGTCCCCAGAGCGATCAAGGAGGGTAGCCTGGCACTTGGCGCTACCAAGTGGCAATCATTAATTCGCGTTATCCTTCCCATGTCGATGCCCAGTATTTTGACAGGCTTTATTCTGGCCATTGCACGTGCCGCCGGTGAAGTTGCCCCATTGATGCTTGTCGGTGTGGTTAAATCCGCACATGACCTGGCCGTCAGTTCCACGTTCCCGTACGTGAATCTGGAACGCAAATTCATGCATCTGGGCTTCCACATCTACGATATCGGGTTCCAGAGCCCAAATGTCGAGGCCGCATTGCCAATGGTCTTTGCGACCACACTCTTATTACTCATCCTGGTGCTTGGGCTAAGTTTCCTGGCCATGGTCTTGCGAAACCGGATGAAACAGAAACTATTAGGAAATACCTTCTAGCGTGAGTGCTAGTTGATTTTAAGGAGAAATCCCTTGACTGAACATAAATCCGTATTGGAAGTCGATCAGCTCAGTTTTTACTATGGCGATAAAAAGGCGCTGACCAATATCTCCATGAGCTACCTTTCGAATCAAGTCACGGCCCTCATCGGGCCTTCTGGTTGTGGAAAATCTACCTTGCTTAGATGCTTCAACCGCATGAACGATCTTGTGGGTGATATCAACATCGAAGGCCGAATTCTACTTGATGGACAGGATATTTACGATTCCAATTCCGACATTATTTCTTTGAGGCGAAGGGTGGGTATGGTTTTCCAGAAGCCCAATCCGTTTCCTCTCTCTATCTATGAAAATGTCATATATGGGCTGCGAATTGCTGGCGTTAACAATAAGACCGTCCTGGATGAAACGGTTGAGCGCAGCCTGAAGGGCGCCGCACTTTGGGAGGAGGTTAAGGATCGACTCAAGGATTCAGCCTATCAGCTCTCTGGTGGACAAATGCAGCGACTGTGCATTGCCCGTGCCATTGCGGTCAACCCCGAGATTATTTTAATGGATGAGCCGGCGAGTGCATTGGACCCGATTGCGACAGCCAAAATTGAAGAATTGATCTTCGAGCTGAAGAAGGACTTCACCGTCCTGATCGTCACCCACAATATGCAGCAGGCCTCACGTGTCGCAGATAAGACCGCCTTCCTATTCATGGGCGAACTCATCGAATACGATGAGACCACAAAAATTTTCACCAATCCCAGCCATCCCAAAACCGAAGATTATATTACTGGGCGTTTTGGATAAGAAGGATTTGCATCTATGATAGAACACATAGCTAACCCGGCAGCAAGGAGTTGTTAAATGGAACAACATTTCCATCGTGAGATGAACGAAATACGGAGCCGCATCGCGGAACTGGGCGGTCTAGTCGAATCGTGTATTGGGCAGGCACTGACAAGTGTAAAAACTCATAATGAAGAGCTTGTGGAACGTGTTAATCGCGAGGAAGCGCTCGTTGATGAGTTGGAGGTTTCCATCGAGGAGCACTGTTTGAAAGTGCTCGCCCTGTATCAGCCGGTCGCCAAGGATTTGCGAATGCTGGTCACCATACTTAAGTTGATCAATGAGTATGAGAGTATGGCCGACCTGGCACGCAAGATCGCCTCGCTGGGTAGTGAAATTCCCAAGTCCCTGTTTTTCGATTCACAGATGAATCTTTCCGACCTTGGCGACATGGTCCTCAAAATGACCAATCTTTCTCTGGATGCGTTCCTGCAGGAAGATCCTGAACTCGCCAAACAAATCCAGGACATGGAAATTGACGTGGATCGAATCCACAAAGAGAACCGCCAGAAAATTTCCACCCTCATTGAAGCCCAGGAGCTCGAATTCACCGAAGCCGAGCTGGTTTTACTCGCCATTTCCAGGTCACTAGAACGCATCGGGGACCTGGCCTGTAATATTGCCGAAGATGTGATCTACCTTGTAGAGGCAAAAATCATTCGACATCATGGAGAAAACGAATGAATAAGCCAGAGATTCTCGTTGTTGAAGATGAAGAGGATATCCTTCATCTTCTCTACTTTAATCTTTCAAAAGCAGGCTATGCCGTTCGAACAGCAGATAATGGAAAGGATGCACTGCGTGAAGTGAAACAGGCGCATCCGCACCTGATCCTGCTGGATCTCATGCTGCCTGGCATGAGCGGTTTGGATATCTGCAGAAAGCTGAAGGAGAAAAAGAAGACACGAACGATCCCCATCATTATGGTGACGGCCAAAGGGGAGGAGCGCGATGTCGTCAAGGGACTTGAAGCTGGTGCTGACGATTACATCACCAAACCTTTCAGTCCCAAGGTTCTCAACGCGCGCATTCGTGCCGTCTTGCGACGCCACCAACTCGACGAAGGATTTGAAGAAACCATCATTAGCCGTGGAGATTTCACCGTTCACCCACAAGAGTACAAGGTGATGTTCAAAAACCACGAACTGAATTTGACTCCGCTTGAGTACCAGTTTCTGGTATTGTTGATGAAGAAGCCGGGTTGGGTTTTTACTCGAAACCAAATTGTGAACTCAATTCGTGGGGAAGATTACGCTGTGACCGAGCGCAGTGTCGACGTCCTGGTTGTTGGTCTACGCAAAAAACTTAAGGCCGTCGATTCGGAAGGACACGAGAGTGTTGAAACGGTGCGCGGAGTTGGTTACCGATTCAAGGCCTCCGAAGAAGAATAGCTTTGGTTTGAGGCGACCCGAATAACGGAAATTCGGATTCTAAACAGGCACAGCCTTTATGCTCAAAAAATTTGATCTTTATCTTAGACTCTATCCATCTTATTTGCTTATTCTCATCGCGGGAGTGGGGATGGTCGCCGTTCCTTCATCCTGGTTTCTGGTTCGAAGCTATGAAAACCAGATCGAAGAACAGCTTTCAGTACAGGCCGAAACAATCGCCAAGCTCATGCCAACGCGTCTTGGAGAGTGGGATCAGGCGAATTTGAAGAGCCAATTCGAGGATAGCCCTTTTCGCATTACGGTCATCCAGGCCGACGGAAGCGTTTTCTTCGATAATCGGAAACCCGCCTCAAGCATGGAAAACCACCTCGGCCGTCCTGAGATACAACATTTTGTAAAAGTAAATGCAGCAGGAACCAGTCCTGTTGCCAAGCGTTTCAGCCAAACGCTTGGCGTGGACATGCTTTATTACGCTTTGAGGACGTCTGATGGTTTTTTCATTCGGTTGGCCCATCCCGTCAACGCCATATACGCCACCTTAAAAGGTTATCTGGTAAAGATCTTTCTCACGGCGTTCATGGTCGCTATTTTCGCTGCATTTGTCAGTTTCTATACGGGGCAACGTATCACCAAACCTCTAAAGCATCTCGAGCGGAAAGCCGAAGAACTTTCACGTTTTTTTGCCGATGAGGAAACCGGTTCTAGTGAACAGTTGAAGGGTGTTCTTTCCAAAAAAATCACATTTTCCACTTATGAATTTGAACGTCTGTCTTCCACTCTCGACAAAATGGCCCTCCAACTCGTTGAGGAAATTAACCGAAAACGTGAACAGTTCCATCGCCACCAGGTTTTGTTGAAAAGTATGGTCGAAGGTGTTCTTTCTGCGGATATGGATGGACAGATCCTCAATTTCAATAAGGCAGCAATTGATATGTTCAATCTGCCAGCCAATAAGGACCTCAACGGGACGAATCTCAGGATTCAATTGCGAAATCCCGTTCTGCTCGACGCTTTTCGAGAGGTACATCGCAGCGGGAAACCAAGTATAAAGGAACTGCAGATCTATAATCCTTCTCCACGATATCTGGAGGTTAAGTCCGTACCATTGTTGGGATACGATGGTGATCAGGTTGGGGTTGTCATGGTAGGGCAGGACCTGACGGGTGTGCGGTCGTTGGCCAAAATGCGTAAGGACTTCGTTGCCAATGTTTCCCATGAATTGCGTACGCCCATAACGGCCATAAAGGGTTTTGTTGAAACGCTGTTGGGCGAGCCGCCACTCGATGAGGAACAACGAACACAGTTCCTTGAAATTGTTCTGAAACACACCGACCGTATGGCAGCCATTATCGAAGACTTGCTGTCTCTTTCCAATCTCGAGGGTAAGCGCGAAGACGTTAAAATGGAGAAAATGGAACTCCGTCCGGTTATTGAAAGCGCGATTCAAGGCTGCCAGAAAAAGGCCGACAAAAAAGAGATTGAAATCTTACTGGATGAGGATTCAGATTGTGAAGTTCGCGGTAACGCCGTCCTCATGGAACAGGCTATCGTGAACCTCTTGGACAATGCGATTAAATATTCACCCGAACAAACCCAGGTCGCCGTTCGGGTTTTCAATGAAGATGGAATGTGTCAAATTGAGGTGATCGACCAGGGCATCGGCATTCCGCGCAAATATCACGATCGTCTTTTTGAACGCTTTTTCCGCGTCGATAAGGCGCGAAGCAAAAGCGCAGGTGGAACGGGTCTGGGCCTTTCCATTGTCAAACACATTGTCGCTCTGCATGGTGGCCAAGTTCATGTGAGTAGCCGCAAAGGACAGGGCAGTACCTTCACGATTGGGGTGCCCTGTTGCCCGCCCGCATCCAAGGCATAATTCCCGCTATAGGAACAGGGTTGGTTGGTTATATCTTGACTCCTGTCTTCTTTATCCTACAGATGAGGGCTTGACCTTCAGTGGTCGGATTATAAGTTCAATAAAATCAATATATAAGTGTCTGAGTATGTATTGGTCTGCTAATTGCTCGCATTGAGGTGACGATCACGGTTGAGGGCTGTTTGGGCTTGAGATGGGCTCAACCCTTCGTCAATATTTTGCGAAGGAGACTACTATGACATCCAAACTTTTTTTTACTGGCATTCTCTGCTTGGCCTTGATCAGCACCGGTTGCTTTAAGCACACCTATCACGTGGGGCTTGGTGCCTCTGATGGCGAAATAGTATATAACCAATGGCACCATCACTGGTTGTTTGGCTTGATCGGTGGGGAGGCTGTGGATCAAGTGATTGATCTCGACAAACTCTGTCCATCAGGCAACGCCACCATCCACGAAGAAGTAACCTTCTTAAATGGTCTCGTCGATGTTCTTATCGGAATTATTTACAGTCCAACAACCGTAACGATTCGTTGCGACTCGAGTCCCGAGCATGTTCAAATCGAACTCTCACCGCAGCAATTACAACAAATTGTATACAGTCAGGCGTTTCGTCAACGCGTCGAGCTGCTTCTTCCCAGTCGATTGGAGGATGTGATCCTCGCTCAAGGAGGCGGCATCTCAAACGGTAAGTTTCAACTTGCCAAAAACACGGTTCATTAATCCTACAAAACGGGTCGACTCAATATGGGTCGACTCGGCTCAAACCTACCTCTTCAATGAAAGGTTTCGATGATATTTGCATCGATGAAAGCTAAGTTTCGATACCTTTTCTTGGCGTTGTTGGCTTCAATTCGATGTTTTGAGATGTTCCTGCAGTACCTGCTTGAGGTCCTGGATCTGGTAGGGTTTGGGGAGGATGCCGACAAACCCGAATTGCTCATAGTTGGCTAAGGCTCCCTGCTCCGAATAACCGCTGGATACGATTACCTTTGCATCTGGATCGAGTTCAAGGATTTGTGAAATGGCCGCTTCACCACCCATGCCGCCTGGTACGATCCAGTCTAGAATGACGAGATCAAATTTTTGTTTCGCCATGGCGCTCTTGTAGGCTTCCACCGCCTCTTCACCATCCTCAACCAAGACGACATCGCAGTTCATTAATCGCAACATCTCCTGCATGAGCTCACGAATGGTTTCTTCATCGTCCATAAATAGTATCCTCGAATGTGGCAATATGTCCGATTCAGTTTTCATAAGATTTTTGGGTTGAAAATGGAGATTTCGAGGAAGAAAAATGATTACTCGGGTTCCTTCGCCTGGTTCGGAATGGATCTGTATGGCCCCGTCATGCTTTTCTATAATCGCATAGCAGGTAGTCAGGCCAAGCCCGGAACCATGCTCTTTGGTTGAAAAATAGGGGTCAAATATGCGAGTGAGCGTATCCTTGTTCATGCCAGGTCCCGAGTCCAAAAGTTCAAGTTTGATAAAGGTGCCTGGCTGTAATTGAAGTTCGTTCTGATGTTCAAGAACAACGTCCTCACATGTCAGGTGTAAACGTCCTCCCTCTGGCATTGCCTGACAACTGTTGATGACCAGGTTGTGAATGACCTGGTGGATCTGACCTCGATCCGCATGAATGGGCGCGAATGTCGTCTTATAATCGTATGTGACCGAAACATTTTTGCCACTAAGGGTAAAAGTAACGGCCTGTTCGAGCTCCTGAATGAGATCAAAAGACTCTTTAACGGGCTCTCCTCCTCGCGCAAAGGTCAAGAGTTGGGTTGTTAGGGATTTTGCATTATAGGCCGCCTTTTCAATTCCACTAAGAAAGGACGAGACCTTCTCGGGGTTGTCCACGGCTAATTGTGCCAATTGAGTATTTCCGAGAATACCGGCCAGTGTGTTGTTGAAATTGTGGGCAATGCCACCTGCAAGGATGCCGACTGATGATAACTTTTGAGCTTTGAACAGCTCTTCTTCGTCTTTTTGCTGGCGATGAATATTACGGAGAACCAACACGAACCCTTCGCCCCAGCCTTTTGTGCTTTTCACTTCCGTGCAACTGATGTCGATCCAGATAAGGCTATCGTCAGATCGGTTCAGCATCAGTTTTTCCCTGTGTTGGGGCCGGTTTCGAAGGTCTTCCCAGAAGTCGGACTGGCTTAGGTCTATTTTTTGACCACTGTCCGGCTCAGTCAAGTTAAGCGCCTCACTAATGTGTTGCCCGATCAAGTTGGACTCCTCACATTCTAATAGGCTGGCTGCTTCTCGGTTCAACATGACGATTCGATAGTCGGGGTCCGTTCGCAAAACGCCTTCCTTGATTGCCTTTAAGGTCACCGTGAGATCCTCTTTCTGTTGGTTGAGCCGTTCCTCTGCTTCGATTCGTGCGATGATTTCCTTGTTGAGAGAGTGATTCGAGGTTAGTAGATCCTTCGTTCGATCTGCGATTTTGGCTTCGAGTATTCGATTTCGAGCCTTCATCACACGATCCCGCCACTTTATCAGGACCCATAAAGCGGCTGCCATTGAGAGTGCATATAAGAGGTAGGCCCAGAATGTTCGATACCACGGGGTAGCTACCAGAAAACGGAATGTAGATACCTCATCAGGCCAAACCTGATTCCGGATGCGAGACTGAACTTCGAAACGATAGGTGCCAGGGCCAAGGTTGGTGTAGGAAGCGACCTTACTGCGTGTGGCTTCACTGAATTCTGTGTGAAAGCCGATGAGCCGATAACGATACTGGACTTGGCCTGGATTTTGGAAATGCGGTGAAGCATAGTGAATGAAGAGATTATTGTCTTTGGGTTGAAATGTATACACCTGGTCTTCGGGGAGGAGTGTCTGGCCTGAGTCCTGAACAATTCGCGTGATGTGAGGTTTTGACAAAAATGAAGGCAAGTCAATAGCTTGGTCCCTGAACGAGTTCAGGCCATCTGTTCCGCCGAACCACAGGGTGCCGTCATCCTCCTGGTAGAAGGATCGCAAGTTGAACTCCGTATTGATGAGGCCCATACGACGATCAAAGATTCTCCAAGTTTCTCCATCTTGACGGAATAGTCCCATGCTGGTTCCCACCCAAAGACGGCCTTCTTTATCCTTGAGCATTTCCCAAACTGGAATTTCCATATCAAAAATGAGTTCGACCTTCTCACCATCCCAGCTGAAACCACCGTTCTTTGAAGGGAGGAGGAGTAACCCGTCAGCCGCTTGATTAATTCCCACTAATTCTGCGAAACCTTTTGGATCTTTTAGATTCGGTTCCAGGGGAAACCATTTTTTTTCTATGAGTTTCCAAGCTCCACGACCATTTTTTACGGTAATCAATTGGCCTTTGGCATCACGGGCTAGTCCCCAAAACGTAAAGTTCTGCTCTTTTAAATTAAAGGAGATGTCCTCAACCTCAAAATCTCGATTTACGCGATATAACCCCAAACGCCCCGTGATGAAGATTTCGTCAGGATTTGAGGCATTTACACTTCGCAGATGGATGTTGGCGAAAAATTCAGTAAGGCTATTTTCAACCTGGACCCCATCTTTAAACAGAAACAAGCCATCCTGAGTAGCGACCCATACCAACCCACGCCCCGATTCCAAAGCCATGACTTGCGAGTCAAACTTACTATTCTGTTTATAAATTACCTTTTCAAAGCGTTGGCCTTTCCTGGCAAAAAGGCCAGACTGCTTGGTCCCTACCCAGAGGGTTCCCTGCTCATCGCGCGTGATTCCCTTTATGTAGCTGTCCTCCAAGCCATCCTCAATGCCGTAGTTCGAAAAGGCCAGATTGGGAATGGTGACAAGCCCTTTGGTGGTGCCTATCAGAAGGGTCCCGTCCTGGAGGACCTTCGCGCAATTTGTTCTAGGGGCCGTTCCAGGTCTTAAGACCCCATCAATCGGTGTAAAAAGTCCGTCCTCGTAGAGGATGAGTCCATTTCCACATCCCAGAGTGGATATCCAAGTTCGGCCAAATGGATCTCGGTGGATGTTTTTGACAAAACAATCTGGAAATTGCTGGTTGAATTTTTCGGATATTTCCGGCCGACCGATGACGCCTATTCCCGATAGGGTTCCGATCCAGACTTCACTGTCGTCGAACACGGAAATGGACTGAATTTGATTAGAAGGCAGGATGTTCTGAGTCGTGTAGCGCGCAATGACGCGGCCTTGATCCACCATGGCGACACCCTGGTTGTCGCTGCCGAGGAGAATGACGCCGTTCGAATCCACCGCAATCGTATTTAAGTCAATAGGGATGTTCAGGTCGGGTCTTCCAAAGCGCTGAGATTTGCCTTCGGAGATGATGTAGTAACCACCCTCTCCATCCGTGCAAACCGCAATGTCTCCATTAGGCATTCGCGCGAGATCGGTTGTCCGGGTCCTGTGGGTGGGATCCATATACTCTATGGGACGAACCTCCTCTTGGACAAATTCCCAGATATTGCTGCTGTAATCTGCAAGCCAGAAAACATCACGCTCAATTTCCAAAAAACGATTAATTAGACTGAACGGATAGCCGTTGCCAGGATGATAGGCGGTGACATTTTCTCCATCGTAATGGACGATGCCGGCGCCTGTAACCAACCAGATGAATCCGCGCTGATCCTGGTAGATCCTGGTTATATTGGACTGGGGTAAACCATCTTCAGTTGTCAAGTAACGGGTCGCGAGTGTTGATGCGAGTACAAAATTTGTAAGAAAACAAGTGAGTAGCGCGAATTGGGTGGTTTTCAAACATAGGTGATTTATCATGATTCCATTGACCGCATCTGAGTGGTTTTCTGCACCAAGACTTACATTTTGAGGTATCGGTCACTCGTAGAGATGACTTTAGGAACCACTTTATTTTGCCGCTTTTATCCAACTTTGGATTTTCAGGGATTTGTCAATGTCTACCTTCATGCGTACGGCCTGATCTTTTGATGGGTAATTTCCAAGTCGAACTTTGTAATAGCTGCCTTCCTTAATCATCGTAGCCGGGTAGCCTTTAGCCTGGACACGCTTTAAAAATTCGTTTGCCTTGGAGCGATCCTTTGATGCGACCAGCTGAAGATAATAGGATCCGCTTGCCGGGTCACTCGTCACTTTCGCAGGGGCTGGTGTGGACACCTTCTTTGATTTGCTTTGATCCGGAATGGGCTTTGTGCTCAAGGGTTGCTTGGTTTGTGAATCTTTTTCCGAAGTCGGAGCCGTGATTTCTTTGTCTCGCTTGACCATGGTGTTTTTGGGTTCTGGAGTAACGGTTTGAAGTTCGATCGGAGGCTTTTTTTTCTGGGATGAACTCTGCTCCAGGCTGTAGAAATCGTCCATTTCGGATTCCTCGGGACCTTCCATGTTGGATTCGCTGACCTCTTCCGTGGGCATGATCTCGCCAGTCGGGTCACCGCTGAAATCGCCTTTGCCAATCGCCATACCAAGGATTAGAAACAGAATATTGGAAAAAATGAAGGCCGTTATCAGTTGACCCGGTGTCATTAAGGGCGGTTGTTTCGAGGTTTTCGATCCTGCCATGCATTCCTCCTTATTCGATTATACGCCAAACACTACGGAATCCTAAGGTTCAAATTTCGCATTGTTTCCAGGTATTCCATCCATGAATTCCTATCATCCAATCGACCGAATCCATGCCTCCACCTCGCCAAGGTCCGCTTTTACCCATCTAGGCACCAACACGCCTCACTTCGCACGTCTCTAGCAACAAACCCAGGCTTTAATCTTAGTGAGATGTACTAAGGTTTTTTTATCGCACGCCACTATGGTTTTAAGTGAAAAAATTATTTAAGTATAAGAAAATAAAAAACTTAACAGCCTGTTATTTGGTCAAATTTTTTACTTGACAAAAGCTGTCTCGTGCCTATAATTATTTCATGTGTGGAACAAAAGGTCCGTTTTGGGCCAGAAAAAAGATCAAGGAGTTGTTTCATGAAGATCAAACCTCTATATGACCGAGTGCTTGTGAAAAGGCTCGAGCCGAAAGAGCAGGTTCGTGGTGGCATTATCATTCCCGATTCTGCCAAGGAAAAGCCCATGGAGGGTGAAGTTGTAGCGGTTGGTGAAGGGAAAGTAGCCGACAGTGGTGCACGTGTTGCGATGACCGTGAAGGTTGGCGATACGGTCATGTTGGGCAAATATTCTGGAACCGAAGTTAAGGGCGCCGACGACGTGGAATACGTCATTGTTCGGGAAGATGAAATTTTAGGAATTGTTGAGGCCTGAGCTTAAGGTTCTAACCAGTTATAAGAGAAAAAAGATTTAAGGAGAATCAGACATGGCAAGTGATGCAAAAGAACTGCATTTTGGTGATGAGGCCCGCCAGGGTTTACTTCGCGGGGTTAATAAACTCGCCGATGCAGTACAGGTTACTTTAGGCCCCAAAGGGCGCAACGTTTTAATTGAAAAAAAATTCGGTTCACCGACCATCACCAAGGACGGTGTAACGGTTGCAAAAGAAATCCAACTGGAAGACAAGTTGGAGAATCTCGGTGCACAGCTCGTAAAAGAAGTTGCTTCCAAAACTTCTGACACGGCGGGTGACGGTACAACCACTGCTACAATCCTGGCACGAACCATTTACCGCCTTGGATCAAAAGCTGTCGCAGCGGGTCATAACCCCATGGATCTCAAACGCGGCATCGACAAAGCGGTTTCTGAAGTCGTTGCTTATATCGATGGTCAGGCGCGTCCAGTTGAGGGTGATGGTATTGCGAATGTTGGCTCCATCAGTGCCAACAATGATCGCAGCATCGGAACCATTATTGCCGAAGCCATGGAAAAAGTTGGAAAAGACGGTGTTATTACGGTTGAAGAAGCCAAAGGTCTTGATACTGAGCTGGAAGTGGTTGAGGGTATGCAGTTTGACCGCGGTTACCTTTCTCCCTACTTTGCTACCGACATGGAGCGCATGGTTGGCAACTTCGAGAATCCGTTCATTCTCCTTTTTGAAAAGAAAGTCTCCAACATGCGAGATCTGCTCCCCGTTCTTGAGCAAGTAGTAAAGACCTCACGTCCTTTCTTGATCATTGCTGAAGATGTGGATGGCGAAGCGCTGGCAACTCTGGTTGTCAACAAGTTGCGCGGTACCCTGAACGTAGCCGCTGTCAAAGCGCCTGGTTTTGGCGATCGTCGCAAAGCGATGCTCGAAGATCTCGCTGTGCTCACCGGTGGCCGACTTATTTCCGAAGATCTGGGCATCAAGCTCGAAAACGTGACTCTTGAAGATCTCGGTTCAGCCAAGACGGTGACGATCGACAAAGACAACACCACGATTATCAATGGAGCTGGCAGTCGTGACGACATTCAGGCGCGCGTGAAGCAGATTCGCGTTCAAATTGAAAACACCACTTCCGATTACGACCGCGAAAAACTGCAGGAACGTCTCGCTAAATTGGTTGGTGGCGTTGCGGTCATCAAAGTAGGCGCTGCCACAGAAACCGAAATGAAAGAAAAGAAAGCTCGTGTTGAAGATGCAATGCACGCGACCAAGGCTGCTGTTGAAGAGGGTATCGTTCCTGGTGGAGGCACCACGTTCCTTCGCGCCAAGCAGATGCTCGCAGATCTCAGCGATCCCGTTGGTGATATCAACCAGGGCATCAAGATCGTTTGGGAAGCCATCGAAGAACCCCTGCGTCAGATTTCGGCCAACGCTGGTCGCGAGGGCGCAATTGTGGTCAATGAAGTGCTCAACGGTGAAGCACCCCTCGGATATAACGCAGCTACCGATGTATTCGAAGACCTTCTCAAGGCCGGTGTGATTGATCCAGCCAAGGTTGTTAAGCAGGCTCTCTTGAACGCAGCTTCTGTTGCCAGCATGATGCTGACAACTCAGGCAACCATCACGGATGCCCCTGGTGATGATGCTCCTGACCTGGGTGCAGCTGCTGGCATGGGCGGCATGGGCGGAATGGGCGGCATGATGTAAGCCAGTCTTTGACTGCAGTCCAATTTGCTGATCGATATAAGAAAGCGGAGGATCTCCTCCGCTTTCTTTGCATGTGAACACAGATCTTGTGGATTGAGGCGTTCATCGTAGTGTGAGCCTGCTTCGTTTCAAATTGATTTAGTCGTGATGTAAGGAGTGAATACTGTGGATGTAAATGGCAGGCGAATTGTCGTGTTTTCTGGTAGCAATAGCCAGCGAGAGAGTGATTTCCTTTTGGCCGAACAGCTTGGGGGCGAGTTGGCTCGGGCTGGATTTGTGGCAGTGAATGGTGGGGGGCCTGGGCTCATGGATGCGCTTTTGCGCGGTGCCAAGCAGGCTGAAGGAAAAACTTTTGCGGTTCAGCTCAACAAGCACCAACGCGAACAGAGTGCATTTGCCGATGACTACACGGCTTTCGATCATCTGAGGCCGCGCCAGGATGCATTGAGAGAAATGGCGGATGGTTTTATGGCCCTACCTGGAGGTTTAGGCACGGTGTATGAAGTCATGGAGGTTCTGGCTTTGAAAAATTCAGGACAGCTTCACTCTGCGCCACTTATTCTGTTATCCGACCATTTCCGCCCGCTCGTATCTTGGCTGGAATCGATGTGCTCCTACGGTATGGTATCCAAGCGTTGGCGAACGTTTTTTGCCATGGCCGAGACGGTTCCGGAGGGCGTAGATTTGTTGAGAAAATGGCTTGAAAAAGGGTGCCTGGAATCGGCGGATCAATCCTTAGAATTTCCTCCAATTTTTCCTTGACAGCCCAAGGTCTTTAGGGCATTATATGCCTCGCGCTTGTGATCAGACAGGTGCAATGCTGGGGAGTCGCCAAGTGGCTAAGGCAGCAGGTTTTGGTCCTGCCATTCGAGGGTTCGAATCCTTCCTCCCCAGCCATTTTTCGGGCTTTATTCCTGCATGAAATGGTTTTGGGATAAAGCCATTTTTTGTGTTTGGACGCTGAGGGGTTAAACGAGGGGATGAGACAGGATCATCGTGAATTAATGTTGTTTGCTGGCAATTCCAATTTGGAACTTGCTCGACGCATTGCAGAGTCAATTGAAATCCCCTTGGGGAAGATCAATCTCGGCCGCTTCAAGGACGGTGAAGTCAGCTGTCATATTGGTGAGAACGTTCGTGGTCGTGACGTGTTTGTAATCCAGAGTACCTGTCAGCCGGTGAATGACAACCTTATGGAACTGTTGGTTATGATGGATGCATTCAAGCGGGCTTCGGTTCGCCGGGTTACCGCTGTCATACCTTATTATGGTTATGCGCGCCAGGACCGAAAAGATAAGCCGCGTGTTCCGATCAGTGCCAAGTTAGTGGCCAACCTGATTGAAAAGGCTGGAGCGGATCGTATTTTGACTATGGATCTACACGCCAATCAGTTGCAAGGATATTTCGATCGCCCTGTTGATCATCTTTATGCTGCTCCTGTCATGCTGGAGCGTCTCAAAAAGTTGGATGGTAAACTGATGGTTGTTTCACCCGATGCAGGAGGGGTGGAACGCGCAAGAGCGGTTGCCAAACGCCTCGACAATGCGCCTCTTGCCATTGTCGACAAGCGACGAGAGCGAGCCAATGTGTCAAAAGTCATGCATATTATTGGTGACGTTCGAGGTATGGATTGCATAATTGTTGACGATATTGTTGACACAGCGGGAACCTTGACCCAATGCGCTGCCGCCATTCTGGAGGCAGGAGCGAACAAGGTTTATGCGGCTATCACGCACCCTGTGCTTTCAGATCCTGCCAAGGAACGGATTGAAGCGTCCGTCCTCGAAAAAATTTTCGTAACCGATTCTATTCCTGTGAGTGAATCGGAGCCACGAGACAAGATAGAGGTGGTCTCGGTTGCCGGCCTAATTGGTGAGGCAATCAAGAGAACCTTTCTCGAAACTTCCATTAGTTCACTTTTTGTGTAAAATATACGGTTCGATGTCTTCAAGCCTGAGAAGGCCGAAGTTAGGAGTTAACTGTGAGTATTGAAAAAATCATTGTCAAAGAAAGAAACATTACGGGAAAAGAGGAGTCCGGTAGGATCCGCAGAGAAGGATTTGTGCCCGCTGTGGTATACGGACTGAAAAAAGGGTCCGTTCCGATTACGGTCTCTCCCAAGGTCATCTCCGGAGTTCTGCAATCGGAGAAGGGTATCAACAGCCTTTTAGAGCTGCAACTCGAAAATAGTGACAAAACGGCGTTTGTCATGATCCGCGATTTGACGGTACACCCGATTACGGACCGTTTGCAGCATGTCGATTTCCAGCGCATTGATGTCGACCAGAAAGTTGAGAAGGACGTACCTGTGTTCTATACGGGCAGTCCCGAAGGCGTCAAGCTTGGTGGCATCTTGCAGGTTATTCGTCACCAGATTCTGGTTTCCTGTCTGCCCAAAGACCTTCCTGGTAAACTGGAATTTGATGTCAGCCACCTCAACCTGGATGAGTCACTCCGCGTCAGCGATGTGACGGTGCCTGATGGCATTGAAATCCTCCTGGAAGGTAAGCGTGTTCTTGCGGTTGTCCACGAACATGAAGTGGAAGCTGTTGAAGAGACCGATGAGGATGAAATCGAAGAAGTAGCAGAGGAAGCCACCGAAGAGTAATGGCTCTTGGGTCTGAAGCATCCTTGAACAAGAAAATCTGCGTGGGCCTGGGGAATCCCGGGCCTCGCTATGAACAAAACCGGCATAACGCCGGTTTTATGCTTTTAGATACCCTGTTGGCCGTATCGGAGCGGTATGAACGGATCTGTGTGACACCGCGCTTCCAGTTATTCGAAATTGAATCGCCCTTTCCCTGCTGGCTTTTAAAGCCGACAACATACATGAATTTGAGCGGTGAGGCGATTATTGAGTTCATGCAACGCTTCCAGGTTGAACGCGAGGATCTTATTTCCAATATGGTCGTTTGCTACGACGACCTGGCTCTTCCCCTCGGTGTGCTACGCTGGCGGGCACGCGGGTCGGCAGGTGGGCAGAAGGGAATGGGCAATATTATGGATCACCTGGATACCAGGGAGGTTCAGCGTTTGCGCCTTGGAATAGGTTCACCGCCACCTGGGATTGCGGTCACCGATTATGTCCTAGGCGATTTTTGTCCCGATGAATCCCAGATTTTTAAAAAACTTATGGGCATTGGGATTGATTCTTTGGTATGTTGGGCTGAACATGGGATTTCCATAACAATGAGCCAATTTAATGGCTTGAATTTGTCCCAAATGAAAGATAGTAGAGAGGAGTAGCCAAGGTGGATCAAAGTACGATTTTGTATCTCATCCCTGCAGCAGGGATTATTGCGTTAATTTTTGCTTATATTAAGACCTTATTTGTTAATAAGGCTGATATTGGAACCGACAGAATGAAGGAAATTGCCTCGCATATTCGCGAAGGAGCGATGGCCTTTTTAAACCGTGAATACCGCGTGTTGTCCATTTTTGTCCTGGTTGTGGCCATTTTACTTTTTTGGCAATATAGCAGCCAACCAAATTCGAGCGGTCTGATCGCGGTGAGTTTTGTGGTTGGTGCATTCTGTTCGGCCTTGGCTGGATATTTTGGAATGCGAGTCGCCACCGCCGCCAATGTGCGGACGGCGAATGCGGCCCGAAGTAGTTTGAATGAGGCTCTAAACATTGCTTTCAGCGGTGGCACCGTAATGGGCATGAGTGTTGTCGGACTTGGAATCCTGGGTCTCGGCATTCTGCTTCTCCTTTATGCTCCTCAGGGGCTCCACGTGCTCGGTGTCGATGTGCCACTCAGTAAGGTGGTCAGCATTATGACTGGTTTCTCCATGGGGGCATCTTCGATCGCCCTGTTTGCCCGTGTTGGTGGTGGGATTTTCACCAAGGCCGCCGACGTCGGTGCGGATTTGGTGGGAAAAGTAGAAAACAATATCCCCGAAGACGACCCGAGAAACCCAGCAACAATTGCCGACAACGTTGGCGACAACGTTGGTGACGTTGCCGGAATGGGTGCGGACCTCTTTGAGTCCTATGTTGGCTGTATTATTGCCGCCATGGTCATTGGGGCCTCCTATTTGCCAGAAACTCAGCAGATGAACTCCATTTTGATGCCACTCTCCCTGGCTGCTATCGGTATCCTCGTCTCCATTGCGGGAACGTTCCTCGTTCGAACCAAGGAAGGTGGAAACCCACAGACGGCGCTAAATATCGGCACCTTAACGGCCGCCGTACTCATGACCATCCTCTCCTATTTCATCATCGACTTCTTTGTTAAAGATG
>Ga0070729_10003590_pt1 | contig 17753 bp, 11 predicted proteins | sample tdDd472_FD_66725 | JGI IMG/M metagenome (GOLD analysis project Ga0070729, IMG submission 66725) | Marine sediment microbial communities from the Atlantic coast under amendment with organic carbon and nitrate - tdDd47.2 | ecosystem: Environmental > Aquatic > Marine > Coastal > Sediment | place... | reverse complement strand
TGAGTATATACCCTAACTAAATATACTTTATCTAAAAGGAGGTGTCACTAATGAAAAAAATCAACCTTTGTGAATTAATAATATTGTCTATATTATTGATAGTCAATATTGGATATGCACAGTACACCGGCGATTTATGTAATGGAGGTAATGCATCTGCAAGTAGTGTGTATAGTAGTTATGTAGCTTCTAATGCCTTTGATGACAATTATGATGGATCAGGTGATGGCCAAGGTGGAACCTACTGGTCTTCTAACGATCCTGTACCTCAATGGATAAAGTATGATTTTGGTTCCGGAAATGAAAAAGTTATAAAACAATATCGCTTCTTCACTAATTATGAAGATTTATATCGTCCATACTCCTGGAAATTTCAAGGTACAAATATCAACTCAAACAACAACTCAGACTGGACAGACATTCACTCAATGAATAATATAACCACCTCAGATAACACCTGGTACACTTATAATTCATCACATTTTTCAAATACTAATGCTTATAGATATTATCGAATATATATTTCAGATGCTCATACAGAACATTCCTACGTTGAAATAGAAGAAATTGAAATGATGGAATCGTCAGGTACAGTTCCTACTGTTGGCACAACAACAGCCACATCGATAGAAGCGACCTCTGCAACTCTAGGTGGTAATATTTCTGATACTGGCGGATCATCTATATTAGAAAGAGGTGTTGTTTATTCTACAACAGATACAGAACCAGAAATTGATGATCCAGGAGTAGTAAAAAATTTAAATGGCAGTGGAGCCAATCCATTCAATGAATCGATTGGTTCATTAACTGCTAATACAACCTATTATTTTCAGGCTTATGCCACCAATTCTCAAGGGCCCTCTTATGGTGGTGTTGAAAGTTTCAAGACTTTAACCCATAAACCTACTGTAACAACCCAGAAGGTCACAAATCGAACAAATAATTCAGCCACCGGTAATGGCAACATAACTTACCTGGGATCAACAAATCCTTCAGCCCATGGTGTTTGCTGGAGTACATCACAGAATCCGACAATTACAGATAGCCATACAAATGAAGGTAGTGCATCTTCAACAATCACATTTACTTCATCGATAACAGGATTGACAAGCAATACAACTTATTATTTAAGAGCTTATGCAACAAATGCTTCAGGTACTTCTTATGGCGAACAAGTAGTTTTTAATACTCAGTACACAGATGATCTCTGTACAGGAGGTAGTGCGTCTGCAAGTAGTGTAAATAATAGTCATGTAGCAAATCTTGCCTTCGATAATGATTTTGATGGATCAGGTGATGGCCATGGTGGAACCTATTGGGCTTCTAATGGTGGGTCTCTACCGGAATGGATAAAATATGATTTTGGTTCAGGTAGTGCAAAGGTTATTAAACAATACCGCTTCTTCACCAACTATGAAGATTTATATCGACCCTACTCCTGGATATTTCAAGGTTCAAACGACAACTCAAACTGGACAAATATTCACACAGTTAATAATGTAAATACTTTAGATAATTCCTGGTACCCCTATAATACATCAAATTTTTCAAATGATAATGCCTATAGATATTATCGAATATATATTTCAGCGGCCCATACAGAAAATACCTATATTGATATTGAAGAAATAGAAATGATGGAGCTACTTTCTATCAATAAACCTTCAGTAACTACCTCTTCAGCAACATCCATTTCAACATCATCCGCAACTCTTGGTGGTAATGTAACAAGTAGTGGTGGTGTAGTTGTAACAGAACGAGGAATAGTAAATTCTTCACAAAATAACGATCCCACAATTGGTGGTTCCAATGTTGAAAAAATTGCAGATGGTTCAGGTACTGGAAGTTTCAGTGAATCAGTTGGAAGTTTAACATCAAATACAAAATATTGGTTTCAGGCGTATGCTACAAATTCAGGTGGAACTTCATATGGAGGTATTGAAGAGTTTACAACTTTATCTATTCTTACTTTTGTGAACGGAGAAAATGCAATATTGAATTTTGTTCAATCCAGTCCGGTTTTACCCGCACAAAACTGGCCTTTAGGACAATTCTCCATGAAAAGTATAGTAGGAATAACTGAGCTTACTTCAATTCGAGCAACTCTTGGCGGTACATATACACCTGATGAACTTCAAGGAACACCTTTTCAACTTTTTGCTTCCAATAGTAATGATTTTTTAACTGCAGTTTCAATTAGTGGCAGTTTTGCAGATCCAGGTTCTGGGAATGATTTAATTTTTAGTTCACTAACTGACGACATTCCTTCCACAACCAGATATTATTGGATAACAGCAGATATTGCTGCTGGTGCAAATGGGAGTATTCATGCAACAATCGACAATGCAAATGACATTACAATCACTGCTGGAGTATTATCCGGATCATCATTTTATGGAAAACTAAATGCTGATGAAGATGCATCATTACCAGTTGAACTATCATCATTTACTGCAATACAGGAAAAGTCCAATGTGTTACTAAGATGGATAACAGAAAGTGAAGTAAACAATCTTGGATTTAACATTTACAGGTCAACCGATCAAAATGGTGAATTTGAAATATTAAATGATCTATTAATTTCTGGAGCCGGAAATTCTTCCATAAAAAATGAATACTTTTTTATAGACAATGAAGTCATTCCAGAACAAACCTATTATTATCAAATTGAAGATATTGCAAGTGACGGGAAATCAAAAAAACACGACATTATTTCCATCACCATCAAAGAACTTGAATCTAATGTCGCAGATAGTTTTAAATTATATCCAGCATATCCAAATCCATTTAATCCCCAAACCAATATCCGTTATTCAATAGCTAAAGAATCTCACATCACCCTTTCCATATATGATATTCGTGGAAATATTGTAAAAACCTTGATTTCAGAATCAAAAGTATCCGGGAATTACGATGTGATATGGAATGGCACCGATGAACACAATCAACAAGTTTGCAATGGAATTTATTTTTATCAACTTCAAAGTAATAGTGGCTTCTCACAGACAGCGAAAATTATTTTTATGAAATAATCTTTATAAAATATAAAAATGAGGCTCAAAGAAATTTGAGCCTTTTTTTTCTACATCGTGCTGTTTTGTAAAACATAAAATATTTTCCTACTTTTAGTTTGCGAATTAGTTATATCACATTTGACCACTATATATTTTAATCACAGGAGAACAAAATGAAGCATTTATCCAAAATACAAAACACGATATCAATTTTTATTTTGATACTCTTTTCATCTATTTTATTTGCCGATACAGTACCTGTAACATATTATTTTACTCCGACAATAAATGAGTTTTCACATATTTATCTGGCTGGAAATATCACAGACTGGGTCAACAATAATAGTGAATATGAACTCACTGACACAGATGCTGATGGCACTTATGAACTTACAGTTGATATTGATCCTGCTATAACAGGAGAGGTTGAATATAAATTTGTTATTGATGGAACATATTATCAGGATATTAATAATCCATTGGACACAGGCCCACCATATAACAATTCAAAACTGATCATTACTGATCCAATGATTACATATTTGTTACCAGTTGATGGTTCAAGTGATGTTACCAGTACTGAAATAACAGTAATAGTTGCTCACTCTGCTTCAAATCCTCTACAATCTGATAAATGGAGTATAAATATCAACGGAAGTAATATTGAAAATCCAGCAACCTATTATAATTCAATAACCAAAAAACTAATATTCAATGCAGAAGAGCATTTAGTAAGTGGAGAAAATTCAATAAACATTACAATTGGTTCTGCATCTGGTACAAAGAGCAGTACTTCAAACTTTGAATTCCTATATAAAGTATCAAATTTACCTTATGTTGATATAACAGGAAATGTTAATGGACGAATAGTAAACCTTGTTGCCTCAGGTTCATCACAAGAGGATTTGAACCTAACTTATTTTTGGTTTCAGGATGATTCCAATCCGGCACAATTAAGTTTATCAGCAACTTCAGGAACAGAAAATTCTATCACAGTTCCGGATGTTGATGGAGAATACTATATCAATGTCCAAGCAACTGATACAAAAGGAAAAAGTTATACAGCCCGCAGGATTATTTCTTCAAAGTCAAGCGGAGTCTTACTTCATGGTGTTGAAGATTATGCAGCCTGGATAAACGAAATGAATCTTTATGAAATCAATGCCTATGCCTGGAATAATGGAAGTGGACTTTTCAATAATGTGGTTGATTATTTTGATGAGTTACATGAATTAGGAATAAATACAATTTGGTTTACACCTATTTTCGAAAGTTATAACGAAGGAATGGGTTATCACACGAGGGATTACTACAAAATTCATCATGGATTTGGAAGCAATGCTGATTTCAAGGATTTTGTTCAAACTGCTCATGAAAACGGAATAAGAATCATTCTTGATCTTGTTATTAGTCATACCAGTAAAAATCATCCATTTTTCCAGAGTTGCTTAACTGATAAAGCATCTTCTCCTTATGCTGATTGGTATATGTGGAATGGAGCACCGGGTGAATCAAGTTATCATTATTACTATGATTGGGACTTTATTCCAAACTTAAATGTTAATAATCCAGATGTTGAAGAATATTTAATCGACATGTCCGAATTCTGGATTACAAACTACGATATTGATGGATATCGTGCTGATGTTGCCTGGGGAATAGAGCAACGTTCCGATAGTTTTTGGAAAAATTTCACTAAAAGAATGAGGAATGTAAAACCGGAAATATTTTTACTAGCCGAAGCTGCTGCCGCTCCGAAACCTGGTAGTTATGATGACAATCCATCCAATGAACATGATAAATCAATCCTTTTTGATGATCGGTTTAATTCTGTCTATGACTGGGAATTACGAGGTTGGAGTGCTGATGCAGGCTTAACAGGAAGATTGAATGGAAATATTTCAAATAATGATTTACACAATATTATAAGTGATGATTTTCCCGAGAAAGCATTGGTTTTGCATTTTGCGGAAAACCATGATCTTCCAAGAATGACAAATCTTTACGATGCTGCAAAATCAAAACTCGCTCATTCTCTGATCTATACTATTCCTGGTATACCACTGATGTATAGTGGTGCAGAAACAGGGCAGACAGAACAATTCGGTGGACCTTCCGAAGATACTTTCGGTGTTTTACCTTATTTCCAAAACCTAATAACAGGACGAAAAAATTATATAAAAAATGATGCTGAATTAACTAGAATTTCCAACACAAATGATAATATTATTTATTCTTACACAACAATTAGTGATGAATCTGTTGTTGTACTTACAGCATTGAATTTTTCATCCTCTTCAGCTAGTGCAAATCTTGACATCTCAATGATTTCATCATATTTTGATGCACCCTATCAATTTGTAAACCTTGTGAATGATGAAATCTTTGTAATTAATGATGATCAACTAGCATCCTTAGCAATTAATTTCACTGCAGACGAAGCAAAAGTGTTTAACATTACTTCTTATGAATTTATTGAAGCAAATGCAGATTTTATTACCGACAAAACATCTGGGGAAAAACCTCTAAAAGTTCAATTTAGTGACCAATCTACAGGTGAAATTACAAATTGGATCTGGGATTTTGGAGATGGAAATTCCAGCAATAATCAAAATCCGGTTCATACCTTTGATTCAATTGGTGTGTTTACAGTTTCTCTAATTGTTGAAAATTTTACTGATATTGATACTCTGATACAAAATAACTTAATAACAGTTACAGAATCATCGGATAAAAACATCCTTGTAAATGGTTATTTTGATAATGAAATGGATAACTGGAACACTTATGTTCACTCTAATGCATCTGCAACCACAGTAGTAACCGATGGTGTTTTTGAGATGAACATTTCAAATGGTGGTAATGAAAACTGGAATGTACAATTGATACAAACTGATATTACAATCGAAAGTAGTAAAAAATATACAGTTTCTTTTGATGCTTCAGCATCTCAAAATCGAGTAATAAATGTTGATATCTCTGAGGATGGTGGATCTTTCAATCAATATGGAACCTCACAACTTAATCTCACAACAACCATGCAAAACTTTGCATTTGATTTCACAATGACCAATTCCACTGATGAAAATGCACGCTTTGTCATTAATATGGGAAATTCCAATCATAATGTTTATTTGGACAATATTAGACTGACGGAATATATTCCAGAACCGAGTGTAACATTAACAGCTCCGAATGGTGGAGACATTTTGAAATCAGGCAAGTCCAAGAGAATAACATGGGAGAAACAAGATTTAGAAAATGTTCTTCTACATCTTTCCACGGATAATGGTCAAACCTGGGAGCAGATTATACAATCTACATTTTCAGGATCAAGTTACAACTGGACAATTCCAGCAATTTCATCAACGGAATGTTTGATCAAAGTAAGTAGTGAAATCGATTCTAGCGTATATGACATTTGTGATTCTCCTTTTACTATAAAAAATCCATCCATAACAATCACTTCTCTTGTAGGCAATGAAGTTTGGCAGGAAGGAACATCACAACAAATTTCATGGACAGCAATGGATATAGATCAAATTGATATTCAATATACAACTGGAAGCAATTGGATAAATATTGCTTCCGGAATTGCTGCTTCTGATGGCAGTTATTCATGGACAATTCCCAACACACCTGCGACAGAATGTAAAATCAAATTGATCGATGCAAGCGACAATACTATCTTTTCAGAAAGCAATATTTTTGAAATTCAGTCAGATGTATCTATTGATATTGAAAATCTTCCACAGGAATTCTCATTGATGCAAAATCATCCGAATCCTTTTAATCCCAGAACAATAATTAAATATTCAATTCCTGAACAATCTTTTATCAGTATTAATATTTATAATATTCGTGGTACAATCGTAAAAACCTTAGTGTCAGGAAAACAATCACCTGGTTTTTATGAAGTTCAATGGAATGGAACAGACAATAATAATCAATTAGTGGGGAATGGATTATATTTTTATCAATTGATCTCCGACAAGGGATTTACTGATACAAAAAAAATTATTTTCCTGAAATAAGAATCTGAGAACATTCATAATTGAAAAGGGTAAAAATGAAACGAGTATTATTATTTTTATGTCAAGGTTTTGAGGAATATGAAGCCAGTGTTTTTACTGATGTTTTTGGTTGGGCAAAAATTGAAGGTAAAGATCCAATTGAACTCATAACAGTAGGACTAAGAGAAGAAATCAAATGCACCTGGAATTTCATTGTGAAACCAGAATATCAATTATCCGAAATCGATATCAATGATTTTGATGCCTTGGCAATTCCTGGAGGATTTGAAGAAGCTGGCTTTTATGAAGATGCCTTTGATGTAAGATTTCTGAATGTGATTCGTGAATTTGATAATCAAAAAAAACCGATTGCATCTATTTGTGTTGGTGCAATTCCTGTTGGAAAATCAGGTGTATTAAAAAATCGAGAAGCAACAACCTACGATCTCAATGATGGACAACGTAGAAAACAATTAACCAGTTTTGAAGTCAATGTCCTGGATGAAAGAATAGTCGTAGATAAAAACATTATCACCTCAACTGGACCAGCAACTGCTATTGATGTCGCTTTTAAACTGTTGGAATTGCTAACAGGTAAAGAAAATATGGAATTGATACGTAAAGAAATGAGATTTATAAATTAATTGGAACATTTATGCCTTACTATAAAGATTTATCAAAACTATCTATAGAGCAATATAAAGAAAAATTAAAATCAGCGAATCTCATTCCCAGTTGGAAAATACTTTTAGAGAATATTGACTTATGGTTTAAATACTTAGAAAAACAAAAGATAAATAATGTTGAGGAATTGGCACAAGTTCTAAAGACAAAAACCAAGGTTCAAAAATTTTCAGAAGTAACAGGAATTCCTGTAGATTATCTGACAATTTTGAGACGTGAAATAAACAGCCACAAACCTTCACCAAGAAAACTCAAAGACTTCACAACTATCAAAGATTCAACAAAACAGAAACTTGAAGAAATCGGTATTAAAAATACAGAACAATTGTATACAAATATCATTACCATAGAATCGCGAAATACACTCAAAATAAAAACAAATCTATCGGATGAAGAAGTTATTAAAATCGCAAAGCTCACAGACCTTTGCCGACTACGTTATGTAAACCACACCTTCGCTACTGTTTTGATTCATACAAAATTTGATACTATTGAAAATATTCAAAATGCCAATTCTCAAGAAGTGTATGAAGCAGTTATTGAGGCCAATAAGGACAATCGGTTTTACAAAGGGAAAATTGGTGTGAAAGATATGAAGTTCTTAGTGGATGATTCACAAGACTTGGTTATAGAAATAGAATAAAAAAATTCCAAACAGTTTCTTTTACCCACGAAATACACTAAAAACACGAAAAATACATATCTATTTTAGTATTTTTTTATGTGTTTAGTTGGGAAATAATTTTATGTCTTCCTCATCAATAGGTAGGTCAGTAGTTACAATTATTGGAATTTAGAATTTATTTGAGTTTTGTTTTTTGTTACTTGGTATTTACTTCAGCGAAGTATTTTAATTTTATTCCATTCTCATCAAACACACCGTAAGTGAAGCTATCAATCCAATCACCACAATTGAGATAGGTTTTGTCACCTTCATGATATTCTTCTGGTAAATGATAATGTCCAAGCACTACAAAATCGAATCCGGTTTTGAATTTTTCAGATGCATATTTTTTGAGTTTTTCCCGGTTTTTCAGATCCAATTCCGGTGTTCTGTTATCATATTTACGGCTGGTTCCGGAGACAAACTTAGCAACTCCAAAAGCGATAGCGGGTGGGACGAATGAAAATAGTTTTATAAAAAATCGATTGCGAAGGATTTTTTTCAGAAACAGGTAACCTTTGTCCTCAGGTTCAAGTCCATCACCATGAGCAATGTAGAATTTCTTTCCATCAATTTCGGTTTCTACAGGTTCATAATAAACAGTTACACCAACATCATTTTTCAAAAAATTATACAACCAGAAATCATGATTTCCACCAATGTAATGAACATCACAACCAGATTGAATCAATTGTCTAAGTTTACATAATATCTTGAAGTATCTTCTAGATATCACAGTTTTGTATTCAAACCAGAAATCAAAAAAATCGCCCACAATAAAGAGTGATCCTTGTTTATCAATGATTTCATCGAATAACTGAGATACTTTCTCAAACTTGTTTCTCTCGGTTTCATTGTCATTCAGATAGAAGTGGACATCGGATATAAAGTATATTGGTTTATTCATTTATTTTTTCTCATTATTATAATTTCTTATCGAAGGAAAAAATAAGAAAATTTCATGAATAAAAAAAACACTGCCCAAATATTGAGCAGTGTTCCAGGATTATATTGTATTAAAAAAATTTCGTTTAATCGTAAGCAATCTTTTTTTCAGGATGTTTTATCAGTGCTGCCAATCCGGCTCCAACCAAACAAAGTACACCACAAATCGTGAAAGCTAATCCAAAATTCCCCATATCTCCCAGCATTCCACCGAGAATTGGACCAAGAATTCCACCAACGCCATAGCTAAGATAAATATAAGGATAATTCAAGCCAACATTTCTATCTCCAAATAAATCTGCAGTGAAAGCAGGGAAGAGGGCGAAATTTCCACCGAAATTGAAACCAATTATTGTTGCACCAATATATAATAATACAGGAGTTCCAGCCATTTTTGTAAAAAGCAGAACAATGATTCCCTGTGACAATGCCATGATTAAAACTGAAAGTTTTCGACCCAGTTTATCACTCATGGTTCCCCAGATGATACGGCCAATTCCATTTGCCAGGCTGAAAAAGACTGCCATAGCTGTACCTGCAATGGCACTTGCTTCTGCAACAGATTTCCCAGCATCTTGTAAGGCTTGCATCGGATAGAGTTTCATCAAACCAATGGACATTAATCCTGCTCCGGCAGAAAAAGTAAAAATCAGAAAAACGAGGTAAAACGGTAATGTTTTCATCATATCTTTTGGCTTGAAATCTACTGATGGTTTATGTTCTTTTTTTCCAGTTACTTTATGAGGCTGGTAACCTTCTGGCAACCATCCTTCCGGAGGATATTTCATGAAGATCGAACCTGCAATCGTCAAAGCTGCGAACAGAACACCATAAATCATAAAAGTTGCTGCCAAACCAAAATTACCAATGAGATTGCCCCAGGTTCCAGCCAGTTTCACCCAACCCATAGCACCAAATCCAAATCCGGCAACCGCAAGTCCTGTGATCATTCCTTTTTTGTCAGGAAACCATCGCATTCCAACAGAGATCGGGACTACATATCCAAGCCCAATTCCAGCACCACCAATCACTCCAATAAAAATTAGTGTGAGCCAGAAGTTTGTCCCACCAAATAATCCTGCCAGTAAATATCCAACTCCAAGTGTTATTCCAGCAGAAAAAGCTAATTTTTTCGGTCCCCAGGTTGCAAGTTTTTTCCCAGCAAACACCATTACTATGGCAAAAAAGGCCAATCCAGTTGAAAATACAATCTGTGTTTGAACATTACTCCAACCAACTGCTTTCAGTTCAGGTGTAAAAACTGACCAGGCATAAATTGCTCCAAGACAAAGTTGGATCAATATTGCTCCAAATATTACCCAGTTCCTATTCATTATTTTAATATCTTGATTCATATTCCCTCATTTATTCTGACAAACTTAACGATTTTGTCAATAAAAAGCATTTCAAAAATTATAAGTATCAGAAATTTAATGAATTGAATTATAAAAATTTGTACTTTCTTGGCAATTCTTATATATTTTTCCTCAATTTCTAAATTATTAAATCAGGATTAGCATGAAACAACTACAAAGAGATGTAAAAACAATACTTACCAGAACCGCTTTTAGTATTCCACCTCAATTAATTGGAAAATCACTAGCAACGCCACGTCGAAGATTAGCTGCAATATTAGTGGATTTATTATTTGCATCAATCATAACATCTCTTTCTGGAAAATACACATTTATTGCAGTTGGGATTGCATTTTTATTACCAACATTCATAAAAACCTTACATTTGAAAATTAAAAAAAGTGTCAGAATTGTATTATTTATTATCGGATTAAGCATTATTATAGGATTTATTGCAAATAAAATCGGTGTAGATATTTATCAAAGATTTATAGAACCTATTAATACCGGCGAATTCAAAAGCACCGAAGATTCCCTAAAAGTCAGAAGAATAATGGAAAGCATTACAGCAGAAATATCATCTGATGATAGTGAAGATTTAAAAGAAGCTTTCGATGAACTAGAAAAACACGATATCAAACTTAATAAATGGATTAAATTTGAATCAAAAGATTTATTTAACTCAGATTCTATCAATACAGAAAAATTCATTTTAGTTGAAAATTTTTACCATGCCTACAAAGAACAGGATTCAACAAAACTGGAAGAATACTGGCTTCCAATGCAAAACATGGTTGCCGGAACAAAAATTGACGCTTTTGAAGACGAAATTGATTCTCTTGATCAACAAATAGATAATCTGAAAGATAAATTGGAAGAAAAGGAAGAATTACTGGAAGATCCAAGTTTTTCATATATCTTAAAAGCTGCTGTTAATGATATTGGATTGTCAATCGGGTGGGTTGCAGTATATATGATTTTATGTTGGTACCTTTTTGATGGCAGTAGTTTTGGCAAATGGGTTTTTCACATCAAAATCATTCGTATGAATGGACAGAATTTGAAATTATTTTATTGTTTTGAGAGATTTTCAGGATATGCTGCCGGAGTTGCTACCGGACTTCTTGGATTTCTACAAATCTACTGGGATGACAATCGCCAATGTATTCATGATAAAATCGCTTCAACTGTGGTGATTAATACAAAACCCAGAAGGAAGAGGAAAAAGTAGCCACAGAGTCATAGAGAATTTCTTGATGCTCCTCCGATTCTCCATTTCTCCGTGGCTGATATCATTTTTAATACGACTCTCACAAAGTCACAGAGGCACAAAGAAATCAGCTCATCAAAATCAACCCAACTCCTTTGTGCCACTTGAGATAAATTTCATCCTATTTCTCTGTGCCTCTGTGGCAAAAATTTAAAAAGCACCAAACTTAACATTTAGCGAAATAGATCCGCCAGAAAGATCATTGTTATCAATTACTAAATTTTTTAATCCGGTTACATATCGATAACTGGCACCAACTCCAACACGTACATGTTTTGACACATTGAGCATAAGGTTTACAGTTGGTTCTACAACAAAAACTGGTTTTTCAAATTCATTACAATCATCATCCCAGTCATCACAATAGTCACAATCCCAATCATAGCAGTCACAATCATCCCAGTCGTCATCAAATACTGAATTGCGATATCCAACACCACCACCAGCAATTAATGCATTAAAATCCAAATGAACCAATCGATTTGAACAAGCAATATATCCAAGTTCCAAACCGCCATATCCAAAATTCAGATATTTATCAGTATCAGGGCCAAGATCGACAGAAATATCATTTGCCAGACCATAGCCACCGCCACCAAGAACAAATTTATGATCAATGATCCAACCACCATGTCCACCAACCAAGGTACCAAAACTTCCATTCATTTCAGTAAACTTCAAAACCGGACCACCATAGCCACCATGAGTAACATTACCGGAAATTAAGGTTGACATTTCATCAGCAAACAACATTGTAGACATCATTATCATTACTATTATCACTACTTTTTTCATTTTTTTCTCCTTTTGTATTTAAACTTTTTTTAATAATTAGTTATAATCTTAAGAAAAATATAACTCTTCCAAGCAAATAGTGATGTGATTTACCCAACATATAAAAAAAGCCATACAAAATAGTATGGCTTTTCGTTATTATTTATATTCCAGGTTATTAAAATTCAATTTTGTAACTAATAGATGGTACAACTATTCGACTTTTATCAGCAACAATCTTTCCTTTTTGGTAATTAAAATCCTCACCATGAGTTGTTTCAATTCCAAGTGCATTTTTCACCTGCAATGCCCATGTACTGGAATATTTTTTTCTATTTTTCCGATAAGTAATTGAAACATCTAGATAGTTTGTTGCATCTTCTCTTTGACTAAAAGCTTTATTAGCATCAAAAATCATTTCTCTGGCAGAAATTGTTTTTTCATGATCTAACGGAGTGCGATATCGTCCGCCCTGAGTTGTAAATTTACCATTGATTCCAAGAATATTATTTTTACTTTTTCCTATAAAAAATTCTTTCCCAAACAAAAAGTTCACTGTATAGCCAGCATTGAAACGAGTATTTCTCTCAACATCATCACCACCGATATATTTTGAATCAAAAATTGATGCCGTTACCATGTAGTAAAAATTATTCTGAAGAAATCTTTCCATGGTAAAATCAATCCCGAAATTTGTACCAGTACCGTCACTATTCAATTCATCGTGAAGTTGCCAGTCTTGTTCATAATTGATCAACGAATAAGAACTATCCTGAATCACAGGAATATCATATAATAACTGATAATAGGGCTCAATTTTCAATCGGAGATTTTCGGTTAATAATCGATCATATCCAAGTACAAAATGATGGGCTTTTGCAAATTCCAGGTCTTTGTTGATTTTCTCACCATTACTTTCTGAAAAGTAAACAAAAAGCGGATTCAACTGACTATGATTTCCATAACCAAAACTTAAGGTTTGAGTTGGTGAAAATTTCCAGTTAATTCCTAATCTAGGTTCAATTGTTTTTGTTTTATTTAACATTAAATACTGACTGTGGATTCCAAGATTTAATGTCAAATCCTTTGTCACATTGTATTTTGATTGAGAATAAAACTCGAACAGATTGCTATTACCTTTGGATTTGGATGCAATTTGCATTGGTGGTGTGAAGTCATAAGACGACCTTACATCGATATCATAAAAAAGATTACTCAAAGTAAATCCGGTTCTGTTGACATGTTTTGAATTGAATTTATGATTGAGATAGGATTTAAAGACATAACTTCCTGTTAAATTATCCAGATAATCCTGATCCTGCATGATCATATTATCATCATATCGATCCATATCATAACTATTTGAATACCCAGTAGCAGCCAATGATGTATTTAAATAGGATCTTCTACCAAAAAGAAACTTGTGATTCAGCCCAATGGCTCCTGTTCTAACTTTGTAATCATATTTAACGCGATCCCAACTATACTCCCATTTGCTGGAGTCTTTTTCCACAGGCTCAACATTTTCATCCATAGAACTAATACTCCAGATAGAAAAAGTCCCATATTTGTTTGTTGGCACATTGATTTTGAAAGAAAGATCCTGATACATAGGCACCTGCTCTGTATCCAAAATTGGAGTCAACAAAGCAAAGGTTGAAAAACGATAGTTCATCAAATATGAAGCACCATTTCTACCTAGTGGACCTTCAGTTGCGAAATCTACTCCTAAAATTCCAAGTTGAAATGTATGTTCACGTTTCTCGTTGTTACCATTTCTCATTTTGATATCAAAAACACCCGATAGTGCTTCACCATATTCTGCAGGAAAAGCACCCGTAAAAAAATCAGAATTGGATAAAAGCTGCGAACTGAGAATTGACATAAATCCACCACCTGCAACATTACCATCAGGGAAGTGATTTGGATTATACACTTTTACCCCTTCCACCTGCCAGAGAATTCCCTTAGGTGCATTTCCTCGAATAATGATTGCATTATCCTGAATATTACCAACACTGACACCAGCAAAAGCCGAAGCCAATCTTGCAGGATCATCAAATCCACCTGCATAACGCCTTGATTCTTCTACAGTGAAACTTCTGGCACTGATAGATGACATGGAATTCAATGTCTGCTCTTTATGAACTTCTGTTTCAACAACAATTTCATTCATCATTATTGGTGATTCTTCCAATTCAATATTAAGCACAATTTCTTTGGCAGAATTGACCATTATTTCACGGGCTGTTTTTGTTTTATATCCAATAAAGGATACCATAATATCATATCGACCAATTGGAACATTATAAATAACAAAGTTACCATCTGTATCAGTCATCGCTCCTAATGACGTGCTTCCAATCAAAACATTTGCTCCAGGTAATGGTGTCTGAGATTCAAGATCCACAACTGTTCCACGAACCACTTGCGTTAATGATTGTGCTGAAAGGTTTGTCAACAATAATAGAGTGAATAAAATAATCACCTGTAATTTAATCTTCATTTTCGTCCTCACATTTTTAATTAGTTATTTAACAGGCTAAAAATAATGAAGATAGATCTTCTACAATGTGATATAGACTACAGTTAATTTTTTGATAGAAATATTTTAATTAATTCACTTGGTAAGAATTTCGAGGGAGTCGGCACAATGAATAAAACATATCAGTTTGTTTATCATACCAACGTTTAACTACATTACAATTATAAATGTAGATGTCATAGAATTGTGAGGATTGGGTATTTGTTCTTTCAGAGTTATTTGAGCGGGAATCCTGTAACCAATTATCAACAGAGATAAAAATATTTTTCCCAGCATCAAAACGAGCATATGAATCAGTATCTTTCCAACCACGTGCAAAATGTACGTAATTAGCGGTGGCTCCAATTCCAAAAACATACTTGGAATTGTTTGGTAATGTATCAATCCAATTGGGTTTGGTTCCCCAACCGACAAGGTCATTAGTAACTTTGACAGGTTTTGATGTTGCAGGATATTGCACAAGATAAAAGCATTGCTTCCCAGTAAAAATAGAATCAACAATCATATAATTTTCCATTATCTCATTGAAAATGGATTCTTCATAAATCTCTTCAAAACGAGGTTTCCCAAGAACAAATCTACCATCGGAAATACTGGATGAATGGAAAAGAAGGTTTAACTGTTTCTGCTTTGCCATATTGGTCACTGCACGAAACACTGCAACTTGTCTCGCAAGATCACGATTGTAAAAATTATCAGTGTAACCTACTTCCAAGTAAACTCCAGAAGGAGTTGAAGGTGTTTCGATGAACCAACTTGGAACTTTACCAAATAGTATTGTAGCTGAGATTAATATGATTATAGATAGTTTTTTCATTTTTCTTTATTTCTATCCTTGTAGGTTTGACAAAGCTGCAAGGATTTTTTTCAATCAGAAACATCGCAGGTCTTTAAGACCTACCAGGTTTGTTCTTACTCTTAATGGTTCAAAAAACAAAAAAGCCTCGCCTGCATTTGATACAAGCGAGACTATTTATAATATTAGTTTTGAACTTTTTCCAGTTTTTCGATTTCTTTTTCTAATTCCTGGAAACTCAAGTTTGCTTTAGCTTCATTATATAGAGCTTTTTGTTTTTTTGCTGCATTCAATGTTTCCTGAACTAAGCTGTTTAGGTCATATTGTGCAAGTGAATATGCATGATACAAATTACCTTCTGGTCTCATATCACGTTTTACAATTCTGCATCCACGGAGTACATTTGCTGTAACCTGTTTACTTACAGAAGATGTAAATTCAAGTGCTTCAGCATCTTCACCGATTCCACTTTCCTGCATGAAACCTTTGAACATTGTGTTAACTTTTACTTCGATTGCACGAGCAATAGCATCACGAGCTCTTGCATCAGCAGCTTCTTTTGCCAATCCCATGCTGTGTTTTACAGCATCGCCAGCTTCCATCATTGCATCTTCCGCCATTGGTGGATTAAGATACCATTTTGGAATATCTTGAACTTTTGCTTTTCCGCCACCACAGTTCATCATTAATAATGAAAGAGCAACTAAAACGAATACTAAGACTAACTTCTTCATGGTTTTCTCCTTTTCAAAAGATTATCAATCAATTGCTTTTGCTAAAAAGGCCATAAAATCCTTTTTAACTATTTTAATTCTTGCCAAGGCATTCTTCTCTGCCTTTGCTGTTGTTTTTTCTGTTGCGACACCTTTTGCCTCCATAGAAGCAATAGTTTTTCCTGATTTTTTTTCTGTCAGGTTTATTGTTGCATTTACTTTTATCATATACATATTACCAAAGGGAGTTTCAACTTCATTTTCATCAGTAACTGCCGATGTTGCTGTTACAAGAAAATCACCCCTTTCACTAATAGAATATCCATTTTCAGCAATCAGTGTTGATATTTTTTTATCTAATGCTGAATTATCAACTTTTACTTTGAAAGTGATATTGTTGGTTTCTACGTCATAAGTAAGTGAAACTTCTGGAGCTTTTTCCCTTTTTACACCTTCAAATCCGCTCTGAAAAATCACACGACCTTCACCAGTTGTTTCATCAGTGGGAACAGCAGTGATGTTAAGGCTGATTTTTCCATCAGTTCCAGTAAGTAATTTATCAATTTTTTCACCATTTTCATATCTGATGATGATTGGTAGGTTTTGTACAGGAACTTCTTTATGCAATGGTGTTTTATAAAGGGCTTTTACTACAACGGTTTCAGGTAGTTTTGTACCGGATATTCCGGATTGGCCTTGGCCTCTATATACTAACAATGATGTATTTGTTAAAATTCTGCGAATACTCATTTCGATTTTTGTACTGTCTATATCATCCAAAGCACTGAACGGACGCATTGTTAAAGCTGTGTACAATGTGGATTTTTCAACATAATCATCAAGAAGGTCAAAACAATCTTCATAATTTTTTATTGCTGTGAGCAAAAATCCTTCTTCCTGCAGATTATTACTATCATTGATTAATCCCTGGATTCTTCCTCCAAGTTCATCAATTTTCAATTCCAACGAAGTAAGATATT
>Ga0070729_10003589_pt1 | contig 17754 bp, 9 predicted proteins | sample tdDd472_FD_66725 | JGI IMG/M metagenome (GOLD analysis project Ga0070729, IMG submission 66725) | Marine sediment microbial communities from the Atlantic coast under amendment with organic carbon and nitrate - tdDd47.2 | ecosystem: Environmental > Aquatic > Marine > Coastal > Sediment | place... | reverse complement strand
GCGATTTTACAATCGAAACTACGTTGGATCACATTTTGGTGGTAGCCTGTATTCGATGATCGACCCGCATTTGATGCTGCTCCTCTTAAAGCTTTTGGGGAAGCAATACCTGGTTTGGGACTATGAGGCACATATACGCTTTAAAAAACCTGGAAAAGGACGCGTAAGAGCCCATTTCAAGATCCAAGATGAGGACTTGGAAACCATTAAATCCCAAACAGAATCGGGTCATAAATATCTGCACACCTTTGACATACCCATTTTAGACCCGCAAGGGGAAACGGTCGCAGAGGCCGAAAAAACCCTCTATTTCCGACTGAAACGACATTAAAACTGATTGCCGACATGTACTCGGAAAACCCAGTATGCCTTTTGGCTCACTGAACGCTCTTGAGTTTCCGTGAATAAAGACCCAGGCACCAGGACCCATTACCCAAATCCTTCACCCGCAACCTTCAAACGGGCCGTGTTCCAAATATGGTAAAATTCTAGTCGACAAAATCCCCTTTAAAGGAATGACTATGAAGATCACCTTTTGTTTGGCAGGGATCCTAAGCTGTTGCTGGATTAGCACACATGGCTCAGAACCCTTGCTCATAAAAGCAGGACGCCTGCTTCAAGTGGAGTCGGGCCAAGTTGTCACGCAACAATACATTGAAGTTACAGAGAACCAGATAACCAACATAACTTCAACGGTCGAGCCCAATCGATATGGCACAATCATCGATTTAAGTGATTACACCGTGCTACCCGGACTATTCGATGCCCACTCACACCTCTGTACGGATGTCGAGTTGGACGATTCCTGGCGCGGCAAAGTGACGGAACATTTCACCTCCTACTGCCTTCAAACTACAACCGCATATCGCGCAATCGTCGGGGTTCAAAAGGCCAAATCCATGTTGGCAAGTGGGTTCACAACCGTGAGGGACATGGGCAATGCAGGAAATTACGCCGATACGGACCTGAGGAGGGCCGTCGAAAATGGTCTGGTACCCGGACCAACCATCCTTAATTCAGGCCGAATTATTTCCCCGTTTGGTGGGCAGTTTTCAATGAACGCAGAACGGCCCGAAATGAGTGAGCCCGAGTACATCCACGCGGACACTCGTGAAGAATTAAGAAAGGCCATTCGAGAGAATGTCCACTTTGGGGCCAAAGTCATTAAACTGGTAGTGGATGCCCAGCCATATATATATTCGGTTGAGGATCTTAAATATATCGTCGAGGAAGCTCGACGGGCGGGTGTCCGCGTAGCGGCGCATTGCCACTCTGAAGAAGCCGCGAGAAATTGTGCCATTGCCGGCGTCGCCTCCATCGAACACGGCACCCAGATGTCCGATGAAACGATCGCCCTGGCCAAGGAAAATGGCGTTGTGTTGGTGGGCACCGAAGCTCCAAGATGGATCATGGAGGTATTTGGTTCCGAGGGGAATTACAAGTCAATCATTGATCGTCTGAATCGAGCTTATCGAGCAGGTCTAACCCTCGCTTACGGCAGTGATATGTTATATGAAATGCGAGGTATGACCCGTGGTGAGATCTCCCTGGCTTCACTTGAATGCTGGACAGAGGCCGGCATTCCCAATTCAGAGATACTGAAGGCCATGACCCTCAATGCAGCGACTCTATTGGGTGTTGAGTCTCGAAGAGGGAGTCTACAAGTAGGTTTGGCAGCCGACATTATCGCCGTGAAGGGCAATCCATTAGAAAACCTAGAAAGGCTCAAGGAGGTGGTCTTTGTCATGAAGGATGGGGTGGTGATCCGTAACCCTTCTTGACCGCCGCGCCATTCAAAAATAAAACCGCAGGAGGAATCATCATGGCAGAATCGCAAACCAACCGTCGAACCTTTTTAAAAACCACCTCTTTTGCAGCCGCAATCTCCCTATTCCCCCAAATCACTTTTGCGGAGGATTCAAGTCACGCTAACCAACCCAAAGGTCACTCAGCTCTTGACAAACCAAGTGCCATGATACCTCCTGTCCCGGCAATTCTCCTCTCAGTTAAAGGCGCAGAGGAAGGCGAGTGCGAGGTGACGGTCGTCTGGACCTTTGTTATTAATAGCCATCCTCCACAAATTGGAATCAGCGTCCATGATGAGCATATTGCCTTAAACCTCATTCGCCAACATAAGGCCTTCGTTTTGAATGTACCAACTCGCGATATGGCCACGGCTTTCGATCAAATCGACATGCATTCGAAGCAGAAAATGGATAAGTATAAACTAACTGGCCTGAGCCGCGGGTCGGCCAGAAACGTTGATGCTCCAACCGTCGAAGAAGCTCCAATTCAACTCGAATGTAAGACGTTTAATGAAATTCGAGTACCTCCTTCAAGAACATTGTTTCTAGCAGAAGTGGTTGCTACTTCGGTTCAAGACCACGTCTGCACCGATGGAAGGCTCAATGTTCAGAATGTACCCTTTTTTGGGATGACGGTCGGAAGCGGTGAATTCTACTGCATGGGAGAGAAGGTAGGCCACATTGGCCAAAGCCTTGGTCGAGATGATATTCGCTACTGATAGGTCAATAGATTACAACCTTCAACCACCTCAAAAACCGTCTGTTTCAAAGCGAAAGCCTTGCATAAACCCTAAGAGGCGCTTAGCCATAACTCCAAACTCCACGGAAAAAACTAAGCGTGAGCAGCATGGGCGCAGAGTAGGCGCCATTTCTGACGTTGCAACCTGAGCTCATATTTCAACTCGGTGTATTGAATTTTCAGATTGGTCCTTTCCCAATTGGCCTTTAGCGCCTGTTTCTTGTGTTTCACCCATTCCTTCTTGAATTTAGACCACGCCTCTAGTGCATCTTGGAATTGCTGATAAGCCTCCTCCAATTTACACTGCAGAGACTCAGCTGTTCCCTGAGATTCAAGCTTTTGCATAGCTCGCTTAAATTGCATTTTCACACGGGCCTTTTCAATCTGCACCTTGGAGGGGCGCCTCAAACTATGGGCTAGGCCGAGCCAAGCCAAACATCCAATAACCCATTTTGCAGGGTCAAAGTGGTACCACCGAACTCCATTGCGATAATCGTACTGGAAACTGTGGTGATAGTTATGATAGCCCTCGCCGTAGGTCAAAAAGGCCATGATGTAATTGTCCTTGGAGGTGTTTTTATCCGAATAGGGTTGCTTACCCATGAAGTGCGCAAGGGAATTGATGAAGAAGGTGAAATGGTGGTTAAGTACAATCCTGAGGAGTCCGGCCAAAAGAAACGCACCCCAGAGTTGACCGTTCATCCAACCAATGGCCATCAACAAGGCCGAATTGCTTAGCAAGGCTATCAATAAATAGTGTCGATGCTGCCAGCGGACAATAGGATCTCTCTGAAGATCCTTTACATTGGAAAAATCTATTTTGTCACCCTGATAGTCCCTGAGGATCCAACCCATATGAGCAAACCAGAAGCCCCGCTTTATGCTGTAGGGATCGCGATCTCGATCATCGACATACTTGTGGTGTCGGCGATGATCCGAGGACCAGGCCAAAATAGAATTCTGCAACCCACAGGCACCAAAGATGGCGAAGAAAAGCCTCACCAAAACATGTGCTTCATAGGTTCTGTGGGACCAAAGACGGTGGTAGCCTGCCGTGATCGATAGCCCGGTAGCCACCATGAAAAAAGCGAAAACGCACCATTCGACCCAGTTGTAACCGATTACTAATCCATAGAGCGGAACCAGCAAAAGTGTGAAGATTGGTAGAATGACTACAACCAGAACATTTAGCCAGAGAATAGGTGGTTTTTCCAAGGTTGCTCCCTTTACTTTTGTTAGCTCCAGCGATGTTAGCCCGAACTCCTTTCAAATAGCCAGTCCATTTTAAAATGGGAGTTTGCTTGGTGCAGCAAGCCTCGACTATCGGGCAGCCGGTTGAGGTTTTCACCAAAACCATCCATGCTGGTCTCGATATTTTAGTTAGGTTCTTAAAAGCGTGTCCAATGCTTTTTTTGGAACCGGTGTCGGTAGAAGCATGGTCATGTGCGAACCATTCCGTCGCACAGCCGCAAGTTCTTGTAAAAATTAGTGCATTCTTCGATACGCAAGCGGTAGAGAAAACCAGGCCTATGAACCATTCACAATGAATCGCTAAAGAATGATGATTCTGGGTCGATGATTAATCATAGCTGGCATCATAAAAGAGGTTTTCCGGGAATGGGTTGGAACCAAAGTTTTAGACAGACGAGGACCGTTTTCTGGATCATCGGGTTGAGTACCCTTTGCCTGGCAAAACCAGATTCGTTGGTATTATTCAAACGGATCACGGCACTGGAGGGGTTGTCTCAAAATACGGTCAATGTCATCTTAGAGGACCATCAGGGATTCATGTGGTTCGGAACACAAGACGGACTAAACCGTTTTGATGGTTATCGTTTCAAAACGTTTCGACATCTAACAGATGATTCTCAATCCATTAGCCAAAACTACATTCTTTCCCTTTTTGAAGACCAGACTGGAGTCCTCTGGGTGGGAACGCGCGGAGGTGGTCTCAACCGCTATAACAGAGAAACAGAAACCTTTACTCGCTGGAAATTAAACTCAAAACTGGTTAAAAACCGAACGGCCAATGGCATCACTTGCATCACCGAAGATGGTGAGGGCAATCTTTGGGTGGGAACGTTTGAGGGTCTAATTGTTTTGGATGAAAATCGTGAGTACGTCACATCTTTTACCCAAGACGCGACTGTCCATGAAGCCCAACTGAGCGATACGGATATCACTGCACTCTTTACCGATCGAAAAGGACACATTTGGGTCGGGACCCAAAACGGGCTCAATCGCTGGCGATCGAAGCAGCAACATTTTGAGGTGTTCAAACATGACCCGAGGGATCCTACATCCCTTAAAGGCAACCGAATTAATGCCCTGTTCCAGGACATAACTGGATTGCTTTGGGTGGGGACCAATAAAGGGTTCAATCGCTTGGACCCAGTCTCCAGTGAAATGGTGCCGTTCCAAAGTGGAAAGGAACCGTTGAACTCAACCAGCTCAAATCGCATCTGTGACCTCGTGCAGGACACATCCGGATCCTTTTGGTTGGCAACAGATGATGCAGGTCTGAATCTCCTGAAACCTCAGTCTCGCTATTGGACACATATGTTGCCCATTCAAAATGATAGCCTCAGTCTTTCAGGCCAAAATTTAAAATGCGTGTACCTTGACAGTCGCAACCTGCTATGGGTGGGAACCACTTTCGGCGGAATCAATGTCACAGATCTTGACTCCAAGCCCTTCTACTACCTTGGAAAAACGGCATCCAGTCAAATCGCTTTGACTCACACAAATGTGCTTTCTGTACTGATGGACCAAGAGGGTATTCTTTGGGTCGGTACGGTCAAAGGGTTGAATGCCATAAATCGGAAGGGCAACCAAACCACATCCTATTTCAACGAACCAGGTAACCTTGATTCCATCAGCGGTGACCAGGTCGTTTCTATTTTTGAAGATTCCAGAGGGCATCTGTGGTTTGGAACCGCACGCAATGGGGTCAATCGCTTCGATCGAAGCACCGAAACCTTTCAACATTTCAAACACAATCCAGACGATCCGAAAAGTTTAGCTTACAACGGTGTCTACTCAATTCTAGAAGATCACGCCGGCACAATTTGGCTGGGTACCCTGGGAGGCGGCTTAGAAGAATTCGATCCAAGCACCCAATCTTTCATTCACAATACGAATGAACCTGGCAATCCCGCAAGTATTAGTGTTAATTCGATCTATGTCATTGTCGAAGATCACAATCAAAATCTCCTTCTCGGAACTTATGGGGGCGGCCTAAACATTCTTTCACCCGATAGAACTTCCATCCGCCACCTGCGAAAGGGACCCGGTTCTTCAGACTTGAAGTCCGATTTTGTCATGTCCATCCTGGAAGATAGAGCGCAAAGGCTTTGGTTGGGTACGACGTCGGGCCTTCAACAAGTTGACCTGGAACTTGGCGTTCTCCAGCATTTCACGGAGAACAATGGATTGGCCAATGATGTGATTTACAGCGTTTTGGAAGATTCTAGCGGGTTTTTGTGGTGCAGCACCAATCGAGGACTGTCAAGAATCGATCCAGAACAAGGTATCGTCACCAATTTCGATCATTCCGATGGCCTTCAGGACAACGAGTTTAATTTTGGACCCAATTCCATCGACAAAGATGGGATAATGTATTTCGGTGGCATTGGTGGGTTAACCTATTTTGATCCAACCCAGATTGTGGACAATGAACGACCACCGGGCGTTGTGTTGACCGAATTTCTACTGCTCAATCGTCCATTGAAACCTAATCCAAATACCCCCTTAAATGCTTCCATTTCAATTGCATCTCAGGTCACCCTATCGTATTCCGATTACATATTTGGGTTTGAATTTGCAGCTTTAAACTTCCGTTACCCGGCGAAGAGTCTGTTCAAGTACCGACTCCAGGGTTTTGATAAAAATTGGATAACGACTGATGCCAAGAACCGCCGAGCTACCTATACAAATATCCCACCTGGGACCTATTCGTTTCAGGTTCAGGCGTCCAACCAGGACGGTTACTGGAATATGGAAGGGCGTTCCATTGAAGTGACCATCATCCCTCCGCCCTGGAAAACGTGGTGGGCCTACCTCTTATATACAGTTGCATTTATGGCTTTTGTATTTTGGTTCATTCAAACTCAACGTCGCAAATTTCGATTCAAGCAAGCCGAACTTAACCGAGAAAAGGCTTTTTCGCGGAAATTGGAGACCGAGGTCAAGGAACGAACCAAAGAAGTGGTCGAGCAAAAAGAAAAGCTGGAGGAAGTCAATCGGAAATTAACTCAATTGGCGACCATAGATAGCCTCACGGGTATTGCCAATGTGAGGCGATTTAGGGAATTCCTGTTTTTTGAATGGAAACGAGCTCTGAGAGACCAACAACCCATTTCACTCATCATGATGGATGTTGATTTTTTTAAAAACTTCAATGACACATACGGCCATTTGGAAGGCGACCGTTGTCTGAAACAGGTTGGCGAAATTCTCAAGAAGATTAATCAGAGAGCAACTGACCTTGCAGCGCGCTATGGAGGGGAGGAATTCGCATTTGTCCTGACTAATACAGACAAAAAAGGAGCCATTAACATCGCCGAACGAATCCGGGCGCAGATTCAGCAAAAGAGAATCCCGCACCAAGGCTCCCCAATCCATCCCTTTGTAACCATCAGCCTGGGGGTGGCCTGTATGACGCCCTCGCTTGAGGAGTCCCATGCGCAATCACCCGATGACCTTATTCAACTGGCAGACCTAGCACTTTATCGCTCAAAGGAACATGGGCGCAACCGCGTCAGCTTTCACGGCGATACTATCTAGTCCCCTGGATGTTCTGATTCCGTCGCGAAACCGAAAAAATCTAGAATCAGCTTTCTCCAAGCATCCCTTGACACTTCCAAACTTAAGCTGTTTTGGCCGTCTCGAAAGAGTTCTTCACCAATGAGACCAGCTTGATACCGACTTGCTAAGAGGTCCTGTACAATATCCGCCGTAAATTCAGGATGGCCCTGGATCCCTAAAACGCGCTCATTAAGGGTCATGATCTGTATGGCTGTCCTGGATGTTTCGCCGTGGACAACTGCCTGCTTGGGCAGTTGGAACACATGATCCTGGTGCATTTCAACGATGGCAAGACCATCTATGGCAGGGCCCAATAGCGTATTGTTATGACCCCTAAGCGGAAACGAACCGCATTCCCAACCACTGGGATTTCTGCCTGCTCGCCCCCCAAGAGCATGGGCGATCGCCTGGTGGCCAAAGCAGATACCCAGCATCTTACCGTTCGAGTCGTAGAATCGTCGTATCAATTCATGGAGTTGGACAATCCATGGATCCGTTCCATGTGCATCGAATTGGCTCCCAGTGATCATCAGCAGATCGAATTCATGAACGCGCGGTGGAAAATGGCCCTGATAAACAAAGAATTTCTCAAACTGCAATACGTCGTGCCTAAGTAGATTTATCAGAAGATCGCCATAGTCACCGTGAAGATGTCGGGTAAAGGGACTGGCAGGACCTGCGACCAGGACGGCTACTTTGATGCTCTTTGGTTGCATGTCGTTCCCCTCCCAAAGCCGCATTTTAGCACGGACTTCGTGTCTTTTGACGGCAAGACAATTGCGCAAGAGGGCAAAAAAAAGGAGCCAACTTCTGGAGATTTGCCTGCGGGACCTTCCTTCATTTTTACCAAGGCAAGACTCTCCCCTGAACCTTGGGATCACATTCTTGATTCTCCCTACACTTGACAGGCACGTAGGCTCAAATACGTTAAACATGATTTATTTTCTATGGTTTAAAAAAGGAAACAGAAACCCTCTTCCTACGTACACAGGACGAATGAAAATGGAATAAGGGCCCAAGACACCCGGCAATCGGGCGACTTGGTATTTTTATTGCTCCTACCCATGCGATAACACGGAGGCGGTATGAATCGGAAAATAAGTTGTGGATTAATTGTACTTTTTTGTTTGGGATTCCCCTTGTGGGCCGAACATCCTAATTCAACAAGGCCGCGAGAATTGGGCACCACCCAGGCTCTCTCAGAAACCCCAACCTGGAAACAAGGTGAGTACATTCTCACCTTTGACGCTTCCCCAAAAACCACCAAAAAGGAACGCCAGAGCCGCGTTGATAAGATGTGTCTCCTAACCAAAGGACAGATCCTGGAGCGCCACGCCGTCACCCCTACTCGTGAGTTAATTCTTCTCTCCTCCCCTCTTGAGTTTCAAAGCATGAAGCAAGTCCAGAAAAACGCCCCACAGGGCATTCTGATCGAGCCTAATTACGAGGTCCGAATTGACAGCATCCCCAACGACCCACGCTTTATGGAGCAATGGTCAATTGCACCAGGCCACGATGTAGAGATCGGTGCCGTTCAGGCTTGGGACACCTCGATTGGCGATTCTTCCATCGTGGTCGCTGTCATCGACACAGGGATCATTTATGATCACCCTGACCTGGAGGCCAATATCTGGCGCAACGAGGCCGAAATCCCTGGCAACGGAATTGACGATGACAGGAATGGATATATCGACGATGTTTTCGGTCCGGACTTGACCGAATCCGACTCCAACGATCCCTACGACGATAACGGCCACGGAACCCACGTTGCGGGTACCATTGGCGCCGTTGGCAATAACGCGATTGGCATCAGCGGCGTCTGCCAGGATGTCAAACTCATGGCTGTAAAGTTTCTGAAGTCTTATGGCTCGGGATCTTCCTACCATGGGGCCCTTGGCATCTACTACGCCATCCAAAACGGAGCCCAAATCATCAATGCCAGTTGGGGTGGAGGCGGATACCTCGCCACATTGGAAATGGCCATCAAAGCCGCTCGGGACAAAGGCGTTCTTTTCGTCTGTGCGGCAGGCAATGACAGCCAAAACATGGAATTCAATCGACATTACCCGAGCTCCTACCAAATTGAGAACCAACTTGTCGTCGCCGCCCTCGATGAATATGGCGAGATTGCGCACTACAGCAACTATGGCGCAACAGAAGTTCATCTTGCAGCACCTGGATCGAGAATTCTCAGCACATCCCTTCCCAGCTCGGAAGGACTTGAGAAGCTGTTTTTTGAGGATTTTTCCACGACGGAAACCGGAGAGATTCCTGAGGGTTTCACTGCCGAGCCAGAAACAACCACCTGGGGCGTGAAAGATGGTGAAGATTTCTGGATCGAACCGAGACGGGCTTTGCACTGCGATGTCTGGAATCAGACACCCTACCTGGATAACACCCGTGCGGTCCTTTCCAGCCCGGTCATCGACCTGTCGGGACGCGTGGATGTGGTGTTTCACACCAACTATAACTATGCAATCGGCGAAGGTGACCAGATTTCGATCGAGTTTTTTGATGGTACGGATTGGACCATCGTTTTTGAAAATGGCTCCGGCTCCACTTCTGCCCAAGGCTACTTTAATCTAGAGTTTCCTTTGGATCAGAGGTATCTCCATTCCGATTTCCAGTTCCGCCTCACCTGGACAACCGATGATATCGACAATCACTACTTCGGCATCGAATTCGGTGAATTCAGTCTAACCGACCGCCGGTCCTTTGATTTTTCAACGGCCTATGACCACAAGTCAGGAACTTCCATGGCCACCCCGCATGTGGCAGGTGCAGCGGCTCTCCTGCTGGCGGCAAATCCTCAATGGAACACAACCGAGTTGAAAACTCGACTCATGAACTTGGGTTCACCACGTGAATCGCTAACTGAAACCATCATGTCCGGACGACACCTTTTCATCCCCACGAGCCTTGCCCCTCAGGAAACGGCATCCTTCCAAACAAAGCTCACCAATCGTCACATTGGTCAGGGGCTGCCACTTGCAGTTACCTGGATGATACCCGATGGCTTCCTGGGAGAACTAAAACTTACTCTTCTCATGGACGGCGAAGAACACACAGACCTCGGCCCGGTATCGGGCGGTGCGTTTAATTGGATTGTCCCAAAACTTGAGGAAGGGAGAGACTACCAATTCAAACTTACCAGTGACCATTTCCAAGTTCTGAGTGAATCGTTTAGCTTCAAACACTATGATCTTCTGGATCTGCCTGACCCCAACCTGAAAGCCGCATGCTTAAGCCAGGTCCCCGTGACCTTTGAGCCTGGTCAAATCAACTCCAGGGAGGCGGCAATGGTTGATGAGCTTGACTTGAGGAAACTTGAAATCAAAGACCTGCAGGGAATCCATCAATTCAACAACCTGCGTTTCCTCAACGTTTCCCACAACCCTTTGTCCCGAATACCCGATCTACCTGCCTCACTCGTCAACCTAACCGCCAATCACTGCGAACTCGTGGATGTGACTGCGGTTCAGGATCTGCAAAATTTATCGGTTCTGAGTGTACGCGACAATGCTCTGGGCGAATTACCGCCCCTTTATAAACAGATGTTCTACCTGGACTGCGCGTACAATCAATTGACCGAAATCCCTCTTTTTAACTATGCCCAAAACTTGGTCTGTAATGACAACCCAATAACCCGACTACCCGAAAATGATAGTCTGTTTTGGACTACCTACCTAGACGCCCACGGTACGGCACTGACTAGCCTGCCCCAACTTGAATTCAACCAAGCCCTCTCCTACCTGGACCTAACCGATAACCCGATTAATGAATTGAATTGCGATGACCTCGATTATTTGGCGGGCTCAGTCCAGGAACCAGGAATCAATGGAGAACGCTTCTTTGCCTTCCCAAATAAGGATGGGGTGCTTTCACCGTGTGACATACATGACAATCAAACTATCGGTATTCAAAATTTAGTCGCAAGTGACGGTGCAGTCGTCAACCTTGATTGGGAGGCGACGCGCCTTAGCCATGAACAAATCCAGTTCTTCGAGGTGTTTATCAATGACGAACTGGTTGCAAGTACGCGGGAAACCACCTTCACATTTAAACGTCCTGAGGGTGACGTACTGATCCAGGTCACCCCAGTCGCGCAGAACTCAGTGCGAGGTGAATCTCAAACCGTCCTGCTTCAGGATCCATCTCAAAGTTTTGCGTATCAGTACGTATTCTCCCAACTTGATGCAGGGCCCTTCCAGGGTGTTGCGATTACCAATCCCGGGGCTGAGACGGCCCAGATACATTTCGAACTCTTTGACCCACAAGGCAATCGCATCTCTCGAAGCCAACTGTCTTCTATAGAACCCGGAGAACGAAAAATTGGGACATTAGGCACATTCTTCGAAGTAACGGAAGGAGCCGCTTGGGCCGAGTTAACCTCAAACCGCACCCTGAACGGTATCCATTTGTCTGGTGATCCGCTTAATTCGGGACAGTTATCGGGTTCGGAAATAACACCCACTGGAAAGCAGGCTGGCCACCTTATTTTTGGCTTCCAAAGAAACAGGTCAATTGAAATAAAAAGTTTAAATACAGACCCAACCAAACCAGCCGAAGTGGTTTTTACGGTCTACGATGCCTCGGGCGGGGTTCTACCGCAGAAATCGCGCTTCATTGCTACCCGCTCAGTTGATACAGTCAGTCTGGAAGATCTTCTAGGTGAAGATTTCGGGACCCAGATCATGGCCCTGAAATGGCATTCCAATACGCCAATCCACTGTTCCTGGACCGGAACAAGCAAAAGTGCCACAGCGGGCCAGAGCCTCTCGGCTGCCGTTCACCCTTCACTGCCCTTTGGCAGCACCAGTGGTATCCTGACACCCGCTGTATTTGACAGCATCGAATTCGAATTGCTCAACCCAAATTTATCCGAAAGCGCCACCATTCGCTTAACCACACTCGACGAAAAAGGGGCACCCCTTCTGGAACGCTCGCTAAAATTAAAACCAGGCAAAGTACTTGCGCTCTATGGGGCAGAGATCTTTGAACTGGGAGGCTTTGAGTACCATAGAAATAGGTTCTCTGGAAGCCTCAAATATGAATCGACATTACCGATCCTACTTCGACAGGAGACTCGAGTAGAAGATTTACCCCCTTTAGGAACCTATTACGCCTCCGGCAATACGGGCCATGATTTCTTTATCCCTCATGTTGCGCTGGCAAATGTTTGGGATACCTGGCTATTTATTCAAAACTACTCTGAAGAACTTGGGGACATCAAGTTAGAAGCCTATGACGCAAATGGTGTTTGGGTGGGAACAGCCCGTCAGGAGATCTCGCCACTGGGACGCCTTGACCTCCTGACCGAACATGTTTTCGAAGGGTTGCAGGTGGCTTCAATTCACGTGCGAGGCGATGAGCAACTTGCGCTCACAGTAACCGTCAAATATGAAGCCGGATTCGCACCCCATCCACAAGCGGGCTTTCTTATCCGCCCCGAACAAAAAACAAGTATGAAATAAAGGAATGTCAACGATTGAAGATTGAACATCAGTCAAAAAGAAATTGAAATAGAAAGCCCAATGGTTTTCTGGCGAAACATGTCTATGGAGAATTTGGGCATCAGACTGAAAACTGGGGCCTGGATGGCTCATAGCAAAAGTCCAAATCAATGACTTGATTAGCCCAGGGTGAGGAGCACCTGGGCTTTAGCCCAAGCCAAAGAGCGTCCTTAGAGTGAAAGGCTACCCATGTATATTTCACGCAGGGTTTGCATTGAGATTTCAGCCAAAAGGACAAGCAGGATTCGTTTGCCTTTTTCAACCTTTATGAGAATGGCTATTCTTTGAATGTCATTAAAGGGGGCATCCACATTCCCAATTGACCATCTCAGGCGGCATGCTGAATCCACGGTCGAAAAGTAGTTGTACTCGTGCTATGCTTTTCGGCCTGTAAAATGAACTTCGCGAGAGGAACAACATGAAGCGAAAACCAGATTGGCTGAGGGTGAAAATTCCCGGCGGCGATATTCACCACGGCATCAAAAAAACACTGAGAGATAAGAACCTCTATACCGTTTGTGAAGAGGCTAACTGCCCCAATGTCGGTGAATGTTGGCGAGCCGGAACAGCGACCATCATGATTTTAGGTGAAGTCTGCACGCGCGGCTGTCGCTTCTGCTCCGTACAATCAGGCAACCCAGGAGGCATCGTCGACCCCCTGGAACCCGAAAAGTGTGCCGATACGGTGGTTTCGATGAATTTGAATTATGTCGTCCTGACATGTGTGGATCGAGATGATTTGCTAGACGGCGGAGCAGGACAGTTCGCCAAGGTTATCGCGGCCATCCAAAATGCCAAGCCCGATTGCCTGATCGAAGTGCTGGTATCGGACTACCAAGGTAGACAGATTGATGTTGAAACCGTGCTTTCCCAAAACCCAAATGTGTTCGCCCACAACATCGAAACGATCGAACGCTTGACCCCCAAAGTCCGTGATCGCCGTGCATCCTATCAACAAAGTCTTGATGTCCTGGAGATGGCCAAAAAATTACGCCCCGATGTTCTGACGAAGTCGAGCATAATGGTTGGTCTCGGTGAAACGGAAGAAGAAGTAGAGACGACCATGCGCGACCTGCGAACACGCCAGGTCGATATTGTCACCCTGGGCCAGTACCTGCAACCCACACGCAAACATCTTGACGTCGTAGACTATATCACCCCGCAGCAGTTTGACCGCTATGCCGAACTTGCAAAGGAACTTGGGTTCCTCTACGTGGCATCAGGCCCGCTCGTTCGCTCATCCTACCGCGCAGGTGAGCTCTTCCTCGAGAGTCACCTGAGTAAAAAGGGCCAAGCCGTCTGAACCGGATACCAGATCCAGATGCCTGCACCACAAAATGCACCTTTCAGGTTGACAATGCACCCAAAATCCACATGAGAAATAAGCGAAATTTCGCACAAAAAAAGTAAACGACTGGCAATTCAACAATTTAAGTATATTCTTTAAGTCGCAACAAAATTAGGGGCTTATCAAAACGGACTGAAGCTGTTAGAATCCTTTGACTGGCAACGAAGCCGGTCACGAGGAGAATAAGAGATTATGGAACCATCTATGATCTTTACTGCCGTCGGAGCCATGGGTGGCCTGACCGTCGTTCTTTCCATTTTTTTGGTTTTAGCCAACAAAAAGTTGGCGGTTTTTGAAGACCCACGAATCGACGATGTAGAAGATCTTTTACCCCATGCCAATTGTGGTGCCTGTGGATTACCAGGCTGTCGTCCATTTGCCGAGGCTTTGGTCAACGAAGAGGTTGCGCCGTCCAAATGTACGGTCAGTTCGCCAGAAGGATTGGAATTAATCGCAGAGTATCTGGGTGTCGATGTCGGAGCCCAGGAAAAGCTCGTAGCTCGACTTGCCTGCGCTGGTGGAAACCATGTGGCACGTCAGCAGGTGAACTATGCGGGCATGAAATCATGTCGTGCAGCCGCGTTGGTGGCAGGTGGCGGCAAGAAATGCCAATGGGGCTGCTTGGGCTTGGGTGATTGTGAAGTCGCCTGCGACTTTGACGCCATTTACATGGATCCCTTTTCAATCCCGGTAGTAATGGAAGACAAGTGTACGGCCTGTAACGCATGTGTGGAAATATGTCCGAAGGACCTATTCAGCCTGCAGCCACAGGATGAAAGACTCTGGGTAGCCTGCAAGAATCTTCAGGAAGGTAACCAGGTTCTCGAGAGCTGTGAAGTTGGTTGTACGGCCTGTGGCCGATGTGCCATGGATGCGCCGGAGGGAGCTATCAACATGGTTTCCAACCTTCCCCGTATCAACCCGAATAAAGCCAATTTAAACCAGGTGCCCATTCAGCGCTGCCCAACCGGCGCAATTGTCTGGTTAGACAAAGACAACGGCCCGATAAAAGGGCCCGATGCAACAATTATCACTCGGCGGTCACCCCTGCCCGTTGAATTAGACTGAGAAACAAACCTACAAAGAAACATGAGGAATATGTCATGACAAAAAATGAAGCGAGTGCAAAGTACCCAGGAACAAGAGTTGCCTTGGATGGGAACACAGCGGTCATCATGTGTGAACGCGAGTCCACGGATGCGGCAGGTGCCTATCCGATTACGCCCTCAACCCAAATGGGTGAATACTGGGCAGAAGAGGCCGCCAAGGGTCATATCAACATTTCCGATCGCCCCTTGATTTTTATCGAGCCTGAAGGCGAACACGCGGCCGCGGGCGTAACAGCAGGCCTCTCGATGACAGGCTTACGTTCGGCCAACTTCTCTTCTGGCCAAGGCATTGCCTACATGCACGAATCGCTTTATGCCGCAGTTGGCAAGCGTTTGACCTACGTCCTGAACATAGGTGCTCGCGCCATGACTAAGTCCACCTTAAACGTTCACGCGGGCCACGATGATTATCACTGTGTAGACGACACTGGTTTTTTCCAGCTCTTTGCCAAAAACGCCCAGCACGCGGCCGATTTGAACATCATCTGCCACCGCATTGCTGAATTGGCTTTAACCCCTGGCATCATCGCCCAGGACGGCTTCCTGACAACCCACTTGATTGAATCTTTAATGATCCCCGAACGGGAAATGATCGAAGAGTACCTGGGCCGCCCAGATGATATAATTGAAACACCCACCGACGCCCAGAAAATCATCTACGGAGAAACCCGCCGCCGTATCCCCGAACTTTGGGATGTAGACAATCCAGTGATGGCCGGTATCGTTCAGAACCAGGATTCATACATGCAGAGTGTCGCCGCGCAGCGTCCATTCTTCTTCGATCACATCAAGGACCTGACCGATCAGAGTATGGAAGAATTCACCAAATTGACCGGTCGTCCCTATTCTCGCGTTGAAACATATCGCGCTGAAGATGCCGAATACCTCATCGTCGGTCAGGGCAGCGTAATTCCAAGTGCCGAGGCCGTAGTGGACTATATCCGTGAAACGCGCGGAATCAAAGTGGGCGTCGTGAATATGATCATGTTCCGCCCCTTCCCCTCCGATTTGGTCTCAAAAATTATTAAGGGTAAAAAAGGCGTTTGCGTCCTGGAGCGCCTGGACCAACCTCTCGCAACCGACCTTCCGATCATGCGTGAGATTCGCGCTACCATAGCGAAGGCCATGGAAAATGGGCAAGCCAAGGGCGCCAAACCTTACGGCGATGTCGAATCCTACCAGCCCGGTGAAGCCCCCGAGCTTTACTCAGGTTCGTTTGGGATGGGCAGCCGTGACCTGCAACCCGAAGGCCTTATTGGTGCTATTGAGAATATGCAGCCTGATGGTGCTCAGAAGAAATTATTCTATCTCTCCATCGACTTTATTCGCGATACGCCTGCTTCTCCCAAGCAGGAGATCTACCAACAAACAATTCAAGACTCGTATCCGAATGTGAAGGAGCTCGCGGTTCGCGGAACCGAGAATCCTAACTTGATGCCTGAAAAGAGCGTCACGGTTCGTTTCCACTCCGTAGGCGGATGGGGTGCGATCACAACGGGTAAAAACCTGGCCATGACCTTGTTCGACCTACTGGGATACCATATAAAGGCCAACCCCAAATACGGTTCAGAGAAAAAGGGCCAACCTACCACCTACTACCTCTCAGCCGCGCCAGAACCTATTCGCATTAACTGTGAATATTTCTACGTGGATGTGGTGCTCAGCCCAGACCCCAACGTTTTCAAACACACGAACGCGCTGGCCGGTCTCAAAAAAGGTGGCACCTTCATTATCCAGAGTGACAAAAGCACACCTCAGGAAGTGTGGGCGTCCATTCCAACCCAATACCAACAGTACATTCTACTCAATGACATTAAGGTTTATTACATCGACGCATTTAAAATTGCCCGCGAAGAAGCCTCCAATGTCGACCTGCAGTACCGAATGCAGGGTATTGCCTTCCAGGGTGCGTTCTTTGCCGCTTCCGCCGTCATGGAATCGGCAAATTTGACCGAAGAAACCCTCTTTAAGGCCATCGAAGATCAGCTCCAATCTAAATTTGGCTCGAAAGGTGCACGTGTCGTTGAAGACAACCTTCGCGTCGTTCGCCGCGGGTTCACAGAGATCACCGAACTCGTCGACAAAGCCGAACCAACGACCAAAGCTCCAGACGCCGCCTCCATTGAACCAAAACTTCCTATCCTCATGAAAAATATTCCCGAAAGCGAGGAAAACCTCACGGATATCCATCGCTTCTGGGAACAAACGGGGAACTTCTACCTTCGCGGTATGGGCAACGATAACCTGACTGACCCGTTTATCGGCCTTAGCTGCATGCCTGCTGTTACGGCGGTTTTCCGCGATATGACCGGCATTCGCTTTGAACATCCCCAGTGGAATCCTGAAGCCTGTACGGGTTGCGGGAAATGCTGGACGATCTGCCCAGACACCGCCATTCCCGGACTGGTCAGCGACGTTTCCGGCATCATTGAAA
>Ga0070729_10003588_pt1 | contig 17754 bp, 10 predicted proteins | sample tdDd472_FD_66725 | JGI IMG/M metagenome (GOLD analysis project Ga0070729, IMG submission 66725) | Marine sediment microbial communities from the Atlantic coast under amendment with organic carbon and nitrate - tdDd47.2 | ecosystem: Environmental > Aquatic > Marine > Coastal > Sediment | place... | reverse complement strand
CTCTGATGGCTTTGGAAGAAGATCAGTTTTTGCACTTCGACTGGCTGGCCTCGTTTTCCACCTGGTTCTGGTTAGGTTCCTTTGCCGACGGCTATAACACCTTTGCCGATCTTAAATACTCGCCCTGGGTTTATCTTGCTTTTAGCGTCTTCGGCTTTTTAATGCTTTTAAAAGACAGCCCCAAGAAAACTCTGGCTCTCTTTCTCTGTCCCATGCTGTTTTTGTGGAACCCCTACTTTTTTGTGCGGGTCTTCTCTTCCACTCACTACCAGCTTCCGGCATTACCGTTTTATATTATTTTCACCGCATACGGATTTGGCACTGTGGTGAGGTATTTGCAAAAGCAAAGTTCATTACCATCATTTCTAATAGCCATCATCAGTCTGGGTGCGGTTATCTGGTACCTCTCGATTTACCATTACAGCAGCTTCCTTAAAGGAGACTACACCTATATGAATCAGTACCGCACTCTGGTGGCACACAAAGAACATGTTGATCCTGAGTGCGTATTACTCTTTACCAGACCGCAGGGCGACCTCGACTTACACAACCCGCAACAAGTCTGGTTCGCCAGCGACAGGCGTTTCAAATCTTATGTAGACCTACCCTTCTCCGAAGTGCCGGACATCAACAAACAATGCCTGTACTATCTGAAAACTCCGGCCTGCAATGTGGCAGACAATGAAGACGAGAAAAGAAACGATGGCTATAAAAACCAGTGTGAAGCTTTTCAGGCAGGCTACAAATTGGAACCCGTCTGGGAGTCAACCATCAAAGCCAAGGAAGCAGTAGGCGAACAGTATTTTAACGAAGATATTCCGGTTGGGCTTTATCGTTTGGGGCCCAGGTGAGTTGTTTGTGTCGGATTAGAATTTAAACCGACCTACCAATCTAGGTGCTATTTCTTGTATCCTGTATTTAGCAGGTCGGGTACAGACATACCAAGTTTAGAAAACAAACACAGTCAAAACTATGGATAAAAAAAGAGGCGGATCATTGCGATCCGCCTCTTTTGTATTGCTACTTCGTTAGCTATTTGGTGGTTGCACAATCTGCTGAATCGTCGAAATGATCATCCGGATACCAGGCGGCGCATTTGGCATCACACTGGTTGTCATCTTTCCAGCCACAGGGATCACTTGCGGCGCAGGTGCAGTTGGTGTAAATTCCACCGTTTTCCATGGTGCATTGTTCAGCAACATTGGCACAGTCACTTTCACAAACACAACCATCGTAGCCGTCTTCCAGATCGACAAACTGGCATACACCGCCGATGTAGGCGTTATCTGTGCAATAGTCAGAGCAGCTGTATTTTTCGTACATATTGATAGAGGAATCACATTTGCAAAGGATATTCGGAACTATTTCCTTGTTTCCTTCACAGGCTTCTTCATGTGTTGCAGGATCGCAGGGGCCGGAACAATAACCGGTGGTATCAATGGTGAAATCGATTTCCAGTGAACCAAGATTTTCTTCGTTGGCAGAATCCACTATCAGGTAATAGGTTGTTGCTGTATCGCCATCAATCACTTTAGAACTCTCTTCTTCGGTATAAACCAGTGTACCGGAGGCTGCCATGATACAGCTTGAAAGGTCATCGTAATCTGTTACCAGCATCATGTCTGCTGTGTATTCGCCAGTAGTTTTGGCAATGATAAACTCGCCAACATCCAGATCAAAGGTGTAGACTACATCTCTACCCGGTAAAGCTTTACTTCCACAGCCATCTGCACCGGGGTCGTAATCGTTTGTTGCACCATAGGTGCTGATATCAAAACTGTTACTTCCATCTGGAACAACAATAGCATTTTCGCCAAGGTTGTTTTCAGGCTCGACAATTGCGGTGGTTGTCAGATTAAGAGTGAATTCTGGTTCCAGATCAGTGATCCAGCTGTCAACGATAATCAAGACCTCAACTTCAGCACCACTTTCGTTGGCCCATTTGGCCTCTACCGGAACCGTACCCGGCTCGGTCAATGTAATACCGTCCAGACAGCTTTTCTCAATATCGGCACAATCGGTAACCAGAGAAACCTGTACGTAGAAGTCCGCATCCAATTCGACGGACAGAATTGTATCGTCAGCCAGAGTGAATGAATAGGTCAGATCTTTTCCGCCAGCGCTGTAACCGGCACAGGCACCAGCCAGGTAATCATGTGTGGCAGCATTGAAATCACCGGTGTATTCGCCGGTAGTAAGCTCCAGAGCGTTGTCACAGGTGGTATTGTTATCCGGAGTAAATACATTGATGTCGAGCAGATAACCTGCATTCAGCAAACCATTGACGTAAACAGACTGAGTAACTTCAACAATCACATCCTGTGAGGTTGTTGCTTTATAACCCATCAATAGTGAGAAGTAATTGCCATTGGGATCAATATCATCATTTTCCCAACCTTCAATCAGAACACCCTGATCATCAAGCAATCTGATTGAGGTGTCGGCTGCAAACTCACAGAAGGATTTGGTTTGCACATCAAGAAATTCGCCAGCAGACAAACTGACTTTGTAAAGATCAACATCGGCCACACCATCTACCGGTGCGAAGGAGGAAACCACCACAGCAGGTGCATCTGAGATAACTTGTGCATCTGCCAACTCGTTATTCGGTTCTACTTCAGCAACATCATCACCGGCACTCACTGCGCAATAGTTGCCATCGCAAGCCAGATAGTCACATCCGCAATCGGCATCATCGGAACAACTATCTTCCTGACACAAACCGTTTTCACAAATTGAACTCCAGCAGTAAGCCGCATCTTCACAAGGCTGGTTAACTACCAGTGTAGGTCTTGTACAAACTTCTTCGTCTGTTGCGCCCTGACAGGAAACCTGACCACTACATGAGAGTGAGACAGGAGCACAGACATGCTGCGGGAAGAAGCTGCCGATATCGAAACAGCGAGTATTTTCAGGACAAAGTGCCGGAGAGGCATCACATGGAATGGAACAGAAAGATGTTCCGTTGGGTGAATTCAGACAAATATTGGGTGAATCTTCACCATCGGCATTACAGTCAGCAGAAGTTTCACAGGTCCAACATACGCCAAACTCTTCGGCCACAAAGGCTTCACTGCCTTCACAATCTTCATCATTATCACAAGGAACAGTGCACTTGCTGTCAATACAGCTTTTGCCGGTATCACAATCGGCATCGAAACGACAGTTGTTGTAAGGATAGGTTACACCATTTCCGCGTATGCAATATCCCTGATCGCAACCCATGCCATAGGCACAGTCGTCATTGCTGGTACATTCTCTGGAACAGTAAATAGCAGCGTCTGTTTCTCTGAGGCAGAGTTCTTCGCACTGGTAATTGATATAACAAGGTTCGCCGTCTGCCAATGTACCAATAAGATTTTCCGCAACACAGAGGCTTTGATCCTGGAAGTATGGGAAGCAGATGCCGTTGGGGCAGTCTGTATCTTCGCTGCATAATTCTGTGCAGCTACCTTCAAAGCAGATGCGGTCATCAGCACACTGATAGGTATCGGTGCAGCTTGCTCCATAAGCCTGTCCGGCCACTGAATCATCAGCCGCACAAACATGTTCAAATTCCGGCGAGGTTTCGATAACCAGTTCCAATTTAACCGGGGCAACAGTTACTTCAATCGCGAAGAAGTCATGTTCTCCATCATCAAGCATTGCAGAGACTTTGACATTGTTGCCGGTAAGCTGCATGGCATTATCTTTGTCATTGTTTGGTTCCACTTCATCAACTTCTGTGGCACCAGTTGCATCACCAGCATTGAAGAGCAGATAATATACACCCTCGGAAGAACTATAAGCTCCGTAAACATCAATGTAGTAAGTTCCGCTTTCGGTGAAGTCATAGGTTAGCTTGGAGAAGTATCCCATGCCACTATTATCATCGCTGGCAATGGCTTCTACCACACCGTCTTTGTAGAGATCAATTTTAGTGTTGACTTCAATCGGTGTATCGGTTGTGACACATGTTCCTTCATCACAAGCTTCTTCCAGACAATTGGCAGAGCAGATACCATCACGGCACATTTTGCTGATGCACCATCTGTCTTCTTCACATGCACCACCAATGGGTTTTAAAATATCTTCTGATTCACTTTCATGCACACAGATTGCAGCATTATAGATTCCGGGTACACAATCATAGCCATCAGGACAGGTGTTAACACCACCAGCATCAAAGCAGAGTTCAGAACAGTAGTTATTCAGGCAGAATCCACCTTCGCAGTCAAGACCGCTTTCGCAAGGCATACCTGCTTCGTTTTTACCTTCCATGGAACAATAGAAAGGTACGTCAATTGAAGAACCTTCACCAGGTGCTTCACAAGAACCACAGGAACCACAAAGAGCGCCATCTGGTGATGCGCCATCATCTTTGGAACAATCCATTGAGCAGAAAGAAACTCCATCACCACTTACCAGACACAAACCACCCTCACAGTCGGATGCAAAGTTACAAACTTCATACAGTTGGTTGCTACCATCTGCCGGAAGAGTAAGGGGTGAACCTGACCAGTAATCTTCAAAAACTTCACAGAAGGAACCAAGTTCTCCACCGTGGTTGACACATTTCATACCCATGGGGCAGGCTTCTTCACCTTCACCACATTTCTGGGTACAATATTTGAACCATTCGTTATAAGCGTAACAGATTTCGCCGGAGCATTCACTGTCGTAGTTACAGGCATAACCAGACTCCTGGTCGTATTTACGGCTGTTACAGCTTCCAAAACCACCGCATTCACCATCAAGACAGATACCGCTGCCCATAATGCCTTCATCGGCTTCGCAGGCTGTGCCTTTATCCGCTTCGGTGTATTCACATTCACCAGATTCAGTATTGCAAAGGCCGTCTGTTTTACACAAGCCAGCTTCGCAAACCACTTCATCCGTACCAACACAAACACCGGCTTTGCAGCTATCGGTCTGAGTACAGGCATTGCCGTCATCACAGTTGCCATCTTCGTTTATGGGATTGCATCCGTCACAGCAGTTGTTTTCTTCGGTGCAGGTACATTCGTCATCACCGTCTTCTTCGACATCGCCATCCTCTTCGAGATCGCCGTCTTCTTCTCCATCACCATCTTCAGTGACTTCATTGTCACCATCGTCATCACCATCCGGTTGCTCTTCGCTGCTACCGGAACAAGCGACCATTGTCAGCATCAGTAACAGGGTCAAAAGTAAAAGCCAATGTTGTTTTCTCATCAGTATCTCCTTGAAATTAATAAAAATACACGGATTATTTTCTGGGTTTTCATCTGTTTTAATATTTGGCGAATCCTACATATGGCCCCTTATATCATTACATACCCATATCTTCAAAGGAAAAGTGATAGTTCAGGGCTTTGATTTTGCCATTTTTCCCAGTGGCCAGTTGCAGATTTCTGTGTAAATAGAACCAGACTGAGTCAATTCAGATTTGATCAAGCTAAGGGAATTGACTTTTAATGTGCCGAATTTGCTGTCCGACTGCTCTTTAATCAGCTTCTGTAAAATAGGTAATGAGGGCTTTTTCACTCTAGCAAGAGTTAAGTGCGGATAATAGTTTGCTGACGCTGTTTTAAGTGGTAAATCGGCGGTAGACCCGACCACTTTTTCACGTAAAATGTTGAGTTCATTAGTTTTTTCCACTCCGGCCCACAATATTTTAGGATGATTAAGGTTTGGAAAGGCACCCACTCCACATATTTTCAACTCAAAAGCATCAATACCCTGAACAGCATTTTTCACATTGCTCTCAATCAATTCCAGACAATCAAGGGGAGTTTGACCTAAAAACTGCAAAGTCAGGTGAAGATTGTCCACTTTGGGTATCGACATCTTGACATGACCGTTTTGCTTTAGTTGATTCAGCAACTTGCGTATCTTTGCCAAGTTGTATTTTATCTGCTGACTTACCTCAATGGCGATGAAAGTTCTGATACTTTCCATTTTTTCCTCATCTATTAATCTATCCGTCCGAATTGTAGCCGACCTTTCCGAATCCGTTTCAAACACCTTGACTTATTTGACATTTTTCTCTTACTACGTTATTTCATTATATGTTGCACAAACAAATTAATCAAAGACGGAGGAACTTTTGGAACTTCTTCACACCATTGACACGTTTATATTTGATATCCTGGAAACCATTGACTCTTTTGTCTGGGGGCCTGTTTTAATTATTTTACTTGTGGGTACAGGTATTTTTCTGACAATCAGACTCAAACTGATCCAAATTTTTAAATTCGGCTATGCCTGGAAATTGATCTCGGGCAAGTATGATGATCCCGATGACGATGGCGACATTACCCATTTTCAAGCACTTTCCACCGCACTTTCGGCTACCATTGGCACAGGAAACATTGCCGGTGTGGCCACAGCCATTGCAGCTGGCGGGCCGGGTGCAATATTCTGGATGTGGGTAACAGCCTTCTTCGGCATGTCGGTAAAATTCACCTCCTGTCTGCTGGCTCTTAAATTTAGACAGGTTAACGAAGATGGCTCGGTCTCTGGTGGGCCGATGCATTTTCTTTCTCTTGGGCTGGGTCAGAAGTGGCTCGGTCTGATGTTTGCTTTCTTTGCGGTGACAGCCTCTTTCGGCATCGGCAACATGGTTCAGGCCAATTCAGTGGCTCAACCTCTGGCTGAAATAGGAGTACCAGAATATGTTACCGGAATCGTGCTGGCACTTTTGGTTGGTATGGTAATCCTTGGCGGAATCAAACGCATTGCAACGGTTGCCTCGAAGATCGTACCATTTATGAGCGTGGGTTATGTGCTGGCTGCCCTGATAATCCTGTTTATCAATATCGACAAGATCCCCGGTGTTTTTGCGATGATTTTTGAATATGCCTTTAATCCAACTGCTGCCGCTGGTGGATTTATCGGTTCTACCGTAATGATGACCATTCGCTTTGGTGTGGCTCGTGGTCTCTTTTCAAACGAAGCAGGTTTAGGTTCTGCTCCCATAGCACACGCAGCAGCCAAAACAAAACACCCCACCCGAGAAGGTCTGGTCGCCATGTTGGGGCCATTTATCGACACCCTGGTAATCTGCACCATGACCGCACTGGTTATCCTTATTTCAGGCCTCTGGACTGCCACAAACCCTGATGATGGCACACAACTTACTGGAGCCCTGCTTTCCTCGGAAGCCTTTGACAGCGTATTGCCCGGCGTAGGCCGTTATGTGGTCAGCATCGGTATGATTTTCTTTGCCTACTCCACCATTATTTCATGGAGTTATTACGGTGACCGTTCGGCTGAATTCCTGTTAGGCAAAAAATCTATTATCTATTACAGAGTACTTTATACCGTGATGGTTCCACTTGGCGCCATCATGCAGCTCGATCTGGTTTGGCTGATTTCTGATATCACCAATGCACTGATGGCATTTCCAAACCTGGTTGGACTGCTGTTGCTCTCGGGCGTTGCAGCCAGAGAGGTCAACAAGTATTTCAGTGGCCCGGATGCCTATCCTGATAAGAGTAAATAGTAAAATGCAAACAAAAAAAGCCATCCCGGATAGGGGTGGCTTTTTTGCTGACAAAGTGGTGTTGTTTGAAAAATCAAACATAAACATCCGTCATTCCCGCGAAAGCAGGTATCCAGAATTTGGAATCAGTGGCATTGGTTTGTCGGAGTTGTTGCTTCTTTGTTTGTACATGAAAATATATTCTTAATTATTTCATTGACATAGCCATGTGGATTCCCGCTTTCGCGGGAATGACGAAAAGATCAACACGCATACATTATGAGTCACACAGAAGTGTTATACAGCAGTGACTTTTGAATAATATTAAGATAGTTTACTTTAAAATCAATTCTGCCTCTTTTGTCTGCGATACAGCACAAAAGCCAGAATAAACAAAGCAAATATCGAAGCACCAGTGCTTAAAGAACCAGCACCGGAATCAATCAGCCTGCAACCGCCTCCGGAACCATTGTCCTCATCAGGGTTTTCCGGGTTGTCAGGATTATCCGGGTTGTCGGGCAGATCCACATTGCAGCCTGCCACGGGAGAATATCTGCAACCAACATTTGAATCGCAGATATCATGGGTGCAAGGGTCGCCATCGTCACAACTTGTGTGATCAACCGTATATGAACATTGGCCGGTCAACTCGGCACAGCTGTCAATAGTGCAGGCCACACCATCATCGCAACCGCCACTTTGCTGCAAACAAACGCCATTGAGGCACAAACCTTCAACACAGGCAACGCCGGTATCACAGGCCTGATTGTTCATCAGGGACTGATCGCTAAAACAAACTCCGGTATCCTTGTCGCAGGAACCAACAATGCATTCACCATCAGCGTACGAGCTGCAATCAACCTCAACTCCAACGCATTCACCATCCTTACAGACATCACCGCTGGTGCAGGCAGACTCATCATCACAGCTATCTCCTTCAAACTCTTCAGAATAGTAACCACACTCGGCGTTGTCATCGCAAAAAGCTTCACCACATTGATTGTCGCCACAGCCTGCAACGGGCAGAGTCTCATCTGTGCAATCGCTGTCAACTACCCCACACATGCAATCACAGTTTTCACCGTCGCCATACAAATCATCGTCGCAACTCCAGCCTGCCGGAGGAAGAACCTTCATTTTGGTTTCGTAAATAATTTCGTTTCCAGAAGATGATGACTGGTCGGCTTGGGCCAGATTATCCTCAGGGTCTATTTTGAACCTTAAAACATATTCGCCCGGTGGCACACTTTCCGAGACGCGCCCTGATAATTCAACAGTTTTCCATGCACCGGGATCTATGCTGTCAACCGACCAGTTTCCAATACTATGTTCTCCCAGAAACATGGCAATGGTGGTTTGATCCGATTTTTTGTCACCGGCATTACCATAGCTGACCTCCGCTATTACTCTGCTGCCGGCAGTCAGTTTTTCGCAACCGCTGCCACTACATGAAGGTTCGGCAGCATAGCTATAGGAGACCTGATCCGGTACAATATCATCTAGCAACTTAAAACGATGAATCTGTAAATCCTGACCCACCGATGAGGATCCATCGGGAAAAACGTTGCGAAGGTAGTCATGATCGTTGGCTGTTAGAAAAGTCATTGCCGGAACACCAAGATAGGTATAGCCCATAACGCTGATTTCATACCAGTTATGAGCATAGTGCAGATAGTGACCAAACTCATGGGTTGCCACCGAGGAAAGATCGTCCACGGTTTCAAAGGGTGCATCGTAATTGAAATAGATATTTATTTCCTGCAAGACGCAACTGCTATTATACCAATATGCAGTAACGCCCATCACATATTCGGAATCCCACTGCATACAGGCACCGGAATCCCAGGCCACTACCGCAGCATTATCGTTGGTGGAACAATAACCGTAGTCATCGTCTACAATGGAAAGACTATCTATGGCTCCCTCGACTCCGTTCCAGTTGCTGACCGCATTTTGAATGGCCTGTAAAGATCCTGCATCTGCACCAATATTTTCAGCAACATAAAACGGCCAGACATCATCGCCATTTGGAAAGTATGGAGTAACGCTTGAGTTATGTTGACACTCGGTGGTCTCCCAACCAAAAGCTTCAAAGGAAACAGACAGTACAATTACTACAAGCAAACTGAAAATTGTAAGTTTTCTCATTTGGACACCTCCTCAATAATCTTGGCAAGTGTCAAAATAGCATCTTTCCTTGTAAGAGCGGATTCGGCTTTTTTGGAAGAACTTCTCACCACAACCCTTGAGTGCTGATCCAGAGGAACCGGAGACGGGGCTAAGGCTCTCTTTTGTGTCTGCACTGATATGCCGTTTGCGGAGATTGCAAGTACAGGACTGCCGGCATAATTCATCAAGACATTATTCTCTATTTTCCAGACACCTCTGGTTCCGGCAAACGTTGGAGTTGCTTTCAGGGCAGGATTGGCAAAGAGAATCAGATTCTGGCCACTTTTAAAAACCGGAGATGAATTTACCACCATGGTCGTATCCCCAACGGTTCCGCCGAAAAAACTCATTTTAACTTTACCGGATTTGGCATCATCGTTTTCATCTTTCAACACCGTCAAGACCTTAAACTCTACCTCAGTATAAATTGCACGATTACGAGCCGTGCCCATCTCTCCCATATGTGACTGTAGTTTTACAACTTTAACTTCAGCAATCAGGGGTGATTCTTCTATCATGGTTTTAAGACTTGCAGGATTTTTGAGCCTTGCCCTCTCGGTCACTTGTGCTGAAGATTTGTTTAGGAGAGTTTTCGAGTCGCTTGAAAGCAGATTACCTTTTGCAATTGCCAATGGAGCCAGCAATAGTAGCAAAACAAGAATGATGGTGATTTTTGTTGTTGTGTAGTGAATACCGGACAAAGCTACCTCCAATGGGCAAGTTTAGAGAAAGACTGGAACTAAAACTGTATTTTCGTAGCAGGAATCAGAAAAAAGATCAAGGAGCTTGCACCGTATACAATGATTTGGGTGCGAATTATTTTATCGGTAAATAATATTTACAATATCTTTCCACTCAGACTGAGTGAATTTTTAAGTGATTTATCACTTGAAAACTTGTATCGAAGGCTGAATGGCTCGATACAATCGACTAATCGTCGATCATTCGCCATCAGCGATGCTAATCAACTTTCTTGTAGAAAACATCACGAAAAAAAAATCACACCCCAATGATTTTTAAGAGTTGGCAAATATCACTCACTTGCCTGAGATATTTTTCCAGAAGTTTGTGCTTTTGGTAAAGTGCATTCTATGAGGAGGAAAATCGGTTAAAAGATCGGCACATAAATCGAGCAGAATTGCAGCAGTCTGGCTATCATCCCGGAAATTCATGATACAGGACATTACCTCACCCATGGAAGATGCAGGGCTCAGCGGTTCCAGATAATCTTTGTTATCCTGATAGAGAAGATATATTCCAGCTAAAGGCAAAGTTTCAGACTGATGTTTGGGCCAGTCTTCGTTTGAGAAAAAAGGTGAATGATAAACCTTCCAGCCATCTTCTTCATGTTTTAAAAAGCTGGCCTCGTCGTTGAACACCGCACGACCTTCTCCAAGGCTGCAAACAGTACTTTTGCCTGCACCGCTTGGGCCCATGAAAATTCGGCCCAGATTGCCATCGGCAAGTGAAGCAGCATGAAACATCAGAGTATTTTGTCGGGGAAGTGCCAGCGAAAGGTAGATTCGTAACATGGATGCCAAGGCGATCCAGGAGGTAAATTCGCCGTATTCGAAATTGTAATCGGCCAGTTGCATTACAACTTCTTTCAGATCTTTAGAAACCTGTGCCCGTACTCCGCCCTCGGCACTTAACAAGTAACCAGCAGAATTTTCGGCAATTCCGGCTTTGATTTCTTTTTTTGGGTCTATCTCTTTAAAGGAAACTACCTCAATTTTCCAGTTGACAGCTCCGGGGGTCAGCCCTGGCAGATCGGAGATGCAATGTGGCATGTATCTCTTCACAATACCATCATACATTTCTTCCCCACCCGAAAGATTGAAAGGAATGTTTACTATGGAAAAACGGCTCATAAAATTATCTGGGTCTTCCCCATTTGCATTTTAAAATATCAAATTAAAATGCGAAGATTACGATTGTAATGGAGGACGGCAACCAGTTGCCGGGCTAACTTTGGCACAAGCCAATGCGAGGCGCTCATAAATTTTCGCGCTTTTCACCTCTGGTTTATTATATTTCTTTTTCTCGACTTTTTTCTTGCTCTGCTTCATATTTCCCTCGCTTAATTAATGCCAGAAGCCCTAAACTCCGTGATACTAAGTTAGTTGCAGTCTCTTGTCAAGTGACTCAAAAAAAATCATTAATGTATTTCATCGAGGCGACATTGTACCATAGGCAGCATATCAAATCATAATATTTTTCATTATAAACTGAATCAAACACTATCTAACCGTTAAACAAAACATCAATAATACATGTAATTTCAGTAAACTACAACTTTAGACAAACAAAATTGACTTTGTTTACACAAGATATTATTCTGTTTTCAGTAAAATTTTAATCAGGTAAAGGATAAAGAGATGAAATATCGTCATCCAATGTTTCTGGACAAGCAGGACGCAGTATTGGTTGTAGTTGACATTCAGGAAAAACTATTCAAAACCATGGCTGCCACCTGCCAAGAAAATATCCTCAAAAATGTGCCGATATTATTGGCTGCGGCAGATGAACTTGAGATTCCTGTAATAGTATCCGAGCAATATCCGAGGGGTATCGGCCCCACGATTGCACCATTAAAGAAGAAGATCACCAAGGCTGAATATATCGAGAAGGTAGATTTTGCTGCAACCGAAGTAAATGATTTTACTAAAGCTTTGGCCAAAGCCAAACGCAGACAGGTAATTCTGGTAGGTATGGAGACTCATATCTGCGTATACCAGACAGCACTTGGCCTTTTGGAACTGGGCTTCGATGTCCATGTACCTGAAGATGCATTGGCCTCGAGAATTATTGAAAATTATGATGCCGGTGTAAGCCTTTTATTGCAGGCGGGAGCCGTGGTAAGCTCTACCGAGGCAATATTATTCCAGCTTTTGAAAAGATCGGGCAGCGAGTCGTTTAAAAGATTGCAGAAACTTATTATATAAGAGGAATTAAAATGGATCTGACACAGTATATTCGTACCGTACCAAACTGGCCTAAAGAAGGCATTATGTTTCGTGATATCACTACTTTACTAAGCAATCCGGAAGGATTCTCCGCCTGTATGGATCAACTGGTGGAACACTATAAGACAGTCGATTTCGATAAAATTGTTGCAATCGAGTCAAGAGGCTTTTTATTTGGTTCCGTACTGGCCCGCGAGCTTGGAAAAAGTCTGGTGCTTATTCGCAAACCCGGTAAACTTCCCGCCGAAACGGTTTCTGAAGAATATGAACTTGAATACGGCACAGATAAGATAGAAATGCACAAGGATGCCCTTGAAAAAGGTGATAAAGTGGTAGTAATTGATGATCTACTGGCAACCGGCGGAACATCTTTGGCCTCGATCCATCTTTGCGAGAAGGTCGGCGGAGAAGTTGTTGAAGCAGGTTTTGTAATAGATCTGCCGGATATCGGTGGTTCGAAAAAGCTTAAGACCGAAGGTTATAAAACATTTACCCTGATTGAATTTGAAGGCGATTAAAGAGGACATCATGGCTGACACAAAACGGGCAGTTGTACTTTTAAGTGGCGGACTTGATTCCGCCACCTGTCTGGCAATTGCCAAATCGAAGGGCTACGACTGTTATGCCTTGTCTTTTGACTATGGGCAAAGACACAAGGTCGAACTTCTGGCCTCTGCAAACGTAGCCCGGGCAATTGGTGCGAAGGATCATGTCACCACCAGAATAGATTTGCGACTGTTTGGAAACTCCGCCCTGACTTCGGAAATTGCAGTGCCAAAGGGACGCGAACCGATGGAAAATAACGAGATTCCGGTGACATATGTTCCAGCTCGTAACACCATTTTTCTCTCCTTTGCCACGGCCTATGCCGAAGTTTTAGAGGCCTCGGATATTTTTATCGGGGTCAATGCAATTGACTATTCAGGCTACCCGGATTGTCGCCCGGAATTTATAGAGGCTTATCGCAAGATGGCAAATCTTGCCACCAGAACAGGTGTGGAAGGTACCACCAATTTGAAGATTCACACTCCCCTGATAGATTTGACAAAAGCTGAGATCATTCAGCAGGGAACAAATTTAGGGGTTGACTACGGACTGACTCATTCTTGTTACGACCCGGATGATGCCGGTCTGGCCTGTGGTGAATGCGAAAGTTGCGTGCTTCGCCATAAAGGATTTGTAGATGCCGGGATTGAAGATCCCACCAGATATAGCGAGCAGGTTTGATGGCTTACAGAGTACACGAGGCGTTTTATACCTTACAGGGTGAAGGTGCCAGAACAGGTAGAGCTGCTGTTTTTTGCAGATTTTCAGGTTGCAATATGTGGAGTGGCAAAGAGAGCGACCGCAACGGCTCCAATTGCTTTTTCTGCGATACAAATTTCAATGGTATAAACGGCGACGGTGGCGGAGAATTCCAACGCGCTGAAGCTCTTGCCAGACATCTCAAAGCCTTATGGCCAGACGGAAACACTGCTCAACCCTATCTGGTCTTTACTGGGGGAGAACCCTCACTGCAACTGGATGATAAGCTGATTATCGCCTGCCACGATTATGGTTTTGAGGTAGCAATTGAAACCAATGGCACCAGAGTATTACCGGAGGGACTTGACTGGATCACCGTTAGTCCCAAACCCGGAACAAAGCTCAGAGTTACCACCGGTGATGAGCTAAAACTTCTCTACCCCATAGGAATCGACCCCAGACAGTTTATCGAGCTGCCATTCAAACATTTCTTTCTGCAACCTGTCGATACAAGCCTGATGAGTGATTTCTTAAAAAACGAGCTTGCCTCTTTCGACTCTTCGTTTAAAGGCGACAATGTCAAGTCTGCTCTTGACTATTGTTTGATCCATCCCAGATGGCGACTGGGTTTGCAGTTGCACAAGATTGTTGGACTGCGATAATGCGGAACATTATTGATTGTGCGATCCTGATTTTCAGGATCTTGATTATACAACAGCAAACAGCCTAGCGCCGATGAGCAAATAAGACAAGCTAAAGGAAGCATTCCAAAACTGTAAATTTCGAAATCATTATTTAGTCAACACCAGTAAGTTCTTGCCAAACAAATTTTGAGAACTTATAATCAGGATTGAGTTCAAAAAATCATAATCACAACAGGGCCGTTGGATTGGGAGGAGCTAATGAAACGTATTGCCGAAAGCATAGTTTTTTTGTTTATATGCTTAATGGTAGCATCTTCATGCACAAACACACAGGTTTCACTAGGTCAGATTGATGATATTAATGACGGTGATCTTGTTGAAGACGAGCCAGTAATTATCGACGGAGATTTTGCTGAAGACGAGCCGGTAATTATCGATGGTGATCTTGTCGAAGATGAACAGATGATTATTGATGGTGACAGTGAAGAATATGAGACCATTGATGCTGAAGAAGAGACTTCTTGTCCTATCGGCTTTTGTAATATTTCAGGTTCGTGTATCGCCGATAAAACCAGACATCCAGATCTTCTTTGTGCCATTTGTGATTATTCGTTAGACCCGCACAACTGGTCAGCACTCTCAAGTAATATCCAATGCAGATCTGCCAGAGGAAAATGTGATCTACCAGAATTTTGTGATGGATCAACTTTTTTCTGCCCCATGGACAAAAAAGCAGCTTTGTACACACCATGTGATGACTCGTTGTTATGCAATGGACGTGAAAAATGCGATGGTGATGGTCAATGTATTTCCGGTTCACCTGTTGTTTGTGATGACAACAAGGAATGTACAATTGACATGTGCAATCCCTTCACCGGCGAGTGTAGCTTTTCAACAAAAAGTGACTATTGTTTGATTGACAACACCTGCTATAAAACACAAACAGAAAACCCGGATAACTACTGCAAGTTATGCATATCTAAAGAGTCGCAAACAGAATGGACAGCAAAAGAACGTGGCTCGAATTGCGATTCAGATAACAATATTTGTACTGATGACATCTGTGATGGATTGGGTAATTGTACTCATATTAATAATGCTGCCACCTGTAATGATTACATTGACTGCACCGATAATGATGTTTGTGAAAACGGAAACTGTAGTGGTACAGTGTACGACTGTAACGAACATGGTCAGTGCAATTCAAGCAATGATTATTGCACCTGTTATGAAGGTTTTGCAGGAAATTATTGTGATCAATGCGCAACTTTCTATCAGGATAATGATGAAAATGGCACTTGCAAAAAATCATGCAGCTATCCTGATATCTGTGGAAATTTCACCTGTGATGATTCAAGCGGAACAGTTGACTGTGGAGATTGTCAGCCCTGTGAGATGGAACAGGTAATTAAATTTGGTGGCATCTCACACGACATTTCTATAGAAGGAAATGTTGCGGTTATCGCCGGAGGTTACGGCGGACTGTTTTTATTTGATGTATCAGATCCCTTGAACCCGGAACTTTTAAGTACTTATAATGCGCTTGGGCGTGTGTATCACGTTATCGTTATCGACAGCATTGCCTACATTACCAATGTTTCTCTGGGACTTGAAATAGTCGACATTTCTGATCCTGAAAATCCCAGGTTTATAAGCAGTTTACCAATATCAGGAACATTTATAGATTTGTCTATTGCAGACAACAAGGCTTATCTGGTAGGAGGATACAGCTACCTCTATATCGTAGATATAGCAGATCCGCACAATCCGTTTGTCATATCCAGATCTCATCCGACGTACAGCGGTTTGAACAGGGTTTTTGTAAGTGATCAAAAAGCCTATCTTGTTTCTTTCTATCACGGTTTGGTAGTCGTGGATGTTTCAGACAGTTCATATCCTTTTAAGTTAAGTGAATTCAGTATTAGATATGATCCTTATCAAATATACGTTGAAAACAATCTGGCATATGTCACGTCAGGGATTCATGATGCATCTGCGGGCATGGAAATCCTTGATCTGACGGATCCAAGAAACCCCATATCGCTGGGATATTATGAAATAAACGCCACCGGTTTTGATCTGCTTGTAAAAGATAATAAAGCCTATGTAGCAGCAGGCCCACAAGGAATGCAAATCATTGATGTAGAAGATCCTGCCAATCCGACATTGATTCGAAAATATTATTCAAGGGGTTGGCCTACTGGAATCACGATGAAAGATAATACCATTTATATCGCCGGATATATTCATGGACTGGAAATGGTTGATATTGAAGATAGCACCAATCCAGGGTACCTTTCTTATTACGATCTGCCAAGTAATGTTAAATCTGTTTTTGTAAGAGATAAGATAGCTTATGTTGTTGATGGTTTGGCAGGTCTGCATATTATTGATATTCATGATGCTCAAAACCCGAAACCGCTTAGCGACTATGACAGACTTGGTCTGGCTTTAGACATTGTTGTCAAAGGCGACATTGCCTACATTGCTTTTGATAATGGTAGCATTGAAACCATGGATATCTCAGATCATGCCAATCCAAAAAAACTAGCACAAAGCACTAGCTCAACCAAGGCGAAATCTGTGTTTGTGGAAGGTCATTTTGCCTATGTTACATGCAAAGATGGCATGCAAATTTTGGATGCAACTGATCCGAAAAGGCTGGAATTGATGTCAACTTTCAATACCGCTGGACTGGCAGATGATGTGTTTGTTTGTAACAACATTGCCTACTTAACTGACGACCAAACGGGTTTAATGCTGATTGATGTTACAGACCCCGCAAATCCTCTGATGATAAACAGTATCTCAACACCGGGCCCGGCTTTAGATGTTTTTATCAGCGAACAAATAGCCTATGTTGCTGACGGTGAATATGGTATTCAATTGATCGACATATCTAATCCTGAGAATCTACGATTGATGGCAACTTTCGACACTACAAGCGAATCTCGCGGTGTAACCGTTGAAGGACAGATTGCCTATGTTGCAGATCACCTTGGTGGCTTATTAGCGATAGATGTTGCAGATCCTGAAAATCCTCAACTGCTTTACAGCCTTGAGATGCATCCTCCAATACACGGAGTTTTCATTGATGGAAATTACGCCTATCTTTCTGCAACTATTGGGGGACTACAGGCAGTGCAAATAAGGTCATGCAGTTGTATTACAGGTTTTGGCGGAATAGATTGTGAAGAATGCGCAACAGGTTTTGCAGGAGAGAATTGTGATCAATGTGCAGATGGATTCTCAACCTATCCCAATTGCACCAGTTTTTCCAGCACTT
>Ga0070729_10003585_pt1 | contig 17788 bp, 14 predicted proteins | sample tdDd472_FD_66725 | JGI IMG/M metagenome (GOLD analysis project Ga0070729, IMG submission 66725) | Marine sediment microbial communities from the Atlantic coast under amendment with organic carbon and nitrate - tdDd47.2 | ecosystem: Environmental > Aquatic > Marine > Coastal > Sediment | place... | reverse complement strand
TAACCTTGTCCGGGTTCACCGCGATGAATTGGCCACCAACGGCTTTATTCCCATCGACAACCAGGATAAACTGTTCCGGAAGTTCTCTTACTTCCACACCCGCCGTGCAGACTATTGCACTGTCAACGGTGTACGGGACAAATGCTATCACAAGTGGGCCAACTACCATAACATTGCAGATGACAACAAACTGCATCTGCGCCTGAGCCCCACGCATCCTCATTACCTGGTGCCCTCTGCCTGCGCCATTGCCGCAGACTACAACGATGCTTTCACCAAGGCCAAGTTTGCCCTGGAAAACGATGGCAGCTATGTAGATGAAGCCCCCGAGCAGGATGCAGCAGAAGATTTCAACGATTATGCGAACATGGATCCCGATGTCCAGCGTGAAATGATTGAGCGCTGTCTTGGTACCGATCCCGCCGTTGAACACGCCTTTGATGAAGGTGACATGTTCCGTCTGCTGCCCCAGCAGTTCATGGCCTACAGCGAAGACCGTGACGGCTATGATCTGGACGGCAATCCTCTGTACATCGAAATCAATCCCTGTAACTACTACCCGTACACCGAGCTTCCCGAAGGTTACACCTTTGAAATGTGTTTCCCCGAAGGCCGTTTTGTGGATGGTGGCGAAGCCAGCCAGGATGTGCCCCTGTACAAAGTTGCCTGTGAAAAAGACTGGGACAACCAGTGCAAGCGCGATGCCAATGGCACCCCCCAGATTCGCTATCGTCATGAGCTTGGCGACATCAAAGAAAGCTTCATGTACTGGGTAGATGCACCCACCGAATACGGTATCCTCGGTGTGTCCCAGTGGTCCGCCAACCCCGAAACCGGTCAGATCTTCAGTGGTTCTTCCCACATCGCCGGTTGGGTTGTGTACTACGTACGTAACTATGCTTTGGATCTCCTCGACATTCATGCCGGTGAGAAAACCTATCTTGACATTATTAACCCGGATTATGGCCAGCCCTCTGACAAGATTATGGGCACCGTCAAGGCTCCCTGGGTCAACATGGACGGCACCACTGCCAAAAATGCTGAGTTCACCGAAGATCAGATGGTTGCTTATAAACAGGACCTGGAAGAAAACCCTGTTTCCTACGAAGACGCTGTCAAGGAACTCCACAACAAGTGGCGTCCCCTGTCCGGTCGTCTGGACCTGAACGCCATCAAGGGCACCCAGTTCGAAAACATGATGGTTCCCTCCGGTTATCGTGACTGGATGTATCCCAATGCCACCGAGCTGTCCGGCACCAACCTCGATGTTGTGTCCCCGGTTAAGTATGGTTCCCTCGAAGGTCTGACCGAAATCTTTAACCGCGAAACCGAACTGCTTGGAAACTGCTACTTCCTCCCCGAATTCCTCGATGGCGTTGTAGCCAAGTATGTGGAAGAAAAACTGCAGGAAGTCGCTGCTTTGGAAGCCACTGGCATTAGCCACGAAGCTGCTTACAAAACCGTGCGCGACGTTGCCATGGGCGAATTCGACGCCCTGGTCTTCAAGGGTGTTGCCCAGCACGAAATCGGTCACTCCATGGGTCTGCGTCATAACTTCATCGCATCCGCCGATGAACGCAACTACATTGGTAATGCTCCCTGGGAGCCGGGTCCGGATACCGGATACTGGGCCGAAAAACCCGAGTGGCAGCGCCAGGTCGATGAGTACAAGGCCGCCAACCCCGACGCCACCGGCGAAGATGTATGGCTGTTTGCCCGTACCATCAAGACCGACCGTGACCGTTACATGTACGCATCCGTTATGGATTATCAGGACCAGTATTACATCCATGCCGCTGGCCTTGGTAAGTACGATTATGCAGCTCTGAAATTCATGTATGGTCATTCCATTGAGAAGTACAGTGCCAATGATTCCGACAACACCACAATGCGCACCAGGAACGTGCACTTCATTGATGAAGCCACCAACGAACTGCGCGTTGACGAAAACACCCTCGCCTTTGAACAGCGCGCTGACGGTTCCTATATCGTCAAGGCTGTTGGCATCGGTGAAGAAGTGGAAATCACCGAAAACGGTGACAATGTTCCCTTCCTGGTGTGCCCGGATGAGTTCCGCTGGGAAAATCCGATGTGTAACGTTTTCGATAACGGCTATACTGCCCGTGATATCGTGCGCTACATGAAAAACAGCTTCAACAACCGGTATTACTACCGCTTCTTCCGCCGTGGCAACCCCCGCTTCCAGCGTGACATCTCTTGGGGGAATTTCTACGGGCGTCTGTTCCCCTTCGCCCACTTTGCCCTGGACTTCCAGTACAACATCTTCCAGGACGAAAACTGGCAGAATGTTATCACCGACCGCAATGCTGTGACCGTGGAACGTCAGGAATACCAGGCTGCTGCTCTGGGTAAGGAAACCTATATCAGCAACCAGACCGGTGAAGTCACCGAATTCGTACCTGGCGGTGTTGGCGATATGCTGATGGCTGGTATGGAAGGCTTCAACTTCCTGCTCTATGATATTCTCTATCGTCCCGACGTTGATGCATATCTGAAGCTGGAATATCCGGAAGATCCCACCACCGAATACTTCGTCAAGAACCCCTATATCGCTGACGCTGATACCATGGAATCCTATGGTTATGATGTGCTGCGCGTGGGTGCCGATGTTGGTCGCTATCACCGCAACCGCTATGACATCCAGGACGATCCCCGGATTATGGACTTCAAGCGCCTGCGTCACGGTTTCTCCGTGGTCAAGGAAGCCGCCATTTACATGATGACCAACACCGGCTGGCCGGTTGCCAAATATGGTCGCGAGAACATGGCGAACGCATTCCACTATGTGTCCCAGGGTTTCAGCAATGCCGTCACCCACATGCTGGCCGACGTCATCAACGAAGATCACATCGTAACCTTTACTCCGTACTGCGCGATCCAGAATCCCGCAACCAATAAGTACGAAATGCAGAAAATCGATGTTCCGGTCAACGCCGCATTCCTGTGGGGCGCCGCACCTGAATACAGCGCTGCCGGTAATGCTTACCAGCCGCCCGAATTCTCCATCTGTAACACTGTTGGTGGTCTGCCGATGCACGCTGGCTGGGTATACTTCGACAAGTTCGAGCCGTCCTTCTGGGCCATGTACTCCATGTCCAACGTGACTGCCGACCAGTCGATCTTCCAGCTCTTCATGCCCGAAGTGATCAACGCTTCCCAGTATGATCCCGAGCATTGCACCGAAGCCGATCGCACCGGTTGCGGTACCTACGCTCCGCTGAACCCCGCCACCGAGGCCGAGTTCCTGAATGTCAATGGTCGCAAGTACTATCGTGCCCGCACCGCCGACACCGTGCGCCTGACCCCCATCTATCAGATGGTGAAACGCGCCTCTGCTATTCGCGCCAACTGTGACGCAGCGGATCCGGATATCAAGAAATGCGGTGAGAAGCGCACTCTTGAAATCATGGAAGCCACCATTATCAACAACCTTGCCTTCGGTAACTTCTGGATGACCATCTGGCCCTACTTCATCCTCTAGTCCGAAGCTGAACCAAGTGCTTAAAACGCCCCGACCGTTTGGTCGGGGCGTTTTCTTTATATCTATATTGACGGAAAATATTTCGCTGACATGCTGTGCCAAATTGAGCCAAAATAATGTGATTGTGTTAGAATAGCGTGAGAAGCCTCCCTTCGCATTGAAGTGCAAACATGATTATGCTATATTAAAATACATGGGAAGGTGGTAGCAGCAGCAGGAGCACACACCATGAGCTACGAAAACAACAACGGCAACAGTCGCCCAACAATATCCAGCACAACTGCGGGGAGTGCCCGGACGCGAAAGCGCCTGAAAAGCATTCCGGATAACCGGCTGAAAACTTTGTTTGCCGATGAAGAGGAAAGCGAGCTTGATCTCATGCCCGATGAACTTCTCAAAGCAAAACTCATGAATGAACTGACAAGACCCGCACTGCCTGCGCCATTGCCGCAGCTTCCTGCACCCGTGCCCATGCTGCCGGAGCCGGATCCTATCTCCGAGACCTGAGTCTCTATCCCCTGCAATGCAGGGGTTCCACTGAAAAATCAGGGGCGACCACGGATACTATTGCATATCCGTGTTGCTCTGCTATGGTAGGGGCCAAGAGGTACAAGGCATGAATGGAACCTGCATAACAATATGGCCCATGCGGGAAGAACCTTTGGTAAAGACCATTGGTTTGTCCGTTGCAGGGCTTATATGCATCATTATTTCCGTCATTGCCGGAGGAAGTGTGCTATGGGCTGTGTTTGCTCTGGCGGTCCTGGTTATTTCCCTTGCTTCATATTATGTTCCCACCAGCTATCACATCAATGATACAGGCGTATCAATAGAACGTCCCTGGGCGACCCGGCACATTGGGTGGTCACGCATTGGCAGTATAAAGCACAACAGGCACGGTGTGTGGTTGCTTCCGGGGGCAGCAGTGTCAGCTACCGATTCTTTCAGGCAGGTGTATATCCCCGTTAAGGGGAAAGATAAGGCTGCAAAATACGCTGAATTGTGTGAAGAAAGTATGCATAAACAGCGTGAAGGAGCCGGGCAATGAGCCTAAGAGATGTCATGCGCCATGCCTTTGCCCTTAATGACGGGCAATCCTTTGATGAAGATGATCGCAGTCTGGTTGACAAGCTTGTGGCATTTGTGGTGGATCGGCGTATGGGAGAGGCTGCCCTCATGCTGTTGGAAAGCCTGCGCCCTGTGAATTTTTTATCAAGTCAGGCTCTTCATACCCTGCAACCCTTTGCCACTATGGTGTTCAATGCCGAAGAGTATAAACGGTTTGCCCGCCTTTTGGAGAACCGGGGAAGCGTCGCCATGATACTTGCTGCACTGGAATCCCGCATGAATGCTGACGCGCCCGCTAAGAACAGTGAGGAATCTCCATGAAGCGCAGGCTATGTATACTGGCAGGTGCCATGCTTTTGTGGGGTTTGATAACGGTGGTACAGGCAGGTTCCTTTGAAGGCGTGGACGCCATGGATGCGCCCAACGACGATGGTCGCGCCATTTTGGTAACCTGGCCCCGGCCCGCCTTTGAGGAAGCCGGAGGACGCTATATCATCGAAGCATCTGCCTCGGACACCCGGGAGTTTGTAAAAGTTGGCGGCACCCTGTACGGCCTCGGGCTGAAAAGCGAATACCCCAAATACTTTGGCTGGGATGAGGATAACCAAAACCATTACGCCTTTGAGCTGCGGCAGGCGCCGCCGCCACAAGCATGGATAGACCGTCAGACCGCATCCAGGGCCGATGCCGTGGCTATAGGGAAACTTCAGCTTGAAGATGTTGAAACCAGGATGGCTGACGAGGAATCACCACGGCTGCGTGGGAAGCTGGAAGACCGGCAAAAGACCCTGCAAAAGGACATCAACCGTCTTTCCAGGGCTCTGGACCCCAATGCAGCGGTGGAACTTGCGGGCGGTCACAACTACCGTGTGCGGGTGCGCTATCAGCCCCCGGGGCAGGAAGTCCAGGTATACAGCAACATTGCCACGGCAGCGGCCACAGGGCAGTGGTTTGATGGTAACAAGGCGGTAGTGCTGGTGGTGATGATTCTGCTGTCCGGGTTGATTTTGTGGTATATCAACCGCGCCCGTCGGCATCCCGAGGGGTTGTACATTCGTCCCATCGCCGGTATGGAAGCCATTGACGACGCCATTGGCCGGGCAACGGAAATGGGCAAGCCCATCTTTTTTGTCCACGGTCTGGCCTCCATGGCAAGCATCTCCACCATTGCGGCGGTGAATATTCTGGGCAAGATAGCCCAGCGGGTGGCGGAATACGGCACCACCTTCAAGGTGACCAACCGTGATCCTGTGGTGCTTGCGGTGAGTCAGGAAACGGTAAAGGAATCCTATCTCCGTGCCGGTAGACCGGACCTGTATCAGGAAGACAACGTCTTTTATGTGTCACAGGATCAGTTTTCCTATGCCTCTGCTGTGGAAGGCATGTTCCTGAGGGAAAAACCTGCCAGTAATTTCTTTTTTGGCTACTACTATGCCGAAGCTCTGCTGTTAACGGAAACCGGCGCCAGTACCGGGGCCATTCAGATTGCAGGCACCGACAGCTATACCCAGTTGCCCTTTTTTATCACCACCTGTGATTACACCCTGATGGGCGAAGAACTCTATGCAGCCAGCGCCTACCTCAGTCGTGAGCCGCGCTTGCTGGGAAGCGTCAAAGCTCAGGATATCGGCAAGACCTTTATGATCGCCACCATTGTTATTGGTGTCGTGCTTTCCACCCTGGGCATTCCCTGGGTTATGCATCTGTTTGAAACGTTTTAAGCGGTTGGTATTATGATATTTTTCAAGCGTACATTGCCGCTGATTGTGGCCTTTACCTTTGGCATCGTAGCCATTGTACTGTACTTCATTCCCCATCAGGCGGCTCAGACCGCCTTTACCCAACTGGTGAACTGGGATCGTATCATTGCCGCCTTTGCCCTGCTGATTGGCATTCACTCACTGGTACGGATGCACTGGCGGAAGATCGAACACAAGCAGGCGGGATGGGCCTACAGCGCGATTCTCATCGCTGCCCTGGTGCTGACCCTTGCCATTGGTCTGTACAACGACGGCATGTGGTTTTGGAACAAGCGGGAAAGCGCAGGAGCCCTGCCCTGGATTTACGACTATGTGTTCAAGCCCGCAGGCGCCACCATGTTTTCGGTGCTGGCCTTTTTCATTGCCTCGGCAGCGTATCGTACTTTCCGGGCCCGCACGGTTCCCGCAGCCCTGCTGCTGACCGCTGCGGTTATCACCATGCTTGGCCAGGTCCCCCTTGGTCGTCTGATTTCCCACTGGTTTCCCGATATCAGTCTGTGGCTGATGATGGTGCCCAACGCTGCGGTAAAACGGGGTATTTTGCTGGGAGTGGCCCTGGGGGTCATTTCCACCAGTCTGCGGATTATCTTTGGCATTGAACGCGCCTACCTGGGAGGCGACTGATGCAGAAGGCACCCGTAACAGAACGACTGCTGAGCCTCGACCGCCGCTGGATTTTCCTGTTGGTGCTGATCTTTGCCCTTGGCGCACTGGTGATAGAAGTAGACCTTCCCATTGTGGCCTCTCAACCGGTGCAGGATATGTACGATCAAATCGAACGTCTGCAAAAACTTGAGGCAAGCCGCGCTTCCATACCCGCAGAGCAGCAGGCCGCCCTGCGCTCCACTTTGTTGATCAGCATGGACTACGACCCTGCAAGCAAGCCGGAGCTTGAGCCCATGAGCCTTGGCATCATTACCCATGCCCTGTGCAATGGCGTGAAGGTAGTGGGCATGACCCTCAATCAGCACGGTCAGGATCTGGGCGAGCGGGTGATGCAGCGGGCCGCCAAAGCCTGCAACGCCGACTATGGCCGGGATTGGGCCTATCTTGGCTTCAAGCCCGGTGGCGCAACCCTTATCATAAACATGGGGCAGGATTTCCACGACGCCTATAATCAGGACTACCGGGGCACCAGCACAAAATCCCTGGAAGTCACCCGGAACATTACATCCCTTAACAGTTTCGGCTATGTGGTAAGCGTGGCCAGCAGCGTGTTTTGGGAACAGTGGGTTATCTTTGGGCAGGCCCGCTACAATTTTGTGTACGGCACCGGCGTGGCCGGGGTGCTTGCCCCGGATGTGTTCCCCTTTATGCAAACCGGTCAGGTAAAGGGATTGCTCGGCGGACTGGTGGGGGCAGCGGAGTTTGAATCGCTTATCAAACGTCCCGGTACCGCCACCGCAGGTATGCGCCCCCAGTCGGCGGTGCATTTGCTGATCGTGCTTCTGGTTATCTTCGGCAACACCATGTACTTCCTTGACCGTCGCCGGAAACGTCGCAGCATGAGGCCGGGAGGTGGATCATGAAAGAAGAAGTAACCACCCGCCGGGATCTGCTGCTGTTGGGTATTATGCTGGCTTTGCTGGTTATTGCCAACATTGTACTGGTGCTCATGGGGCGCATTGCCACTGACGCAGACGGTTTTGGTATTATGATCGCCGCAGGCATCACCGTGGGTATGTACAGCTTTTTGTACAAGGACAACCCCCTGTTCAAGGCGGTGGAGCATCTGTACGTCGGTGTGGCGGCTGGCTATGTGCTGACCATCACCTGGTACAACATTTTTTTGCCGGATGTTATCCGCCCGTTGCTGTTGCCCAATGTGGGAGAGAGCCGGGACTTTGTAAAGTTGATTCCTTTGGCCCTGGGCATCATGATGCTCATGCGTATTTCAAAACGCTGGGGCTGGATAAGCCGCATCAGTTTTGCCTTTGTCATGGGCTTTTATTCCGGCATCGCCATTACCAACTATCTTGAAACCATTATTTTCAAGCATGTGCGCTATTCCATTGAACCCCTGTTTGCCACCGGGTCTGTGGTGGATCAGATAAACGCTGTGGTGGTGCTGGTGGGCGTGTTGTCGGTGCTGATTTACTTCTGGTTCTCTGTGGAACACAAGGGACCGGTCAAGGTCATCAGTCGGGTGGGAATTTATTTTCTCATGGTGAGCTTTGGCGCAAGCTTTGGTTACACCATTATGGCCCGCCTGTCTCTGTTGGTGGAACGGCTGGAATTCCTCATGCACAACTGGCTGGGGATTATGTAGGGGCGGTTACTCCGCAGGCTGCCTTTACAACACCACCAGCGCATAGATGGCCAGCAGCAGGGTATAGGGAGCAAAGACCCAGAAGCTGCCTTTTTTCAGTAAGGCCACAAGCCCCGCCAGAGCCAGCAGGCCGCTGACCGCAGCGGCAATAAAGCCAACAACAATGGGGGCCACCTGTACCGTGGCAAGATCCACGTCCCGCAGTTTTAACAGCAGTGCGCCCAAAATGGCGGGCACGCTTAACAAAAAGGAAAACCGGGCGGCTTCCTCGCGGCCAACCCCCAGCATCAGGGAGGTAACAATGGTGGAGCCGCTGCGGCTGATGCCGGGAATAATGGCAATGCCCTGGGCCACGCCCACTACAAGGGAGCGCCACCATGTGTAGGGGCGGGTTCCGTCGTGTTTGAGGAATTTTGTGGAGCCCACCAGAATGGTTGTAAACAGCAGTGCGCCGCCTACAGCGGTGACCGAAGCAAACAGGGACTCGAAAAAGTCCTTGCCCAACACCCCCATGATGCCCGTGGGAATAGAGGCCAGCATAAGCAGACTTACAAAGCGAAAAGCGGGAATGTCGCGCCAGGCATCGGCCGCGTTGCCCTTTGCGCTGTGGCTCAAACCCTTGAAAAATCCACCAGCCAGAGGAATCAGATCCCGCCGGTAATAAAACAGCACCGCGCACAGAGTGGCCACATGAAGCATTACATCAAAGAAAACATCGGGTTCATGATTGCCCAGAAGATGGCCGCCCAGCACCAGATGACCGCTGGAGCTTACCGGGAAAAACTCTGTCAAACCCTGTACAATACCAAGTATGACGGCGTCAATCAGGCTCATACGTCCTCCTGAATAACCCCGCCGGAAATACTGTAGCGGCGGGTTTGCTCTTTATCGATAAGGTCGGAAAGGGTGTCTTCCGTGGCGGTGAGAAACACCTGCCCGGCGGTATTCAGCAGATGATGGAACAACGCCTGCCTGCGGCGGGTATCCAGTTCGCTGCTGAGATCGTCCAAAAGCAGCACCGGCGGTGCGCCAAGACGCTGTTGCAGTATCTGAACTTCCGCGGCTTTCAGCGCCAGTACCACGGAGCGGTGTTGCCCCTGACTGGCGTGTTCCTTCAGGGGAATGTCGTTGAGGGTCACCGCAAGGTCGTCGCGCTGGGGGCCGCTGCGGGTAGTACGGGTGCGCTTGTCGCCGTCAAAGCCCGTGCGCAGTTTATCAAGGAACGCTTCCATAATACCGGCTTCGTCATCCCCTGGCGTGGCGGTGACGCTGCAGTCGTACACAAGGCTGATGGCGTCCCGTCCGGCGCTGACATCCTGCACCATGGGAGCCACCAGAGGTTGCAGCATGCGGGTCATCTCTGCCCGGGCGCTGATAATGGTGGTGCCCAGCCGCACCAGTTCCCGTACATAGGCCTGATGGCTGGGATCTCCCCAGTCGAGGTTTTCGGTTTTGGCCAGCAGGGCGTTGCGCTGTCGCAGGGTGCGGCGGTATTCCAGCACCGTGCGCATGAATCCCGGGCGCACCTGAAAAATCAGCCGGTCCAGAAAATTCCGGCGTCCCTCGGGCCCGCCCTTAAGCAGGGCCAGATCGTCCGGGGTAAAGAGCACCACTGCTAGGGTGCCGTAGTAATCGTCGGGGCGCACAAGATTTTTGCCGTTGAACCACACCCGGCGTCCCTGTGGATCCAGCATCACCCGGATATCGTACTGGGCCTTGCCCCGCTGGATTTCAGCGGCCAGAAGCCCACGGTCCTTTTGATGCATGATAAGCTGGGTGCTGCGGCGGCTGCGGAAACTGTGCAGGCCTCCGAGATAATAAAGGGCTTCCAGCAGATTGGTTTTGCCCTGGGCATTGGGGCCCACGATAAAGTTGAAGTGATCGCCGAAACCGAGATCGGCGCTGTGGATATTGCGGAACTGTTCGAGCTTCAGCCGACGGATACGCATGGCTGTGCCCACTGTTACCGGCGGTCCTTTTTGCCGTCCTTGTGACGGATGTCCACCTTGATGTCCTCGCCGAATTTATCTTTGAGCATATCCATGGAGGGATGCCCCATGATATCTTCTTCAACCTGCTTTTTATGGGCCTGCTTTTTTTCTATGTCCAGCTCCAGCATGCTTTTTCCCGGCACAGATGCAGAGGCATCTGCGGCTGGTTCGGGTTTTGTGGCAGGAGCAGGGGAGGACGCAGAGGGTTTTTGAGGCCCGGGAGCCGGTGGAGCAGGGGTGCTGTTGCCCGCCATCTCGAAGCGTACCGATGTGGTTTCGTCTCCAAAGAATTTGCGTATGACAGCTGTGATGGCTTCTTTATCTTCGGCGGTAATGAGGTCAAAGGTATTTTGCCGGTCCGGGGTATAGGTAATGACAACCCCGGCGGGGCTAAAGGCTTTGTTTACTGCCTGATACACATACCCCCAGAGCTTCTGGTTGTGCATCATCAGGTAACTGACAAATGAGGGCCAGTCCTTTGCCTTGGGCGCATCCTTGAGCAGATTGCTTTCCGCCGGTGAGGGCGGGGTCCGGGTTGCGGCGGCCCCGGGGGCTGCTGCCTGCTTCGGTGCCTGTTGCGGCTGGGGACGCGGCGCGGGACGGGATTGCGGCTGCGGGGCCGGGCGCTGCATGGGCTGGGGCGCGGGGCCTGCGGCGGGGCGCATGCCGCCTGTGCGCTGCAATGCGCCAAGCTGGTCCACCAGATCCTGCAACGCGGTGACGGGGCGGACCTCGCACATCCGCACCAGCAGCACTTCCAGCATCAGGTGCGGGAAGGGACTGCGCAGCACGCCGTCAACGGTTTGGGAAATAATATTGAACATCCGCATCAACTGGTCTTTGCCCGCCCGCATGGCGAGTTTTTGCAGTACAGCGGCTTCATCTTCGGTGATATCCAGCACCGTGGCCGGATCTTTTACCGATGCGGCAATGACCATATTGCGGGTTTGTTCCGCCAGTTCCGTCACAAAGTGACGCAGGTCGTAGCCGTATTCCGACATGGTTTTAAAGGTGGTCAGGGCAACGGCTGCATCGCCGTCGATAAGAGCGTTGGACAGCTCGTTGAGCATGGAACGGTCCACCACGCCCAGGACCCGGCGCACGTCTTCTTCGGTAATCTGTTCGCCGCCAAAGGCAAGCACCTGATCCAGCAGGGACATGCCGTCGCGGACACTGCCGCCAGCTTCCCGGGCGATGAGATTCAAGGCCGCCGGGGGAAGGTCGATGTGTTCCTGCCCCAGCACGTTGCCCAGATGCCCCATAAGATCCGGCACCGACAGGCGGCGGTAATCGTAGCGCTGTACCCGGCTTAAAATAGTTGCGGGCAGCTTGTGGGGTTCTGTGGTGGCAAAAATGAATTTAACGTGGGGCGGGGGCTCTTCCAGGGTTTTCAGCAACGCATTGAATGCGTTCTGGGTCAGCATATGGACTTCATCAATGATGTAGACCCGGTAGCGGCCCTGGCTGGGGGTATAATGGATGCCTTCCTGCAGTTCGCGGACATCATCAACGCCGGTGTTGGAAGCACCATCGATTTCAAATACGTCCGGCGAGGTTCCCTGGGTAATGGCCACGCAACTGTCGCAGACATTGCAGGGCTCTTCGGTTGGGGCCTCGCGGCAGCACAGCGCTTTTGCCAGAATCCGGGCGCCGGTGGTTTTTCCCACGCCGCGCACGCCGGTGAACAGAAACGCGTGATGCACGCGATCCATGCGTATGGCGTTTTTGATTGTGCGGGTTACATGCTGTTGTCCGACGATTTCGTCGAAACGCTGGGGGCGGTATTTTCGGGCAAGGACGGTATAGCTCATGGGGGTGCTCACCATCTTTTGGATAAAATGAAGGCGGCCGGAAAACCACGGCGCACAAAGTAACCGCTACCGCTGCTTCCTTTCGGATCTGACGGGGTTCACGGGCTCTGTCGCGTGGACCCGGCCGCCATACGCCCGGATAAACCGGGAAATAGTATAATGGCGGAGAGAGAGGGATTCGAACCCTCGGTGCCTGTGAGGGCACACACGATTTCCAATCGTGCACCTTCGGCCTCTCGGTCATCTCTCCGGATATGGCGAATGGCGGAGAGGGTGGGATTCGAACCCACGGTACCCAAAGGGTACACATGATTTCGAGTCATGCGCCTTCGACCACTCGGCCACCTCTCCTCGCGCATTAAAATTTGCAAAGATCGTTTTAATCGGATGCGTTTTTTTTCTCCCGCAACTGTTTGAAAAAGCTTTTCAACAGTGCGGATGATTCCTGGCCCAGGACACCGCGAACAACCTCCAGCCGGTGATTCAGCCGGGGATCTTCGCAGATGGCGTAGAGGGTTCTCACACCTCCGGCCCGGGGATCGTCGCAACCATATACCACTTTGGGTATGCGGCTGTTGACCAATGCACCGGCGCACATGGTGCAGGGTTCCAGGGTGACATACATGGTGCAGTCCGTAAGCTTCCAGGTGCCAAGGGTTTCCCCGGCGGCCCGCAAAGCGATGATTTCGGCGTGGGCTGTGGGATCGTTATTGCTCTCCCGCAGATTGTAGCCGCTTCCCACCATCTGGTTACCTTTAACGATAACGCAGCCAATGGGGGCTTCACCGGCGTCAAACGCGATCTGCGCCTGCTGTAATGCCTGTCGCATCCAATATTCATCTGTCAAAGACACAAGCTTGCCTCATCTAGCCTAAACATGACTACACATCCTCGCGCTTTCTGTCAAGTATATTATGCCCGGTAATGCAGGTGTTTTCGCACAAAACGCTGCAATCACCGGGAAAGAGCCAGTATAGCCGCCCCGGGGCAAAATGCAACCATTGCCAAACATGTATATTGAAACACAATCCTTACAGATCAGAGTATGTTGACACTTGCCCACAGAGCATTTTGGGGTATACTCCTGTACAATTATTTCACCCCATGCAAGGAGCGCTGTTATGAAGCAGCTGTTGATGAACCTCGTCATTTCCGGTATTTCGCTGTGCTTGTGTGTGTCTTGCAGTGACGACAGCAGCGAAAAGCTGCCTTCATCTCTGCCGTTTCATGTGCCCCGGGCGGCGACAGGAACAGCGCTGACGCAAACGGAAATCGATGAGACAACCAGTGATATCGTTTCGTTATGGACAGACAGCGATTATTTTAACTGGGTGGTGGCCACCAGCCACGGTATGGCGCCGGATAACGAATGGGACTATCCCGATTACAGCCTGTGGTGGCAGAATACCGTTGCGGTAAAAGAAGGGGATACGGTAACTTTTAAACATACCGGCGGGGCTGACAATATTATGCTGCGTACCGCCCGGGTGTTACAGTATTGTCTGGCGGGCTATCATGTGTCGGGTGATGCCCGGCTGCGGCGCATCAGCCTTGATTATATCAAGGGTGTTCGCGCCCTGTTTACCTGTATGCGCTGGGAAAACGAACAGCCGCCGGTGGATACCATTATGGCCCGGGGATTTTTCAATCACAATCACAACTTTACCCTTGATGATGGCCGCAAGGTTGCTATCGATTACAGCCCGGTAAAGTATGAGGATATCGCCCGCCGTCATGATACCCTGCATAACCCCGGCAATCCCACCTGGGGTGATATCTGGGTGCGGACCAAGCGCTCCAAGGACGATCTGCCTTTCCTGTTCCGTCTGGTGCCCCTGATGATGCGGGTGCAGCAGGATTCCTCTGACAAGGAACTGGTGGCTGAAATCACCGATACCCTGGAATATATCAGAGGCTTTGCCCGGGATATTGTGGAGCATGATTACAGCATCCGCAGCAAAGATGGCGACGGCACGCCCTTTATTCCCATGTATGGCGAAAATAAAGACGATTTTGCCTGTTTTAACTTTTATGACAATTTCTGGCCCGACTGCGAATGCACGGCAAAGCTCAATTGCGACCTGATTGCACATCCTGAACAGGAGGCCCATGCCTGCGATACCGGTATTCACGAAGACTATGAGGCCATGGTGCGGGCGGCTCATTACTGGAGCCTTGCCATTATCCGGTATTTCCATGTCTCCGCCGCTGCGCTGGCCCTTATCGAAGGGCGCAACGATGCGGCAGAGAGCCTTGTACAGGGGCTTGCGCTGCGTGCCAGCACTATTATGAGCGATACAGCGGAGCGGGAAAAAATATCTGAATGGGACGCTGATGCCGCCACCTATCTGATTGCAGCGGCTGCCTATGGTCTGGCCCTGACCGCTGATGAAGCCCGGCTGGTGGCCCGGGAACTGCGGCGCACTGCGGCTCATTACCGTGGTTTTGCCTACTGGAATCTGTGGGATGCTTCGGTGCCCGATGGTGAGTATGAGTATATCCCGGGCCGGGAAACCACCGGAGATGTCCCGGACGGGCAAACAAAGGTGCTGCGTCCCATCGAGCTGGCGGCGGTGCTGGAATACTGCGAATCGCCCTTCAAAGACCCGGCTTCAGAGCCCTTTATCGATTGCAGCGTGGTGCTTGATCCTTCCCGCTGGGGCGAGTAACACGGCTCACAGCTACAGCCTTCCCGGGGACGATGCACCACTGCATTGTCTCCGGTTCCCTGTTTTCTTTATCTGATTTGGGATAGGTTACTGAACCCGGGGGCGTTCCTTTGGGGGATCCGTCAGGTTGTCGCCAGGGACAGTATTCTTGAATTTTGAAGGCCGCACCGGTTCCACATCGTCTTCGGGTGGAATTTCCTTTGCCGCATCGTCGCCGAATTCCTTGCGGCCATCGGCGTCAATATCGAACTGTGCGCCTTTGGGGGCAAATTTGATGGTCTCATCGCTGAGGATGGCCTTTTTTTCTTTTTGGGCATCGGCTTTGGCCGCCGGAGCTTTTTGTAACTCCTGGGCCTGACGGGATTCACCGCCGCAGGCCACGCACACAAGCAGCGCCCCGCAGATCGCCAGCATGAGTAGTTTTTTCATGGCTAGAAATCAACTCCCAGCTTGATGGACACCGTGTTGTTCTTGTTTGACAGCACGTTTTCCAGAGTCATGTTGAAGTGGGCCACAACCATGCGCAGGCCGATAAACCAGCGGTGCAACAGCACGGTTTCCGGGGAGAAATGCACCAGGGGGCCGTCGTAGTTGCCGCAGAGGCCCGCCACGCTGTCACAACCGGTAATTTCGGTGTTGAAGCTGACGTTTTGGATTTCTGCTGTGCCCCGGACCGCCACCAGGCTGTAGCCGGTGTAGGGTGTCAGGGTCAGCATGCTGCCGATGCCGAACTCGTAACTGGTGCTGAAATCGCCACCAAAGAGGTCGGTGGAAAGCTCCGGGGAGCCGAATACATGGTCGTAATGGAAACGGAAGGCAAAGTCCGGGGCATTGTCAAAGCCCTCGTGGACCGCCACCTTGAACTCGGTGCCCAGGCTGAAGAGCTTGCTGCCGGCAAAGTAGCCGACGTTAATGCCGATTTCCGTGGAGTAGGGCAGGCCCTTGCGCATGTTGAGGCGCAGGATGGGCATCATGGGGTCCGGGCTGTCGGGTTTGTTGGCGTCCAGGCGGTCGATGCCGTCAAAGGCATCGGCCCAGGCGTCGGCTCCGCCGTCGAACTGATAGCTGCCGCTGGCGATAAAGCTGATGTCAAAACCGTTGTGACCAAGGGTTTCCGCCGGGGCCAGCAGGGGCGGCGCCCACATGGCTCCCCACATGCCAAGGAAGGTTTTAAAGGCGGCCTGGTTGCCTTCAATGCGCAGGGATGTGCTGCTGTCCAGTTCGGTGACATCCACGGTGTTACTGCTGTCCGCATCGGTCCACAGGGCGTATTTGCCGTTGTACCAGACATATTGTTCTGTGTTTGAGGAGCCTTTGGTCAGGGTCAGCAGCAGGCCGGTGCCGCTGGTGCTGTTGGCGGTATCTGACACGGAGATTTTCCCAAAGGTGACATAATCCCGGGCAAAGGCGTTGCCGCTTGCATCCACCACCTGAAACAATCGCCACAGGCTGAGATCGTATTTAAGCTTGGCTTTGGCTTCCCCGATGCCGAACATGGTGAGGCACGCCAACATAAGCGCTATAACTACCGGTACTTTACGCATGGCTGCATCCTGCCTTGTATAGTGGCCCCATCGGACCATAACTGACGGTAATTGTAAACAGATTAAAGTGTAATCCGTGACCGTGCCGGAGTCAAGGAAATTGCCGGGCACGATTTTCAGCGGTTCACCAGTACCTGGCAGATGCCTTCCATGCCCGATTCGTTCCGGATCATACAGGCAAAACTGTGGGGACAGTCCCGGTCGTCCCGGCAACGAATGGCGCACATGCCGAACTCGTCAAGCTCTGAAAACCGTACGCAGCTTTGATCCCCGGGGCATTCAAGATCGCAGCCACAGTTCATGCCCATGGCCCGGGTTTCAAATATTGGCACGCAGCGGTTGTATTCGTCGCAGGTAAATCCGTCTTCGCAGTCGTTGCCTTCGGGCATGCATTCCGGTTCGTCAAAGGCCTGGCAGGTGTGCAATACCGCCATGGCAGAGGGGCTCAGCATGCAGCGGTAGGCGGCGGGGCAGTCCCGGCTGGATAAACAATGCACCTGGCAGGTGTGGCTCCAGTCGCAGATGGCCCCGGAGTCGGCGCAGCCGCAGTCCGCAATGCAGCTTTGACCTATGGGCGCACCCATGATCTCCGGGCATTCCAGACATTCCGGGCACGCGGTTACGGTGAAACTCCGGGGTTCCTGCGGGCCGTCGGTGGTCAGTTCCTGCTGCACATTCCACAGGCCCTGAATCAATGGGGAGATCATAAAATTGTAGGGAGCCGCAGGTGCGGAGTTCGGGGTTGGCCTGTCTCCACCCCAAATACCGGAATGCAGGGTAATAAATCCCGCGTTTGGCTGCAAAAAATACCGCATACCGCCAAGCTCCGCCACGGGGAAGGGGACACCACCGGCCATCATGCCCACGGGTATCAGCGCCGAGTTGCCCTCGGGGATATCCGGCAGGGCTTCGTGGATGTACATCTGGGACATGGGATAATATCGCCAGCTTTGCCCGCAATAGCCATGCTCAAACCAGGGCAGGTCCCCAAGGGAAGACGTAAAAACCTCTTCAGCCAGATATAATACCGCGCCCAGGCTTACATCAATATCCATGCACTGTATGCCCTCTTCGGGCCGGGGCTGGTCACCGGCAAAGGCCACCGGACCAACAATATCGCCATATCGCTGCATCACACCCTGGGTGACATCCTGTGCGGGCAACCCAACCCTAT
>Ga0070729_10003583_pt1 | contig 17799 bp, 16 predicted proteins | sample tdDd472_FD_66725 | JGI IMG/M metagenome (GOLD analysis project Ga0070729, IMG submission 66725) | Marine sediment microbial communities from the Atlantic coast under amendment with organic carbon and nitrate - tdDd47.2 | ecosystem: Environmental > Aquatic > Marine > Coastal > Sediment | place... | reverse complement strand
GCCCGTCCTCGAGCAGTGCGCCAAAATGTCCAAGCCGCTGGTTATCATCGCTGAAGACATCGAAGGCGAAGCCCTGGCTACCCTGGTTGTCAACAAGCTGCGCGGCACATTGAACGTCGTCGCCATCAAGGCTCCCGGTTTCGGCGAACGCCGCAAGGCCATGCTCAAGGACATCGCTGTCCTGACCGGTGGACAGGCTGTTTGTGACGATCTCGGTATCAAGATCGAAGGCCTGACCGTCAACGACCTCGGTTCCTGCAAACGCATCGTCATCGACAAGGAAAACACCACCATCGTCGACGGTGCCGGTAACGCAAAAGAGATCAAGGCCCGCATCCAGACCATCCGCGCCGAGATCGCCGATTCCTCCTCCGACTACGATCGTGAGAAGCTCCAGGAGCGTCTTGCCAAGATCGTCGGTGGTGTCGCAGTCATCAACGTTGGCGCAGCCACCGAGACTGAGATGAAGGAAAAGAAAGCCCGCGTCGAAGATGCACTCAACGCCACCCGCGCTGCCGTCGAAGAAGGCATCGTCCCCGGCGGCGGTGTTGTCCTCGCCCGCGCCGCCAAGGTCATCTCATCCGTCAAGCCCGTCGATGACGACGAGCAGGCCGGTCTGAACATCATCTCTCGTGCAGTCGAAGAGCCGCTTCGCCAGATCGCCGGTAACGCCGGTCTCGAAGGTTCCATCGTCGTCGAGAAGATCAAAGACGGCAAAGGTGGCTTCGGCTACAACGCCGCTAACGACAAATATGAAGACCTCATCAAGGCCGGTGTCATCGATCCCAAAAAGGTCACCCGCACCGCGCTGCAGAACGCTGCTTCCGTAGCAGGCCTGCTGCTCACCACCGAGTGCGCCATCGCCGATGGCCCCGAGCCTGCTGGTGCAGGCGGCGGAATGCCTGCCGGAATGCCCGGCGGAATGGGCGGCGGAATGCCCGGCATGGGCGGCATGGGCGGCATGTACTAAACCAGTACAGCCAACTCAGCTGAATAATAAACCGGCTCGATCCATATGGATCGGGCCGGTTTTTTTATTGGGAAAGGAAAAGAATATGAACTGAGCTAAAGCGACCACCATTAATCTTACCATGTTATAAATAACAAATATCCCGCAGCTACCACTTGTCTTCAACGGATTTTGGTTGTTAGACTTACTAAGCGGATCTCCACCAATACCAAGGTTGAATTAATGCACTTTGTTAGATTCATAATTATTCTTTTCGCAATGCTCATATTTGCTACGCCCACTCTCGCTGTAGACAAAATTCAAATACTAACCGAGCAGCTGCCGCCCTTTAATCACAATGAAGATGGCAGGATCACCGGTATTTCTACCACCATCGTGGAAGCAGCTTTTAAACGTGCCGGGCTCGACTACACCATCAAAGTCATGCCTTGGAAGCGTGCCGTACAACAAACAGACGATACGCCGAATACATTCATATACACTATGGCCCGCACCCAGAATCGAGAAAACAAGTACATCTGGGTGGGTAAACTTTTTGACCGTAAGGTCACACTGTTTCGGCATCGGGACCGCATCGAACTTGATGAGTTGAGCCAGGAGTCCCTGCACAGCCAGACAAAACCCTGTGCCATGAAAGGAGATGCCTCCTACGAATTATTGCTCCAACGAGGCTTCTTGGAATATAACATTATCAATTCTCCGACCACGCATGAGAACATCTGTCCGAAAATGGTAGGCGAAGGGCGCGCCGATTTCACCGTATACAACCCCTATGCCCTGGCCTACATGGTCGAGACAGGGAAACTCGACGATATCTTTGTGGCACACTCAGTACTTATTAATGAAGACGGCTACTATCTTGCCGCCAATCCTGATTCAGATCCTAAAATAATAAAAAAGCTCCAACAGGCCTTCAAGGAACTCGCAGCCGAGGGACTCAACGACAAAATCGCCGCAGAGTATCTGGGTTATTAAGAAATCCCCGCGTTACTCGACCGAACTCGCTCCAAGCGAATTTTTCAACCCCTTTAGTTTCCAACACTCGGTAATCTCAGTGCCGTCATCCTGACAAAAGCCTTCCATAATATCGAGGAAGCACTGCAGGGCTGGCGTCTTTTCGCCTTTTCTCCAGACAAGCTTCAAAGAGCTGTGCGAGGTCTCGCCTTCAAGGTTGGCGGTAAGAAGCCGGACGCAACCCGGGCAGATTGAACGCATTCGTTCGGGCACGAATCCGATACCCATTCCCGCAGCTATGAGCGAAAGCTTGGTGTGATGCGTTTTGGCCTCCTGGACAATGCGCGGCATGATGTTGTGCTCATGAAAGCAGGCAATGGCGCGATCATAGGCCGAAGGATAATGCTCGCGAGAGAACATTATGTAAGGCTCGTTGTCGAGATCGGCCCATTCGACGTAACCCTTTTGGGCGAGCGGGTGCTCCTCGTGCACGGCGAGAAGATATTCGTCGATAATGAACGTTCGAGCTTCAAGGTCTTCGTGATCCGCATAACAGTGATGAGAAAGTCCGGCGTCCAGTTCACCTGCTCGCAGGGCGGCGTTCTGATCGGCAGACTGCATCTCGCGAATATCGAGGATGATACCGGGATGAGCTTTGCGAAAGGCTGTCACTGCCTTGGGGAAATCGGTCTGGATGCCTGAGTTGAGGAATCCAACCCGCAATCTGCCGATCTCGCCGCGCGACATCATGCGCACCTGATCCACACCACATTCCAGAGTCTCCAACGTATTCCGAGCGACGCAAAGAAACTTCCTGCCCTCTTCGGTGATGGACACCTTCCTGTTGGTGCGATCGAACAGCTTGACCCCCAGTTCCTCTTCGAGCTTCTTGATCTGCTGCGAAAGCGGTGGCTGAGCGATGTGACAACGTTCGGCTGCGCGGCTGAAGTTCAACTCCTCTGCCACGGCAATGAAATATTTGAGCTGCCTGAATTCCATGACCACCCTCCATCATATGCAAAAAGTATCACAACGCCACTTTATATATATTGGACGTCTAATTCTTTTTGGACATACTTGGAGGAACAGCCAATTGCAAGACCGCAATTCGAACAAGGAAAAATTAGAATGAGTCAGGAAAGCAGACCGCTACAAATCCCCGGAAGGTATCTACGATGGCACGCTACGGAATCCAGCCACAACGGCGAGGAATCTTTTGAGCAGCGCGGTCTCCTTGCGCGCCTTCCAGAGGGCAGTGATTTCCCAATAAGGCAGATCGCCACTAAGCGGACGAAAAACAACACCTGCCCGCCGGTCGTATGCGCTGGATGCAGGAACGAGTGCTACGCCAAGACCGGTGGCGACAAGTGCGACGGTGGATTGCTCGGTGTTCACTTCTTGGACAATGTTGGGCATGAACCCAGCCTTGTGGAAGGACCCGATGAGGGAACGATAAAGTGCAGGCTGAGCGATACGCTGATTGAAGATCATCGGTTGGCCGTCGAGCTGTTTGATATCCACATTTTCGAGTTCGGCAAGATCATGCCCTTCCGGCAGCGCGAGAACATACGGCTCACGCAAAAAGGCCTGTTGCTCCAACCCCTCCACGTCATGACCGAAGAGCCGGACAAAGGCGACATCGAGGCGGTCATTACGCAACATGGGGAGCTGTCCGGTAGTGGATTTGGCCGAGAAGTCGAGCTTGATGCGCGGATTGTCTTCACGAAATTTGCGAATGGCCTGCGGCAACGGACTGAGTGCGGCCGGGCCTATGAATCCGACGCGCAGACAACCTTCCTCACCACGCGACATGGACTGAACGCGATCCACAGCCTCGTCGAGACGACCAAAGATATCACGGGCGCGGTCGAGAAATTCGGCCCCCTCGGGAGTCAGGGAGACCTTACGACTGGTGCGCTCCAGCAAAGTAACACCAAGCTCTTCCTCCAACCGCTTGATCTGCTGCGAGAGAGGCGGCTGTGCGATATGGCACCGTTCGGCGGCGCGTCCAAAATGCAGTTCCTCTGCCACGGCAATGAAATACTTGAGCTGTCTGAGTTCCATCATTGAGACGTAATACATCTTAATCATCGTGTAAATATGTATTAGACATATCAATACCCCAACTATAGTTTCGGGGCATCAAAAAACAAGGAGGCAGGAATGCAAAAAACGACTTTTTCTCGACTGGCTATTGCAGGCGTAATCACCATATTGATAATGATCACAGGACTGGTAACCGTAGCCGCCCAGGCGCAAGGAAAAACCGAACACGTCCTGACCTCCGGGATACCTAATCCAACGGGTCTGGCCATGGACAACCGATGCAACTTCTATACGGCTGACAGAAACACCGGGTACGTGTTCTGCATCCCGCCGGACTCGGACCCCATATTGCTCGCCAAGGTCCCGGACACTCCAACCGCTGTTGCCGTGGACAGGTTGCGCAATGTTTTCGTCGGCACTGAAGGCGGATCAGTCTATCTTGTCTCCCTGGACGGCGATGTCGTTGAAGCTTACCGCTGCAACGCACGGCCTATGGGGCTGGAGATCGACCGTGACGGCGGATTGGTGATCGCGACAGATGAAGGCGAAATTGTCAAGGTTGAGCGCAAGGCTTTCCGGATCTCCAAATAAAAAACGCCGGGAATGCCGGCGTTTGAATTCGTGATCAATGATAAATACTAAAAGCTCAGATCATGAGATTCCTTGGCGCCACCGCCACCGCCGCCTGATTTAGCTGACGAAGGGGCTTTGGAACCACTGAAGACCTTGGGTTCGGCTTTCTTGACGAGCTTTTCGGCCTCGGCATTGAGCGGATTTTTATCCAGCGCGGCCTTGGCGTTATTATAGACCTCGCCCCATTCAAGCTTCTTGAGATGAAGTTTGGCCATACGCAGGTACAGTCCTTCGCTGGCTCCAATACGGCGCATGGCTTCCTTGATGGCTTCCATGGCCTTGTCGACTTCTTCCATCCCCTCATAACAGAGGATAAGAGCATTGTGCGCCCGCACGTCGGCAGCGGCCTTCTTAAGGGATTTGGTCAGGTATGCGGCAGCCTCGGGAAACATGCCGAACATGGTCAACCGGTTACCGATATCAGATTCGATACCCTCTATATCCTGAAAATACTCAGCAATCTTGTGGTAGAGCTTGCGCGCTTCTATCTGATCTCCGGCTTCGACAAGTTTGGCCGCCTTGATCATGTTGTCATCGAGGACGGTCAGCCGCTTGCGGAGCTTGGTCACCCGGGCCTTTTCCATGGCCTCACCGAGCTTCTTGTGCAACCGGATCAGGGTCATGTAGAACGCTTTTTCCTTGCCCTTCTCGTATTTCAGTCCGGCAGGGAAAAGCTTCGCGATCATCTTCATACCATTGAGGTCGCGCAGGGCTTCCGTCAGATGAGCGTGAATCTCGAACTTCTCAGGTCCGTAAAGCTGACTGGTGGCCAACCCTTTGACAGCATTCGCCAAAAAGTTGAGCGTCCTCAGGTAGTCGCTCCTGTTGGCATAGGAGCGGGCGCGGGCGATATCTTCGCGAATTTCCTTGGCGGTTATTTTGGCAGCCATCGATTCCTGAATCCCAAGTCTGTGTAATAAACGAGTTAATCGCTAAACTAATACAGTGCTTTCATTTTAGCAAGTGGGTGCTGAACATCATTACTTCACCAATCAAGCTTCCTGACCAGGACCGACTGCTATTCCAAGCCCGGAAAACCGCTCTATGAGTCTGGCATGATGCGAGCCACGCCAATAGATGCGACCACACGAGGAACATAATCTGAATTCATGGAAGTGCTCGCGCGTCTTTGGTTCCAGTCGTTCCAGGACGACCTGCTTGTCAACAGGATCAGTGACCACATTACAACGCAGGCAGCGAGAGAAAGGACTACCCGTCCCCCTGCCCCTGAAATGCTCGAGAACCTCCATGAGCTGTTCATCGACAACCTGCGACCGGATCAAACGGCCATGAATGACCGCCGTCCGTTTGAGCAGCGCCCTGCTTCGCGAAAGCACGACCCTTTTCTCATGTTCAGCCAGTCTGGCGATTATCTCGTCATCCCATGAACGATCATAAGCGACATCGAATCCGAGGGCGCGCAGGAGCGGCACAAGGCCTGCCACATTTTCATCCACCATGAAACGAAGGGTATCGAAAGTGACCGGCCTGAGAAGTGTCTTCGCTGTCACGTCAACCGGATACGAGGAAGAAAGATCGGCAGGCAATAGAGCAACACTCATACCCGGCTTGAGCAGCAGCCCGAAGCCGTGGGCAGCACCACCTGAGCTGATGGAATAAACCTCGGTGTGTGGCACACCAACGGCTTCAACGACATCCTTTATTGACGCCCGACGGCCCACCGGATAGCGTACTTTTCCACCGTCATGCGAGCAGGTCAGCAGCCCGGCCAGCTCTCCGGCAAAAAACAATACACTGTTGTCAGCAGCCATCAGTTCACCCTCTTCAGGAACAGTTACATGAATCCGTATCTCGCAATCATCATCGTTTCACTGCTAGGCTCGTGGCTGCTCGGCGTTCTTTCCAAACTCTTGAGCGCCAGAGCCATGACGCCCGAGCCGCCCAAAGAATTCGCCGACACCTTTGACAAAGAGACCTTCGCCAAATCCCAAAAGTATACCCGCGCTTCCATGCGCTTCTCCACGATCTCCGACACCTTCAATACCATACTGACCATCGGCGTCATACTTGCTGGCGGATTCAACTGGCTGGACATCATGGTCCGCGCACTCGGATTCGGCGAGACCCTGACCGGCCTGATCTATATCGGCTCCCTCGGCCTGCTCAGCGGGATCGTTGGACTGCCCTTCGAAATATACCATACTTTCGTGCTGGAAAACAGATTCGGTTTCAACACCACGACCATCGGCACGTTTATCGCCGACCGCATCAAGAGCCTGTTCCTGTCCATGATCATAGGCGGCGTGCTGATTGCCGGAGTCCTGCTGTTCTTCCAGAAAACCGGCGATCAGGCCTGGCTCCTATGCTGGGGATTCGCCGTAGCTGTCACCTTGGGGCTGACCTACATTGCACCCACCTGGATACTGCCGCTGTTCAACAAATTCACACCCATGGAAGATGGCGAATTACGCCAAGGAATCGAGGCATACACCCGCGACGCCGAGTTCGAACTCACCGGTATTTTTGTCATGGACGGCTCCAAACGGTCCACCAAGGGCAACGCCTTTTTCACGGGTTTCGGCAAACGCAAACGCATCGCGCTGTTCGACACACTCATCAAGGAACAGACTACTGACGAAATCGTGGCAGTCCTGGCTCACGAAGTAGGACATTCAAAATGCGGCCACATCAAGAAACGGCTGGCTGTGGGCATCCTCAAGACCGGTGTCGTCTTCTATCTCATGTCCATTTTCCTCGAATCACCGGGCCTGTTCGCGGCTTTTGGCATGGAACACATGAGCGTCTACGCGGGACTGCTGTTTTTCGTCCTTCTCTATACGCCGGTATCACTCGTCCTCTCCGTGATCTCCAATCTGGTATCCAGAAAACACGAGTTTGAAGCCGACAAGTTCGCGTCCGAGACCACAGGCAAGCCCGAAGCCATGATCTCCGCGTTGAAAAAGCTCTCGGCCAGCAATCTTTCAAACCTCACCCCGCACCCGCTAACCGTCTGGCTGGAATACGGCCACCCACCCGTGGTGAGCAGAATCAAAGCCCTCTCCGCAGCATCAAAATAATAATCGATTTCGCCTCTTTCTTGTGGCACTATGCGGCTTAACTGGCTGAACCATAATTTTTGCGAGGAGCCATGAGAGAAGTCCCCTTTGACCCTGAAAACGATGACATCATGGAGCGACTGAAAAACGTTCCCGCGTTCGACAGTCTGCCCGAAAGCCATATCAAGGAAGCGATGCGTGCCGCATCCATCCGCCGATATGAAGCTGGCGAGACGGTCATCGCCGAAGGAGAATTCGACAATCAGGTCTTCTTCCTGATCTTCGGACTGTTGAAGATATCGGTCCACGGCAAGGAAGTCAGCAGCCTCAAGAGACTTGGTGACGTATTTGGTGAAATGGGCATCATCGACGGCAGCCCCCGCTCGGCCACCATTGTTGCCGAGAGGACATCCCTATGTGTGGCTCTGGACGACACGGCCATCGGTTCACTGGGCGACGCCAGCAAGATTTTCACCCAGGCAGTCATGTACCGGGTCTTCGCCGAAGTCATGGCCGTACGATTGCGCGATGCCAACCAGCAGATTTCAGAACTGCGCACAGAACTAGACACATTGAAAAAATAGCCTGCAACACAAACAAGCGGCGTGCTTGACCAAGTACGCCGCTTCCTTTTGGAGCAAGGTTATCCGATTGTTGTCGACACAACTCATTAAAAAGAACGCATCACACGGATATTATCATGAAAGAATTCGCCTTTGACCCAAATGACAAAGAGACTCTGAGTCGCCTGAGGAAAATGCCGGTATTCGACGCCATGGATATCGAGTATTTGCCCAAAGTTCTCAAGCAGGCGAAGCTGCGCCGGTATTCAACCAATGAAATCATCATCGAGGAAGGCGCCACCGACCAGCTCGTTTATTTTCTAATTCTCGGTAGCTGTACGGTTGAGATTGAGGGCATGGAAGTCAACATCATTTCCAACCTCGGAGATGTCTTCGGAGAGATGGGCATCATCGACCAGAAACCCCGCTCCGCGACCATCAAGGCTGAGAGGTCAGCCCTGTGCCTGGTTCTGGACGGTTCCTTCATAGAACGACTGGAAGGAATCGACAAAATGGCCGCCCAGGCACTCTTCTACCGTATCTTTTCCGAGATGCTGGCCGCTCGCATCAGGGACGCCAACAGCAAGATACTCACCCTTGAAGACCAACTGGAAGACCTGTCCGTACAACGTCCATCACTTTAATCCATCATGAAACAGATACAATTCGACCCAGACGACACAAAGATGGTCGATGCCATCAAGCGCATCCCGGCCTTCAAGCCCCTGAGCGAGGACCGGCTGAATGAAGTCATGACCATGGCGACAATCCGCGATTACGACCGGCGCGATGAAGTCATCACACAGGGCGACATGGACCAGTGCATGTTCTTTCTGATGAAAGGCAAGCTGTCAGTGCGCGTCAACGAGGTGGAAGTCAACGCTCTCGACAAGCCTAACATCGTGTTCGGAGAGATGGGTATCATCGACAAGAAACCCCGTTCTGCCTCTGTCGTCGCCAAACGTGATTCACGCTGCCTGGCGCTGGACATCGGGTTCCTTGACCAGCTTTCAGGCCGTTCAAAGCTTGCAGTTCAAGCATTCTTCTACAAGATGTTCTACAAGATTCTTGTTGAGCGATTGCGAGAAACCAATGAACACATCGCCGATCTGGACATGCAAAGGGCCGTACTGGAAAACATGGACATCGACTAACCGGAGTTATCAATGCCTCTTCATGAATTGGCGGGAAAACCCGCGCCGCGAGATATTCTCACTAATATTCCCAGATTGGTTTCCGCATACTACCTCACCAAACCAGACCCGACCGACCCGGCATGTCACATTTCCTTCGGGACCTCAGGGCACCGAGGCTCATCTTTTGACGGCAGCTTCAATGAAAATCATATTCTGGCCGTGTCACAGGCCATCTGCGAACACAGGATAGCCAGAGGAATCGACGGCCCACTCCATCTCGGCATGGACACCCACGCCCTGTCCGAACCCGCCCTTTCCTCCGCACTGGAAGTGTTCGCGGCAAACTCGGTTGCTGTCCGAATCCAGGCAGGTCTTGGCTACACGCCCACACCGGTAATCTCCCACGCCATCCTTTGCTGGAACAAGGGACGCACCACCGGCCTGGCTGACGGAGTGGTCATCACGCCATCTCACAACCCGCCCCGCGACGGAGGATACAAGTACAATCCTCCCGAAGGCGGTCCGGCAGGGACCGAAACCACCACGGCCATTCAGAATCGCGCCAACCAGATTCTCAAAGACGGTCTCAAAGACGTCAAACGCATTCCGTTCGAGCGCGCCCTGAAAGCTGACTGCGTTGAGCACTACGACTACATCCGACCTTACGTGGATGACCTTAAAAACGTAGTCGACATGGACACCGTCAAATCCGCCGGGCTGAGCATCGGCGTGGACCCAATGGGCGGCTCAGGTATCGCATTCTGGGACCCCATCGCCGAAACATATGGGCTGGACATGACCATCACCAACAAGGCGGTGGACCCGACATTTTCCTTCATGACCGTGGACAAGGATGGCAAGATCCGCATGGACTGTTCCTCGCCTTCGGCCATGGCTTCACTCATCCGGCACAAAGACTCCTATGACATCGCCTTTGGCAATGATCCTGATTACGACCGCCACGGCATCGTCACCCGCAGCTCCGGGCTGCTCAATCCCAACCACTACCTGGCCGTGGCCGTGGACTACCTGTTCCGCAACCGCCCAGGCTGGGGAAAAGATGCTGCCATTGGCAAGACACTGGTCTCCAGCTCCATGATCGATCGGGTCGCTGCGGAGTTGAACCGCCCCCTCTACGAAGTGCCGGTGGGATTCAAGTGGTTCGTGGATGGCCTCGTCGACGGTTCCTGCGGCTTTGGCGGCGAAGAATCCGCGGGCGCGAGTTTTGTGCGCTTCGATGGAACCGTCTGGACTACGGACAAGGACGGCATCATCATGAACCTGCTGGCTGCTGAGATCACGGCAAAAACCGAGCGCGACCCCGGCGAATTGTACAAGGAATTGGAAGAAAAGCACGGCTCCCCCGTGTACGAGCGCATGGACGCACCGGCCACCAACGAACAAAAAGCCGCCTTCGGTTCACTCACGCCCGAGATGGTCACGGCTGACACTTTGGCAGGAGAACCTATCACCGCCAAATTGACATGTGCGCCAGGCAACAATGCCCCCATTGGCGGATTGAAGGTAACCACTGAGAACGGATGGTTCGCGGCACGGCCTTCGGGAACCGAGGCGATCTACAAGATTTACGGCGAGTCCTTCAAAGGCGCACCCCACCTGAAGCTGATTCAGGAAGAGGCGCAGGCAATTGTCGGGGCTGTGTTTGAGAAAGCCGGAACCTGATCTGCTTCATTAAATGGAAAGAACAAAAAAGGCCGCCTGTTGAGGCGGCCTTTCTATTGGCGTATCTTCGCTATTCTTCAGGCTAACCCAATTCGGCTTCAGGTATCCAGTGCCCATATGGGAGCGCGGTATATGTGGCCTTTGGCATGATTTCCCATATATCCTCGGAAGCGTGCAGGTTGACGATCCGGTCATGTTCGCCGTGAATGATCGTCGTCTTTTCGGCTCCCATGTGTGACGGCATGGCGCGGGAGGAGCGCAGGTATTCCAGCCCTGCGAACAGTCCTTCGAAGTCGCGCTCCGGAATGGTCAGCTTACCCGGAAAGCCGCATTTCTTATGGAACAACCGCACTTCCTGCTGCGCATCCTGACGCATATTGCGAATCATATGCCGGACGACCTTCTCCGAGGCGTAGTCAGTGAAAGCCAGAAACGGCGCAATCAACACGATCCGATCAAAATTCGGAACCACCCGATTCCACCGTTTGAGAACAATATGCGCGCCGATACCCCAGGCCATCAGCGTACCACCCCGGGCACCGTCCAGCCGCTCGAATATCTCGCCTTCGGAATGACGAACAAACGGCAGCATGAACTCATATTCATCCGCAAGATTGGGAAAAAGCTCCGGATATCCGGCCCAGTCGGATACGAAAAGATTATCGTCACTCACATCATCTCCAATATATGGCAAACGGTCTTCCTGAGACCGACATCATCATTCACGATCAGAAGAAGCCGGAAGGTGGCAGATATTGGTGACAGTTGCAAGTCAAGCCGAACACAATTCAGTATCGAAATAATGCATAATGTTAGTCTTGGGAAAACACTTAAAATTTAGACACCTACTGTCAGAATTTCATTAAGGAGCCCAATATATTGCAGAATATAATGGCGCATTATGAGTAGCCAGTTATTGTTGGACCTACTTTTATCACCAAAACCCTTGGAGAGGTAATACTGTGAAAGTCGGATACAAAGTAAGCGGACTAAGCGGCCTGGTGGCGGTAGCCACCACCACATGTTTTATAGGCATTGTATACTGGAAAACAGGAGCCATTACAGGTCTCGGCGCTGAAGCGAGTCCAGCGCAACTCAACGACGCTCTCAGTTCATTAAAGATGTGGGCCTGGATCATGGGCGGCACCTCGCTGGTCATCTCCGCAATTCTCGGCCTCTGGCTGGGAAACTATATTTCCGAAGCAGTCATGCGCGTGGCCAACGTGCTCAAGGAGCTCAATCTGGGCAACCTTTCCGTGGATTACATCCCCATGGGCAAGGCCGTTGATTGCGGCACCATGGCCGGATGCGGCAATGACGGGTGCCGTTCCTACGGCAAGGACTCATACTGCTGGGTCGAAGCCGGTTCGTTCAACGCCGACCCGCACTGCCCCAAGGCTCTCAAAGGTCTCGATTGCCGCGACTGTAAAATTTATAAAAAAGCCGTCCACGACGAATTCGAAGAGCTCGGCTCTGTCCTCAACACCATGGGTGACAAACTGCGCGAAGTGGTCGGTGCCATCCAAACTAGCGCGGTGCATGTAGCCGACGGCAGCGAAGCCCTCTCTGCATCTTCACAGACAATGGGCCAGGGAGCGACCGAGCAGGCCGCTTCTGTTCAAGAGACCATGGCCTCCATGGAGCAAATGTCTGCCAACATCATGCAGACTGCAGACAATGCCAAAACCACATCCGTGACCGCCACATCTGCGGCTGATGAAGCCAAGGAAGGAGGCGAATCTGTAGCCCAGACCGTCGGGGCCATGAATGAGATTGCCGACAAAATCACCATCATCGAAGAAATAGCAAGGCAGACCAACCTGCTCGCCCTCAACGCCGCCATCGAAGCAGCCCGCGCCGGTGAACACGGCAAGGGATTTGCTGTGGTAGCTGCCGAAGTGCGCAAACTCGCCGAGAAATCAGGCGAAGCCGCCGCCGAGATCGGCGAAGTCTCGGCAACCAGTCAGGCCGTGGCAACCAAGGCCGGAGATATCCTGGAGCGCATGGTTCCAGACATCACGACCACTGCCGAACGCCTGGAAGAGATATCCGCATCCAGCGACGAACAACGCAACGGCACCGATATTATTACCAAGGCCGTCTCCCAGATGGACAGTGTGGTCCAGCAAAATGCCAGTGCCGCGGAAGAGCTCTCCAGCACCGCCGAGGAACTGGCTGCACAAGCCGGCCACCTGCGGGAAGTCATCAGCTACTTCAAGGTGGAAAACCAAATCGCTTTCGGCCAACCACAGGTAATGCGCGCCGCCCAACCAGCGCTGGCACCCATCGAAGAATACGAACGATTCTAGGGAAACACATAACGAATGAAAAAGCCGGAGCTGCCATGATTGGCGGCTCCGGCTTTTTGATTGAGATTGCAGTAAGTACAGTTAAAGAGAGAAGTTATCCTGCCGCTCTGGCCGCAACCTTAGCAGCTTCTTCACCCTTACCTTGCGCTTCCAACGCTTCAACCAGAGTATCCCAGTAGGCGTCGTTGGATGGAGACAGGGCCGAAGATTGACGGGCAAGCACTTCTGCGATCTGAGGATCTTCGCCCTGATCGAGGTAGAGCTTGGCTAGCATGTGCATGGCCTGATGATCGTTGTGGTCGGCGTTAAGCGCGAGGTGCAGGTATTCGCGGGTCGCCTCGGAATCGCCTTGCTTATAGGAAACGCGAGCAAGCGGGCGAAGCACCATTCGTTCGCCACCAGGTTGTGCGGCGGCTTTCTTGTAAAGATTGGCAGCCTTCTTGAGATGGTTTGCCTTCTCCTCGATGGAACCAAGACGCATGAGCGAATAGACATGCCCCGGCTCAGCCTTGAGGCATTGGCGATAAGCCTGTTCGGCTTTCTTGAGATCACCGAGCCGGTGGTTGGCCCAGCCAAGATTGTAGAGAGCGAGAACGTCTTTTTTATCTAACTTGACGACCTCATCGAACTCGTGGCGGGCTTCTTCGAAGCGACCGAGCTGGGCGTAACAGATGCCGAGCGAGTTGCGGGCAAGGAGATTGTTCTCGTCGTCGAGGAGCGCGAGCTTGAATTCCTCGATGGAGCCGTAGATGTCACCGTCCATGAACCGACGGTCGGCAGACAGGTTGAGAGAAATAGAATCGAACACGGCAATGCGCGGATCGGGCAGAAGCAGAGCGTGATCGAGAGCTTTACGGCAATTGTCGAGCATGTCGGCCCTGTCAAAATTAAGGAATGGGAAACAGGCAGAGCCGATGGAAACCTTGATACCGAGGTTGTCGGCAGCGAGCCTCTCTATCTCCAGGGAACGAGTGCGTAGAGTCTCGCGGTCCACGTCTTCCTGGAAGAAGATCATGCCATTGAGGCCATAACGACCACCGGTGGAGCTATCACCGAATGCACCATACGCGAGGTTGGCCACATTCAAGGCCATCTGGTCCATTGCGTCTTGATACCCGTCGGCAGCATCGTTGGGCTGGTCAAGAATACGAATGAGCGAAAGACCGAACGATTCAGGCTCAAGCCGGGCGGTGGAAAACCAGGAAACGAAATCACTGTAGCGATAAAGCTTTGTGGCGGCGTCTTTGCGCGGCACGGCATTCTCCTCTTCCGTCTCCTTGTCGGTTATGAAAAGGCTATCTTCACCAGAGATCAACTTGAGACGATCTCCGGGTTCCACATCCCAGGCAACATCGCCGAGATGCAGCACTTCGGCAAAGGCGATGTCGTCCTGAACTTCGACAAGTACGACTTCGCCTTTGAACATGGCGGGATAACGGCCGGAAAGGCGTTCATCCTCAGTGAGAGCTGCGGTGGCAACCTGTCCCGACTTGGGAGCGCGAACCAGGAATCGCTGACCGACCTTGGCCCCGGAGGCCTCACCCAGACTGACGATCATCCGGTTCATGGGCAGGATTTCGAGCACGCGACCACCCTTGGCGAGGATATCGGCGTACCCGAAAACGCGGTTACGTCCCTGATCCTTGGCAGTGGCCACGGCCTTACGGGCCTTGCGCACGAGCATACGCGCCTGCTCGGGACTGGTACGGCGAAACTGTGCGCCTTCAAGCCCTTGCGGATAACTCACAAACCCGACGCTGCCGGAAATGGTAATGGTGTCATTGGTGATGTCATCCATGAACATGAGCTTGCTTATGCCGCTGCGGATGACCTCTGAAAGCTGGAAGCAGGCACGAGGTTTGGCGTCGGGAACGAGAATGGCGAACTTGTCATTGGCAAACCGGGAAACGGTTGTATACTTGGGGCAAACCATGCTGAGCAGACGTCCGACCTCGCCAACAATATCATCGCCGGTGAGGTAACCGTAGTGCTCGTTGATCCACTGAAAGTTGTCCAGATCGAGAAAGAGGACACCCAGGGTTCCGGAAAAGGTCAGGTCGGCCTCGCGTGCTTCTATCCCGGCCCGGCAACTGCCGGTGGCGAGACACCCCTGCACCTGATCAATGGACTTTCCCAGCTCATCAAAGAAGAAATCACGAGTGTGCAGCCCTGTGAGCGGATCGGTGACCGCCTTCTTGTACAAGGCCAGTTTCTCGAGAATGCTGCTAGCCAGCGCCATGATGTACTTCGGTGCAGTGGCCGGAGCCTTTAGCCGGACACCTTTGGCGATGAAATAGCACAGCATCCGGCCCTGGAAGACCAGGGGAAGGACCAGCTCATGGTCCTCGGCCCGATATTCAGGCTCCGGAATGGACTGAGATTCCTCTCTCGGGAAGAACAGGCTGTACGAAGTGAAGGGAAGAAATTCGGCAATGCAATCTTTAATTGTATGCTCGAAATCGATCAGCTCCTGGGGAGTGAACGAGATGGTCTCATCCGCAAAAATATCTTTTTTCGTCCTCATAATCCGGGAGCTTACAACGCACCCCCATTTTTCTCAAATAAAAGTTTGAAAAAAGCCGAATAAACATCGGCTGGAGACACGGCGCACCTAATCTGCATTCACCTCTATAGAATCCCTCCTAGACACCCACCAAACCGACTATATCAATGTATCCTGATATAGACATTTTACTTGACTAATCACGGCAAGACTGTCAGTTGCTCAGTTAACGATAAAACTATGCAGACAATTACCGATCCTAAAAAACTCCAGGCCCAATGCCTGGCATGGCGACGCGAAGGCCTGACCATCGGCCTTGTGCCGACCATGGGCTATTTTCACGAGGGCCATCTGGCTCTTATGGATCGAGCACGCCCGGATTGTGACAAGCTCATAGTAACGCTTTTCGTCAACCCGACACAGTTCGGGGAAAACGAGGACTTGGATAAGTATCCGCATGACTTCGAAGGCGACTCCGCAAAGGCTGAATCCCACGGATCCGACCTGCTCTTTGCGCCGGAAAAAACCGCCATGTACGACGGCGCTCACGCCACCTGGGTCGATGTGCCGGAACTGGGAAGGCACCTGTGCGGCGCGTCACGGCCCGGTCATTTTAAGGGTGTGTGCACGGTAGTCACCAAATTGTTCATGCTCTCCCAGCCTGATATCGCTGTATTCGGCCAAAAGGACTGGCAACAGCTCGCCATCATCCGGCGCATGGTTCGCGACCTGAATATTCCGGTGAAAGTCATCGGCCATCCCATCATTCGCGAGCCGGACGGACTTGCCATGAGTTCGCGCAATGCTTACCTCACCGTGGAAGAACGAAACGCAGCCCCGGCCATCCAGAAAGGCCTTGTGAAAATGGCCGAAATGGTGAAAAAGGGCGAGCGAAGCGCGAAAGCTGCCAGAGCTTTTCTTTCTAATGAATATGCATCCAGCCTGCCCATGGGCAAGGTGGATTACATAGAGATCGTGGCCCCCGACACGGTTGAGCCGGTCGATCAGATCACCGGACCGACCCTGGCCGCAGTTGCGGTATTCATCGGGAAAGCAAGATTGATAGACAATATTTTGATAGAGGTGTAAATCCAGTGGCCCAGAGATGTTTTTTGAGTGCCAAAATTCACGGCGCGACCATAACTTGCGCGAACCTGGAATACCGGGGAAGCCTGTCCATCGACACCAAGTTGATGAAGACGGTAGGCATCCTCCCTTACGAGCAGGTTGATGTTTACAACCTGGATAACGGAGAACGACTGACCACTTACGCCATACCCGGCGAACCGGGTGTGATCTGCCTCAACGGGGCAGCCGCACACAAAGGTCAAGTGGGACAGCGCATAATCATCGCCACTTACATGTGGCTCGACGAAAGCGAGGCCCGGACGCGTAAGCCGAGGGTCGTCATTGCAGATAAGAATAATGGCGTCGATGAAATCGTTGAATGTGAATTCATTCCTGATTTCTAGACGTATTTCACCAAAGAATCTTTTAGGAGGATTCAATGCAGATTGAAGGCAAATACCTGTTCACGTCCGAATCCGTGACCGAAGGCCATCCTGACAAAGTTGCAGACCAGATTTCCGACGGTATCCTTGACGCCATCATCGGCCAGGACACCAACGCTCGCGTGGCCTGCGAAACGCTCGTCACCACCGGCATGGCTTTCATCGCCGGAGAAATATCCACCACTGCCTACGCCGACTTTACAGAGATCGTCCGTAACACCATCAAAGACATCGGCTACAACAGTGCCGATAACATGGGCTTTGATTGGGAAACATGCGCAGTCATCTCTTCCATCGACAAGCAGTCCCCGGACATCGCCCAGGGCGTTGACCGCCAGAAGCCCGAAGAACAGGGTGCCGGCGACCAGGGCATGATGTTTGGTTACGCCACCAATGAAACCGACGTGCTGATGCCGGCGCCGATCTACTACGCGCACGAACTGGTCAAGCGCCAGAGCGTGGTGCGCCGGACAA
>Ga0070729_10003581_pt1 | contig 17810 bp, 15 predicted proteins | sample tdDd472_FD_66725 | JGI IMG/M metagenome (GOLD analysis project Ga0070729, IMG submission 66725) | Marine sediment microbial communities from the Atlantic coast under amendment with organic carbon and nitrate - tdDd47.2 | ecosystem: Environmental > Aquatic > Marine > Coastal > Sediment | place... | reverse complement strand
GCAGCAAATGATGATGCTGAAGCCGAGAAAGAAGAAGAGCCCGCCGATTCAGCCGACGGTAGCACGATAGATCAGGATATGATCAACCAGATATTGGCAGGTCAAGGAGGCTTTGAAGAGGGTACAGAAGAAGATGATTCCACGGATAGTGCAGATTCAATGGAACAGGAAATGATTAATCAGATGTTGGGAACTAAGAACAAGAAATCTGCCAAGAAAAAGGAAAAAGCTGAAGAAGAGTTGTCACTCGAAGATCAGCTTAAAAGTTTACTTCCGCCAGACGATGAATAGTCACATTTCTTCTAATTAACCGAGCAAAAGCGATAATATCGGCCAGATGTTGTCGCTTTTTTTATGGTTTTCCTGTTACAGGGTCGTTTATGGAAGGATATTCTTCTATTTTTTCTCTGGCAATTAGCCAGGCTCTTTGTACAATCCATGATAAAGATCTGTCCTGTCGTCTGGCTTCATACTCAATTTGCTCAAGCATTTCTGCCGGAAAGTACAGGGATTGCTTACGTTTTTCCGATTTTTCTGCTGCTGCCATGGTTTTTCCTCGATACATTCTAGTAAAAACTACATTGTAAGATTAAGTATCATTATATCTTACTTGGGTCAATATATAAAAAATTTGTGTAAAAAGGAATAAAACAATACAATATATAGTTACAAACAGATGAGTGAACTAATTTGGAGTAAAATCTAATGTTTGGACTTCGATTTTTAAGAAAGCAGGATAAATTTACAGAAGAGATTATGGAACATCTCAACAGTCTGTATTCCACTGCTTTGCGTCTTACACGAAATCCCTCTGATGCGGAAGATCTGGTGCAGGATTGCATGTTAAAAGCATACAGGTCGCGCAAGACATACAGACCCGGAACAAACCAGAAGGCATGGTTGTTTAAAATATTGACTAATACATTTTTTACCAAATATAACGAGAAAAAACGTGAGAATGCCACTTTTAGCAGAAAGTTTGATTTTTCAGACATTGAAGATAGATTTATTGACGACTGGTCTGCTTCAAACTTTGGTGTGCAAAGATTGCCGTTTACAGAAGAAATTTCAGATGAAGTCTTAAATGCTTTTAACTCTCTTCCTGATAATTTTAAAACAGCGGTTGAACTGGCTGATTTTCATGGATTTTCATATGCAGAAATTTCTGATATCGTAGGCTGCCCAATCGGTACAGTGATGTCGAGGCTTGCCAGAGGGCGTAAAATACTACAGGAAGAATTAAAAGATTACGTTTTAAGAGAAGGAATTATTAAACCTGCTGCAGATGATGAGCAAAATCATAATGTTCATGACATTACTGAAGCAAGAGACAAGAAAGTGAGGGTCTCATGAAGTGTCAGGATGTTGAAAGGTATTTACAGGCATATGTCGATGGTGAGTTTAGTGACTCTGAACTCACCGAAATCGAACAGCATTTTAAGTTTTGTCCCGTATGTCAAAAGAAAGTAGCTTATGCCGCATGGTTTAAAAATGGCTTGAAAAACTCTCTTGAGAGCAGTAAGGCACCTAAAAGATTGCATCAGTCAGTCGGGATGATGATAAGCGATGAAAGAAGTGCAGAAACACCTAAATGGGTACGCATGACACCCGTTTTGGCCACCATTCTGGTCTTTTTTGGGGTATTTATGTTTCCTCGAATCCATGTTTCTTCCCCTATCGTAGAAGCCACAGTTGATAGACATCTGAAAGACTTGCCATACGATGTCCAGTCTGATGATACACAGACTTTAGGTCAATATTTTCATGAGAAAATCAACACTTCAATAAAAGTGCCTTATTTTAAGAGAAGCCATTTGCAGCTTTTAGGAGGCCGTGTATCGACTATAGGAAATCATACAGTAGCATACATGGCTTTTTTTGGTAATGGTCGCAGATACTCAATGATAGCTCAGCCAATAACTTCCGAATACCATGAAAATGCTATCCTGGACGAAGGAACTCCCCATATTGTCGATAACAGAATGTTTACCACCGTCAAAAGAGATGGCTATAACGTGGTTGTATGGAGTAATGGACGCATAATATACTCATTTACTTCGGATGAAAATGAGACAGATCTGGTTCAACTTGCTGCAAGCGTAGAATTTGACGACATGTGATTGCTGCACGAAATGAGAAGTAATATAAGGCGGACTTGAGGTTCGCCTTTTTTACATTAATGCTACCAAGTTATTTTGAAGGATGAAATGTTAAAAAAAATTCATGATATCAGTGTCAAAATCGATGTAGAATCAATAGACTATCCTGGCGATCCTCTGTTTTACAGCAAGATGATTTCATCACTCGAAAATGGGGATGATTTTAATCTTTCTGAGGTATCAATGAGCTCTCATATCGGCACACATATTGACTTTCCTCTGCATTTTTATAAAGACGGTAAAAGTTCTTCAGATTATGAAGCATGTGATTTGATTTTGGATTCTGTTGTTATTGAAGTTGTTGATAGAAAGCGAATCACTGAATCTGATCTTGATAACATAAATATCGAAGAAGGATCTGCTGTATTGTTTAAAACTGACAATTCTATTTCTGGCTCAGCTAAAAATGGACAGTATTCAAAAGATTATGTCTATCTTGACAAATCTGCTGCTCAAGTTCTGGTGACTAGGGGAGTAAGCTTGGTAGGGATTGATTATAACACAATTGACGGATCTGATTGTGTTGGATATCCCGTTCATAATGAGCTTCTAAAAAATGGCATTCTTATACTTGAGGGAATCTGTTTGTCTGAGATCAATGCAGGTAAATATAAGCTGTTTGCCATGCCCTTAAAGGTCGTGAATCTAGAAGCATCGCCTGTCAGAGCAGTATTGATAGAAACATAGCTGGAGTATCTCGAATAGATATTTATATAAGATTAAGAATAAATTGTTGATTCAAATATTAGAGACTTGATAAAAATATATAAGGCATATATAAAGTAGTCTGCGTTTTAATAATGGCGAGGTTTAAAATGAAGCTGAAAAATATTGGTCTAATATTGTTCTTTGTATCGCTAAATCTAATATTGTTTTGTTCATGTAACAATGAAGAAAATGCAGATGCCAAGGAAGATGTTAATGATGAGACAGAAAAAGCTGTAACAGAGAAAGAAACCAAGGCTATTCCCGTTCGAATAAAAACAGTAGAATTGGAAAATCTGGTAAAGATTGTCGAATCTAGCGGGACAATTACAAGTGACTTTGATGTCACTGTTGTTTCCCAGACAGCGGGACAGATCGTCAGGGTGGATGTAGCTTTAGGACAAAAAGTTAAAAAAGGAGATTTGCTGGTTAGAGTTGATACCGAACCTTACAAGATAGCAATGGCTGTAGCAAAGTCTCAGTATACAGATGGAAAAGTTGTCTTCGAGCAGGCTGAACTTGAGTACAAAAGGGCTAAAAGTCTGCACAAATCCCAAAATATCTCAGATCAGTTGTATGATCAGGCAAGATTTGCTTTCGAAAGATCAAAAGCAGGTTTGGCAGCTTCAAAGGCCACACTGGACAAGGCAAAGAGAGATTTGAGATTAGCTTCCGTACGAGCCCCCTTTAGTGGTGAAATTGCTGCCAGGCTGGTTAAGCTGGGAGATACTTTAGCAATGGGTTCTCCTGTGGTACAACTTGTAAATAGAGACAAGTTGAAAATCAACGTTGGGCTAAGTGAAGATGATATCTCAGGCATTCACCAGGGACAAAAGGCAAATATTACAATTCCAACATTGCCATCCAAAGCAAACATTATTGGAACTGTTGAGTCTATTGGAGTCAAGGCTATTCAACCTAGCATGACATATCCGGTTGAAATTGTTCTGGACAACCAGACAGAAGAAATGAGAGTGGGAATGGTAGCGAGAGCTTCCATTCAGGTTGATAGTGGGCGCAAGGCTATTGTCGTACCTCTGGAAAAACTGGTTGATAGATTTGACCGTTTCTATATTTATACTGTTAAAGATGACGTTGCATCTGAAAAACTTGTAAAACTGGGTGCCAGACAGGGGCGCACGGTTGAAATTTTAGAGGGAATCAGCATCGGGGATGTGATGGTGGTTGAAGGACAAAATAATCTTAAAGATGGTTCCAAACTGAATATTGTGGAGTAACTTATGAGCATCCCTCGTTTTTTTGCCAGACAATCTGTAATGGTGAATATGCTGGTTTTGGCTGTGCTTGTGGCTGGTCTGCTGGCAATTCATCGTATGCCTATGGAAGACACTCCGGCAATCGACATGGATTCTATGTTGATAATAGTACCTTATCTTGGTGCTACACCGGATGACATAGAAAAACTGATCACTCTTCCCATTGAAGAACAAATTAAGAACTTGCCCGACATTGATTTTATCAATGCATACTCGTCAGAGGGTAGAAGTGTCATATTTATTCAATACGAAGTGGGGTTAGACGACTTTAACCAGACGATTATGGATCTTAAGGAAGAGGTTGACAAGGTAAAGCCGGATTTACCCGAAGAGGCCAGAGAAGATCTTTTCTACATTAAAATTTCAACCAATGAATTATGGCCGGTGATTAACTTCGCTATGGCTGGTGACTATTCCATTGAGGGCATGAATGAAGTAGCCGATGCGCTTAAAGACGCATTAATGGCAGAAAAAGATATTGTCAAGGTAGAAATTTACGGAACCAGAAAACGTGAGATTTGGGTGGAAGTTGACAGAACAAAGATAACAGCCTCAGGCATATCCATTATGGCTGTCAACAGTGCATTACAAACTGCAAACATCAATCTTCCTGCCGGAAGAGTTGAAATGGGCAAGGAAGAATTTCTTGTTCGTGCAATGGGAGAAGTTACCGATCCCGTAGAAATCGGTAATATTGTTGTAAAAGCTGGAGCGGATGGAAAGGTTGTAAAAGTCAAGGATGTTGCAAAGGTAATTGATACATTCAACAGGGATGAAGTTATTAGCAGGTTGAATGGCGTTAACTCTGTCAGCGTGCGTGTATTCATGAATAAAGATGGTTCTATTGTTGATGTTTCTGACAGGGCCAGAAGAGTGGCTAAGGAGTTTGCCAGAACAACAGCGGATGTAAGAATTAAAGTTCGCAATGATAGATCGAAAGAAGTTAGAGATAGTATTAATGTTCTGACAACCAATGCAATGTCCGGCCTGATTCTTGTTGCAATACTGATGACCATCACAATTGGTTTAAGAAGTGCGATACTTGCCATAATTGGTATCCCATTCTCTTTTTTGATAGCTTTTGTTTTTCTCGAGGTTACTGGAAACACCATAAACTCGCTGTCGTTATTTGCTTTTATTCTTGTTCTGGGAATGATTGTCGATGATGCCATTATCATAATTGAAAATGTATACCGACACATGGAAGAGGGTAAAAGTCCCGTTCAGGCGGCCATTGATGGATCCGAACAAGTTATGTGGCCGGTTATTGCAGCAATTTTAACAACCATTGCTGCATTCTTGCCACTTTTAATGATGTCGGGTGTTATCGGTAAGTTTATGTCGGTAATGCCAATTGTGGTTGCCTTGGCATTGGCTGGGTCATTGCTTGAATCCATTGTTGTACTTCCTTCACATCTTGCAGACTTTGGCAAGTTGCCTAAAGCCAAGAATGGCGAACGCCTGGGTGAGAAAATTTTCAGAAAACTTGAGTGGTTGTACAAAAAACAGGTAAATGGAATTCTTAATTGGAAGTATTTGGTAACATTGTGCACAATTGTTTTAACTGTTGTTTCAATTATTGTTGCTGCAAAAGTTTTGCGTGTCGAGATGTTTGCTAAAGAAAATGTTGACACTGAACGTTTGATTGTAAAAATGCAGATGGGCACCAAAATTGAAGAAACAGATAAAATGGTGAAACTGATTGAACAGAAACTTTCTGATATTCCGGAAAATGAAATAGTTTACACTGCTGCAACAGTTGGGTTGGTAATAGAAAATCAGCAATGGATATTCAGAGGTGATGGAGCAATGATTACCTTTGAATTTGGAGAAGAAGATCAACGACGTACAAATGATGAACTGAAACAAGCTATCAGGGATCGAATTAAAGATATTCCCGAATTAAAAGCTGCATATTTTACCACAACGGGACACGGGCCACCAACAGGGACCCCGGTTGAATTGAGGGTTCTTGGTGACAACCTTGATAAGATGCGTATGATATCTGAGATGATTGCCGACGACATGAAAGCGAAAGAAGGTATTGTCGATGTCGAAGTAGGATATTCGGAAGGAAAAAAAGAACTCAGATTTATTCCGGACAGAGTGAAAATGAGTACTTACGGTATCTCTATGTATCAAGTATCATCTATTTTAAGAACTGCGGTTGGGGGCAACGAAGCAACAAAATTCCGTGATGATAAAGGTGATGAAATCGAGGTTATTGTTAAGTACAAAGAAAACGACAGAAATGACATTGACGATTTAAAACAATTGATCATCAGCAACAACACAGGAATGCATGTTCCTTTGTCCGAGCTTGGCGAGTTTGAGATTAAAAGAGGAATGGCCGCAATCAGTCGCTACAATGCCAAACGCTCTATAACAATAACTGCCAATGTTAACGACAAACAGATTAACTCTCAGGAAGCTAATAAATATATAAAAGAAAAATTTAAAGATCTTTCACTACAATATCCAGGCTATCGGCTTGAGTTTGGTGGTGAAAAACAAGAGATGGACGAGTCTTTTGCCTCGCTTGGCCAGGCATTTCTGGTGGCGTTGTTAATCGTCTTTCTTATACTTGCAACTCAGTTCCAGTCATTTACTCAACCGTTTGTTGTTATGTTTACAGTTCCGTTTTCAATATTGGGCGTTGCTGTTGGACTTATTGTAATGGACTTAAACTTTTCTCTGGTTGCAGGGATATCGGTTGTTGCGCTTGCCGGGGTTGTGGTTAATGACTCTCTGGTACTTGTTGATTTTGTGAACAAGGCCAGAGCAGCAGGGCTTCAAAGAAGAGAAGCTTTGATAGTCTCTGGTGCAAGAAGAATGAGGCCGATACTTTTAACTACGATTACGACAATTGCTGGGCTTATGCCAATGGCACTGGGGCTTGGTGGTAGCAGTTTAACTTGGAAACCAATGGCAATTTGTGTAATATGGGGATTGGCTTTTGCTACTTTCCTGACGCTGTTTATTATTCCATGTGCCTATTCAATGCTAGACGACTGGAACAATTTCTTCAGAAAAAAAGTTGGAATGAAGACCACTGGAGATGCTTTAAGATCGCGAGCAGAAGAATTAAAAGATGAAACCGTTTTGGTGGATCTGTAAGAATATTCATTTACCAACATCTTTTAATATATTTGGTTGTGGTTTCATTTCGAGCAAACATTCTGTTACTTTTTGGATAATTTTAATAAGAAGCTGCCACCTGTATTTGACGACATCAGAACGATGTGATACTTGGGGTAAATCTTGCTTAAGGTAATGGCATATAAATGATCATATAGATCGTAAAACAATTTCTCAATTACAATATGGAGTATGTAATGTTACGCAAAGTTTTTTCATTGCTTTTAGTGGTTTCTGTATGTTTTGTAGGGGTTGCTTTTGCTGACGAACCGGAAACAACTGAAGCTGAAAATCAAGCTGAAGAAAATTCGCAAATTGTAGATGAAGAAGACAATCAGGAAACCAGCCTTGATGAAACAGTTGTCACGGGTAATCGCGTAGACGAAAAATATTTCGAGTCGAATCGGTCAATCTCCATTCTTGATGAGAAAGCCTTAAAGGAAACATCACCAAGAACTGTTCCTGAAGCTTTGTACGAAGCACCCGGAGTTTTTATTCAGGAAACAAACTATGGAGGCGGTTCGCCAATTATGCGTGGCTTGGTTGGGCCACAGGTTCTTATTCTTGTTGATGATGTGCGATTAAACAACTCTGTCTATCGCACTGGTCCATTACAATATCTTAATATGGTAGATCAGTTTTCTATAGAACGCATTGAAGCAATGCGAGGTGCAGGTTCCCTGCTTTATGGTAGCGATGCAATGGGTGGCGTTATCCAGCTATTCCCTGTATCTCCAACTGACTATAGAGTAAAGGATGGTTTTGGCGCACACGGTCAAGCTAATGCCAGATGGACAACAGCCGATCAAGGTCAGGTTTACCATGCACATATAGACATGGGAATAGACGGGTTCTCCATTTTGGCAGGTGGAACACTAAAGTATCTGAATAATCTAGATGGTGGAGGCTCATTAGGTCAACAGCTTTACACCGGCTACGATCAGTACTCTGCAATGGGAAAAACTGTTTACAGGTTCACCGATGGCTATTTTAGCGGTTGGAAGGCCACCGTTGGATATCTGGTGTCGGTAATGGATAATGTAGGTCGTACTGACAAACTATACGACAAAAAGAACCTTTCCATGTATGACAACCATTCTCACCTGGTGTACGGAAAAATGCACATGGTTTTCCGACCTATCAGTACAAAGGCTGATGTTACTTTGTCATACCAGCATTTCTATGAGATGAAAGATTCCATTGATCTGGCCGACGATCTGTCTTCCAGACTTTCTGCCAAACGTGACGAAACATGGGTCGATTCACTTGGAGTCGATTTACATATGACGACAGCCCTGCTGGAAAATCGTCTTAACTTAAATTACGGTGCAACATGGTATCATGATTGGGTAGATGCCAATAGAATGAAAAAAAATATTTACAGTGACCCATGGATAAAACAGGACTACCAGAACTACCCTGATGGTTCTACTTATGACACCTATGGCGGATTCTTGATGATCTCCGGTGATCCCCTGAAAACTGAAAGTGGCCATTTGGTGCGTTTAAGCGCCGGTTACAGGCTGCATGGTTTTACTGCCAAGGCTCCCGCACAAGGTAAAATGTTGGAGGCAGATTTCTCTAAACTTGGCCATACTTTCTATGGAAGTGCACAGTACATCTACAAAAATATTGTAAACATTGCCACAACATTTTCTCAGGGATTCAGAGCACCAAATTTGCAGGAATCTGCAATGTTTGGCGATACTGGCGAATGGTATAGCCTTCCAAATAACGACCTCGAAGCAGAGAAGGCAAATACAATTGAACTTGTAGCAAAGGTAAACCTCTGGAGAGTTCAGCTTGATTACACTGCTTATGTAACACTTTTAACAGATTTACTTACCAGAGTTGATACCGATCTCGATGGCGTTACTGAGATTGACGGTAAAGCTGTGGTAATGAATGACAATGTTAAAAAAGGTAAAATTTGGGGTACTGAAGCGAGATTGGCATTTGATATTGGATATGGTTTAAGTCTTGCCGGTCATCTGACATATACCTGGGGCGAAGAAGAAGTTGATGGTGCAGACAATCAGCCATTATCGAGAATTCCTCCACTGTTCGGACAGGCAACTTTAAGGTATGAAAATGACAGTAAGAAAAACTGGAAAGGATTTGTTGAAACCTATGTAAGAGGCGCAACAAAGCAAACCAGAATCTCCTCTCTTGACGAATCTGACACACGTATTCCGGATGGTGGTACTCCTGGTTGGGTAACATGGAATATTCGCGGTGGTGTGAACGCATACGATTGGGTTAAATTTACCTTGGCTGTTGAAAACCTGCTTGACAAAGAATACAAATATCACGGCTCAGGAATCTACAGTCCCGGAGTTAATGCAATCTTCTCGGTTGAAGTTGCTCACTAATTTTGCTAGTTACAAAATAAACAAAGCCCCGATTTTCTTTGTGATCGGGGCTTTTCAGTTTGTATTAAATTTTTAAATTGTGGCTTTTGCTTATTGTCTGCCTTGAACTATATCAAGTTCCTCTTCGAGGATATCCAGTAGTTCAGCATAACTTTTGGGGCCGTTATACAGTTTCCCGTTTATTAGTATTCCGGGTGTACTGAAGATATCGAAAGTCATTGCTTCCAGCTTTTCTTTTTTTATTCGGGCAAGTGTTTTTTTGTCATCTATATCGTTTTTAAATTTTACCAAATCCAATTTTAGATAGGTCGCAATCTTGTTGAGGTTTTCATTGCTGAAATCGGTCTGTTTGTACAATATATCCAGCATTTCCCAGAACTTCCCTTGATTATCGGCAGCTACAAGTGCTTTAGAAGCGGGAAGGGCATTCTTGTGAGATTTGATCGGGAAGTTTTTGAAATACAAAACCATAAAATCGGGACGTTCCTGACTTATCCTTCTTAAAGCCGGGACGGCGATTTTGCAGTAGGGGCATTCGAAATCAGCATAGGCAACTACAACAATCGGAGCTTTGGGATCGCCTGAATATTGCATCTTTTCAACATTTGGCTGGTGCCTTTTGGGATTGTACAAAGAATAAATACGCTTCTGGAAAGCTAGTTTTATTTGATCAACGTTTTTCTCTATCTTGGATCTGCGTACAATATAACTGGCTTGTCTTAGAATGGATTCGTTGGATGGGTACTGTTGTAGACAGTTGAAGATTGTATCTTCACAAAAAGCATAACCCCTTGTAGTTTTTAAGACCTTTGTCACAAGCTGTTTGTGGCCTTCACTAAGTTTCTCGCCGTTGTTAATCTTTTGCCATGGTATTTTGTCTTCTGCCATTGCATTAGACAGGGAAAACACTAAAAGTATAGAAAAAACAAATAATATAAAATGACGCATTTTTATTTATTCCTGAATAGAAATCTGTCAAGTCCAAAATGTCCATTGTCGAAAAAGAGAACGAACAATGAAACGGAGAGCCAACCAAGATCACGGAAAATTGTATGAATTCCAATTTCGTCGAAAGTTTCCTGTGATGCAAAGCAACCACAAGACATTTGTAAATCTTTGGAAAGGGCGAACGATAATGAAACTAAAAACATGACCATCATACATGAAATTAGAAAGGCACTTTCTTTTGTCCATAGACCAATAATTATTAAAATTCCTGTGATAAGTTCCAGCCATGGCAGGATAATTACAAAAATATTAATCGTCCACAAAGGTGCCATTTGATAAGTTGCAACAGAGAGTGCAAAATCGTAAGGTTCCCAGATTTTATAGAGGCTTGCCATAATAAAAACACCACCAATATAAAGCCTGGCCAATAATGCAATAGCTGCAAAAGCTGTTTTGTGTTTTTCTAAAAATGACATGGCTATTCTCCCTCCTTTTGTGTCAGACGTTTATAGTCGGGAGGGTTTGATAAGTAATATATATTCTTAAGTCCATTGGATACAAGCTCATCCGCCATTAGTTTAGCGATGGAACCTTTGCCAATTACAAGCACGGATTTTCCAGCTGACATTTGCACAATCAAGTTGATATGATCTTTTTCAACAGGGAATAATGCATCATATTCTACAAATATACTGTTGTTTACCGGAAAATCTGATCTGTCTTTTTCATCTCTGGTGTCAACAATCAAATAAGACGATCTGTTTCTGATGATTGATTCAAGCTCGATTACATCTGCCGAAACTGTGGATTCAGGGCAGTCCTGATATATTTCGTAAATAGTTTTGGCAACCCAGTCCAGTGGAGTGGGTCTTAGAGCATTTACAGCTAATGCAATCAAACTGGAGCAAATAAGTATAATTGCAACTCTGTTTGCAAACCTTTTTAGTGAAAACATACTATTCATCATTTTACTCCTGATGAACCCTGTTTAATGTTTACCAAAGTTGAAGGTGAGTTAAAGTTTTAGAGATTTCATAACTCGAACATATATTTCTTTCATAACTAGCAACCGCAGTCTACCAAAAAAAATTCCCCCATACTAGAAAATATGGGGGAAATAAATGTTTTACCTGCGAAGCTTAGTTGGTAATTTTGATCAGCTTGTCAACCAGTAGCATCATTCCTTCTGCAACCGGGGTGCTGGAAGTGTTCACAAAAACTTGTCCATGATCTGCACCGGCAGCAACGTTAGGATCCATTGGTAGCGAGGCTAGAAATTCGACATCCATGGATTTTGCCATTGCTTTAGCTTCACCATTCGGGAATATAATCAGGTGTTCGCCACATTTAGGGCAAATCATTCCGTTCATGTTTTCCACGATACCCAAAATAGGAGTATCCATCTGGTGACAGAAGGTAATTGATTTTCTAACATCCATGGTTGCAACTTTTTGAGGTGTTGTGACGATTAATGCCTTGGCTTCATCAATAAGCTGGCAAATTGTAAGTGGTTCATCTCCTGTGCCTGGAGGTGCGTCAATAATCAGGTAATCTAGTTCGCCCCAGTTAACATCGCGTAAGAATTGCTCAATGATTCCCATTTTCAATGGGCCACGCCAAATTACTGGGCTGTCTTTATCTGGAAGCAAAAAACCAATAGAAATGACTTTCATTCCTTCAAAAAGTGCAGGTTCAAGTTCACCAGCTGTTGGGGTGATTTTGTAGTCATCCAAACCAAGCATTGTCGGAACACTCGGGCCATGTACATCAACATCAAGCAAACCAACCCGTTTTCCTCGGTTTGCCAGTGACTGCGCCAAGTTAACTGCGACTGTACTTTTACCGACACCGCCTTTGCCAGAGAGAACAACAATCTTGTTTCGAACTTTCTTTAAGCGTTCTTTAAGTTTCAGTTCCTGAATTAATTTGTCAGCGTGATCTTTGGTATGTTTTTTCTCGTTGTTACCTGTAACTACTTCAACATCATTTTTATTGCTCATTTTATACTCCAGAATATTGGTATGGGTACTACTTAAGAATAAGTGTTACTTCATTATTTCAACTTTAAAGCCTGCGCTTGATTTTATTATTTCTACCTTCAGTTCAACTCCACCTCGTAATTGAGGATTCTGGTCTCTCATTTCCAAAAAATTAGTGGCTTGTACAAACTCGTTCAGAAATTCAAGCTCATTACTAAGCTTTTCACTTGCTATATCATCGTTTTCAATAAGCAAATTACATATTTCTTTTATACGCTTTTTTGTGGTCGTTTCAATACAGAAATCGTTTAGCTGAAGAAATATGCTCTCTGTTAAAATTGTCATGACTGCTCCATATCTTATAATGAAGTACTAGTTGATTGACAACTTTCCTCTCAAGTCCATAAGGGCTTGATCTATCAGGCACAATCTAAAGTATTTCAATGCAATTGTCAGGTATATTTTCCATTTTTTGAAAGATAAGTATATTTGACTTTTGCTTGAAAGTGATGCGCAGGCATGGATCCAGTAAATCTGTAGGAAATTCAATAGTGCTGCCCGATTGCACCAAATTTTCGAAATATGCCCGAAAGCTGTTGCTTGTAAACTGCTCTATCAGCTTGAAAACATTGATGCTTTGAAGCTCTTTTGTCTCTCTAACGTTTCCGGTAATAGCTTTCATGAAATCATCAAGATTCCGTTTGCCGTCAGATGTTTTACGAATTTCATAGTCAAGTAGATAGGCCAGCATGTCCCCCCGTAAATAGGGTAAAGCTCTAATATCATCGCTGCGATGGAAATTTTTTACAATCTCCTTATTGGGCGAATTGACAACTGGGCTGGTGAAGTACCCTTTTGCAGCCATGTTGAGGCTCTTGATGTAGTCTTTTTGAGAATACAATCCAGATTTCAGCAGCATTTTTCTGGAGTAATGATTTGTAAAGCCTTCTGAAAACCAGTAAATATTTTCTTCTTCGCTACCAAGGGACAAAATATTGCCGTTCCAGTTGTGAAAACATTCATGCGCCAGCAAGCTTAATAGTTCGTTATACTCCCATGCATTTTGGTCTAGTGTGACATTTTCTGACAGAACAAGTGAGAATGAATTTGTCAGGTTGGCAGCGTTGACATATGCCGGCCACTTGCTATTATTTTTTACAGGTAAAACTCCAACAAAGTAGTATGGGTAGTTGTAATCAGAGAAGAAATTTCTCTCGGTCTTTAGAATTTTAACAAATAGATCAGCCATTTGTTCTTTGGTAAAGTTCCACTTTTCTCCCAGAAAAGCAAAGTGAATGGGATGACCATTTATACTTTTTCGTAAATGTTTGAAATCGCCAGCCACAAAAATACTCCGTAAAAACCTGTCGAATTTCTCATTTAGCTGAAAAGATTTAGTAGAATTGCTATATGAAGAGATTGTTTGCCAGCCTTGTTCATCGAAACCATGATAGGAAACTTGAATTTTGGCCTTTTTATCCGTGAACAAGTGTTCAGGCACAAGTAGAAAGGCATGGCCAATTGCATAGAAATATTGTTTGTTGATTATAGGTCTAAGATACGAGTTATATTTACTGGTTGCGCTGTTTTGATTAGGTAATACATTATATTTAATCTTCAATATTGCTCCCGGTTTGTGCGTTACTTCCCATATATCGTTTTCAAGTTTAGTTGCTTTTAATGGCGTGGAACTTTCATTGTGAAACACAGGAGTATCAATATTGTTGGCGCAGTTGGAAATATCACTCCAGCCATCTTTTGTGCATAAGAAAAACCTGCTTACACCGGAACTTTGGCCAGATGTCCTAAGGGTTACTGAAATTGGCTTTTCCAGATTATTGGTATATGAAATGCGATAAAAGATATCAACCGATTCAGACCACTCGGACACGGCGAGACCACCCTCTGCCTTGTTGTGTATAGAAACTACATCAAGCCTGAATAATGCCCACAATATCAGTACTATTACGCCAGTTGTTAAAGGTAAAGCTTTCATTAATATTCTTTCAATATCATCTCAAAAATATGGTAGCAGCTAACTTCTAAGCTTGCAAACAACTTTATAACAATTGAATACAAGAAGCTAGTAATTCAAATGTTTTACAGTCACTTGATTAAACCTTTCTGCAAAATAGCCGATTGAGTTTAGAGTGAGAAGTTCTGTTTTCATTCTATTGCTTTATATGGGGTTACTATTGTAATCCTTGATATTTTGGGAGATCGCTGTTTTACCGGCCATGCTGGTTTAAAGTGTTTACGAAGGGATAAATTATGTTTTCAAAATCATGTTTTAAAGTATTAGTCACGACATTTACTTTAGCCTTATTTTTGGCGATAGCGGGATGCGGTACTACCGATAAAGGCGCTGGAAAAAAAGCAGATGTGAAGGGGAAGAAAACTGCGAGACAATCTTTGGAAACCACCCTTGAGTCTGCTCAGAACATGCTTAGAATGGACGATTACCGTGACTTCGAAAAGGCTGAGTTTCAGTTTATTGCAGTCAGAATTTGGAAAATGGAAGATGTGAAAGTAGCGGGATGGTTGGCTCAGCTATATGTGGCGTGGACAGATCAGTTAAAATACGAAATCTCGTTTTTGCGTTTAAAACTGGAAGCAGGTAGATCCTTCAAACCCAAAGAGGATATTCAGGCATTAGAGACGATAATTGACTACCGCATCGAGAAGCTTACAGAAGTAGAAGAAAATGCACAGCAGTTGTGTAACATGCTGAAAACTTATTACCCTGACAGTTATCTCAGCCATCGCGTAATGGCGGATTATTACCGTATTATGGGAGATGAGGAGAAGTTTAGAAACAGGTTGCTTATTGTTAAAGAGTTGAATCCTGACAGCAACGGGTTACTGTTTTTGGAAGGTGCTGCAAGCGATATCTATGACAATGACCATATAGCAGCCATTGATTACTACGAAAAAGCCCTGAAAAATGATCCGAAATTTGTAAAGGCTTTATATTTCAAAGGTCTTGCCTACCATAAGATGGGTCATGAGAGAAGGGCGAAAGAAACTATGAACGAAGTGCTTGCTATCTCCAAAAATCATCCTGGGGCCAAAGCATTCTTGTCTGCTACTGAATACATCAATGAATTGACAGAAGAAGCTAAACGAGCCCTTAAAGGCACTAAAATAAAGAAAATTCTGAATAAAGACAAGCCTCAATTGATATATTGGGTTGCAGATTGGCCAGAGGGTAAAGGGCCGGAGTTGAAATACCGTATTGCGGCACCTACCGAGTTTGATGCTGACGTTCAGTTAAACATTAGTTTGGTTGAGAATACCGACAAGGCGATTCAGACACTTACCTTGCTGGAGAAGATGAAAGCTGGCGAATTCAGGACATTGAGTCAGCATTTTTATCCTCCGCAGAAACGAAAAGGTTTTACCTACGAAATCATTATTCAGCTTTCAGTCAAATTGCCTGGTGAGGATAAGTTTAAGGTGATTCAGATCAGAAAAGCTACTGTTCCTATCAGACAATAATTTCAAAGCTTCTGTTTGTTAATTTGGGTAATAATGAATTGACAGCTTTGGTTCAGTAAAATATAAATCCGGCTTGATACTGCAATCAGGTCGGATTTTTCTATTATTTATAGCTTTTCTTTTAATACTCAAAGCGGTATGGTGGGGTGAATTTGTCATTAACAGGGGCATGTGATGTTAAAACAATACATATTTAAAGCCATATCGGCATGGATAATTATAACTTGTTTGGCGATATTAGCCTGTTCGGAAAGTCAAAACGGCACGGACGGCGACACCGACAATGACACTGAACTGTCAGAAGTTGAAGCCGACCCATGTGAAGGGGTCGACTGCTCGCCGGGAACATGCGAAATTCAATACGGCTATGCAAAATGCAATTGCCCTGATGGGTATGAAATTAGCGGTTATAGCTGTATCAAAGCTCCTGATGGTGATGAAGAAACTGATATCGAGTCTGATCTTGATGAAGATTTGGTAGACACGGAAGAAAATCTGGATGGCGATACAGATGTAATCGACACAGATGATGGAATCCCGCAGTGTACCACTGCCAACGATGTATTTCCTTGCAGGATGAGTGTATCTATTGATGGGCCGGATGAAAGCGGGCTGTTCTATATAAATTCAGGGTATGTAACATATGGGCTTGATGTTTGGGAAAACTGGGTAGTTTTTGTTCAAGGTATTATTGAGTCAGATGATTATCCTGCCGGCGGTGGTATCTTATTGTTTAATTATGAAACAAAGGAAGTTATTAAGTTAGCTCATCAATTTAATAGTGATTTGTATCCTGTAATAAATGATGGCTATGTTGCATGGGCAGAAGAAAATCCCAATGCCAGTGATGCAGATAGTGAGAATAAATCCAGAATTTTCACTTTGAATGTTGAAACTATGGAGAAAAAGCTAATTTCCAATAGTTCAAGTGATAAATTGGGCCTTGAATATGAATTTCCATATGTTTATTGGCTTGATAAAAGACAAAAACTTGGCCAATTCGGTCATCCTATTTATAGTGTTGATGATGAAGGCAATGAAATAAGAATTGATACACAAACTACTGGGGAAGGTGCTGCAGATTTTAGTGTATCCGAAAATATAATTGCTTATGTGACTGGAACTGGTCAAATGGGTGTTATTGATAGGGAAAATATTACTCAACGTTTATTGGATGTGCCTTCAAAAGTATACTATCGCACATACCCTGAATTGTACAATGGTATGTTGTATTACCAAGATAATCGAGATGAACCAAGTGGGAACCCAGAGTCAACTAGATGCTACCAATCTATTTATAAGTATGATTTGGAAAATGATAAAGAAACTGTGATTAAACAAAACACTGAAGGTAAAGATTTCCGAATGGAAGATGCTTGGGGAGATTGGTTGCTATACAGTTATTACAACGAAACAAATTACGGAACTGAAGATCCCTCATTAAAATATTGTGCCTTAAATGCGGCTGATGGTGATTTATTCTTAAAATACCTTCCGACTGGTGAAGAGTGGAACATAACCAATCATTTAGGCAACCAGCACAGAGCTTCTATGTGGGGGCCCTTAGTAGTGTGGCATGACACAAGAGAAGACCTTGACCCTATTTACGGTTTCGGAGAATTCTACGGCCTTGATTTATGTATGCACCCAGAATTGAAAACACGTTTTACCGAATGTGTTGAGCGTGAAGCTAAGAACGCTAAGAAGAGGTAAATAAGAAAGGGATGGAAACAA
>Ga0070729_10003577_pt1 | contig 17847 bp, 15 predicted proteins | sample tdDd472_FD_66725 | JGI IMG/M metagenome (GOLD analysis project Ga0070729, IMG submission 66725) | Marine sediment microbial communities from the Atlantic coast under amendment with organic carbon and nitrate - tdDd47.2 | ecosystem: Environmental > Aquatic > Marine > Coastal > Sediment | place... | reverse complement strand
AGTTTTAGCTTAGAAAGAAGGCAATCAAAAGTAGAATAGAATAGCCAAAAAACCATTTAAAGTCAAGGTATTCTTTCAGAGAAATTTGATGCTTTCGATAGAGGTAGGTGGCTTGCAAGATTTTTTCCATGCTGAATGCGATAAGCGTCCCCATTGCAATTCCTGCTACACCATAATATCGTCCTAAAAAATAGCTACAAACAATATTGACTATAAGCTCCAGCAAACCAATTTGGGTAATGATGGTATTGTTCTTTAGCCCCATTAAGACCGTAGACGAAAAGATCACTCGGCTAATGATAACCAGCAAGTAAATTCGGAACACTAACGCACTTTCTATGAAATCCTCATTGAATAAAAAGGGAAATAATTGGTCACTAACTAACATTAGTAGGATCGAAAGCGGAAAAAGAAGGTGGAATAACTGAACGGACTTTTGTTTGATGGCTCGTAAGGCGGTCGTTTGATCCACAGCCACTTCTACCACCATCACATTGGAAAAAGCATTGGTCAAAGCCAAAGCCAGCGGCAACTCCTGTGCACCATATCTAAAAATGGCAAACATTTTTTCATCTCCTTCATATAGGAAACCCACTAACCAGCCATCAAAAGCAGGTAATAAACCACCTAAAATGGCATAGAGTATTAAGGGGGAGGAAAGCTGCAACCACTGCCGGATCATTCCCATATCTAGCCGCCACTTGGCCTGCCCCTGCAATAAATATATGAGGTAAAGTAATTTCAATAAGCCAACTGCTATCAAGCCATAAAAGCTAAAGCGAAAATCCCAAGCCAGGTAAATGGGCACGACCATAGCCAGTAACTGGGCGCTAAAGGCCAAGGCGCCATATCGAACGATTTGGAAGCCTTTCTTTTGGAGTAGGAGATAATTTTCGACTAGACAGGTCGGGAAATTCAAACAGAGGTAGCTAAGAAAAAGCAGGTAGTAAGGTAAGTTATCCTGGTGCAGTATGGTAGTCCATAAAAAGGATTTACCCAGATAGCCTATCACAAAAATCACAGCCGCCAAGGCGGAAAACAGAAGAAAGGCGTTGAAAATAAAGCGCTGCTGCTTTTCCGGTGTGAGGCTTGGGTAGTGGCTCAGTAAGCCTTGGATGAGCCCTGATACCCAAAAGAAGGTCAAGAGATAACCCAGAAAAAGCAATTGTTCATAATAGCCCAGTTGCAGCGTAGACAATTGAAACTGGGCCAGTAGTATAGCAATCAGGATCAGACTGCCTTGCCTCGAAATATTAAAAATTTGTAAGGCTTTAAGCGGACTGATCCCGATTATTTGCTGGTATATACCAGAGCGATTAATCAATGATTTGATCTCGCTCTTTAAAAATCACGCCAAATTTTTTGAGTTCTTCCAAAACCGGCTCATATACTTCCTTCATCACTGGGATATTAACACCCGTCGAGGTAATTTTACCCTCCATGACGAGTCTCACAAAAATGCCCATGGGTAGGCCCACGAGTTTGGACATTGCTGTTTCTATTTCATTATCCCCTTTCAAAATAAGCGTAGATTCGGTTAGGTGCTTTTTCCCTTCCAATTGGTACTCAAACTCATGTTGCATCACCACCATGTCTTTATCTTGCTTACCTAGCTTCCACTTGTCCAGTAGCAGATGCTCCAGGATCAAGGCTGGAGTCGCATTAGGCAATTTGATTTTCTTCTTGCGGAACAAGCCCAGCCATTCCAATTTTCGCATCACGGGTGAATTGAGATTTTCTCCGATCAGGTTGGCGATCCGTTCTTTGACGGAATTTCCGCTGATATTATTGACATAGCCATCCATCCATTCGTGATAAGTAATATCGCCAGAGTTGAGAATAGGATAAGATCCGTCCGTTATACCAATCTTGATCAAAGCATTCCAAGCTTGGCAGAAGCCTAGTGGCCTGAAGGTTCCTCTCAAAATATTAGGGATACCGTTGAGTCCATAAACATCTTTGTACAAGAGAGAATCTCGGTTGGCATACACTTCATAATTACCTAGTCCGGGCACTTCAACCGTTCTGGCCTGCTCAAATAAGCGATTATAGGGCAGGAATTTTAATTTTCCCCCCTCCAAATACTGGGCAGTTCCTTGTCCCATAAGTACCACATTCCGAGGGTTCCAGGTAAACTTATAATTCCATGGATTATCGTCACTTTCCGGTGCGATAAGCCCGCCGGTATAGGAGCGGAAGGCGGTTATCTCTCCCCCCATTTCCTTAATTTCCTCGATCTTTTGCTTCGCAGACATATGATCGATGCCGGGGTCCAAGCCCATCTCTCCCATAAAAATCAGCTCGCGATCTCGGGCTTCATCTCCCAATCGGTACATTTCCTGGGAAACATAAGAGGCTGTGATCAAGTGTTTTCGGAGCTTAATGCAATCATGTGCCACCTCCAGGTGCAAGTGGGCGGGTAATAGTGACACCACGATATCTGCCCGGCTTATGAGATCTTTCCGATCATTGGCTTTCAATACATCCAACCAGGCAGATCTTCCGTTAGGGTGGTCACCGATTTTTTGATCGGCCATTTTGGGGTCGGCATCAGCCACGGTAACAAAGCAGCCCTTCTCCTTCGCTAAACCCAGTACGTACTTTATCACAGCCGAAGACGATCTCCCCGCTCCTATGATTAGAATATTTTTCATGTCTTTGATTTTATTTTGGAGCCAAGACAACGCTGCATATCTTGTTGGGTATTGCTGGCTCCTTTGCGCGCATTTGAGCTGTCATGAAACACTCAAAGCTACTCACAAACAAGTTAGGGTAATATGGGATTTCTCCCTTCTTTTCAATTCATCGGTCACCAAAACAGCGGTGCGACCTAGAAAGCATCAATGATATGGTTTTATTTGTACAGAAAACAGTCCGTTTGCTATACCAGAATCGGAATCTACTCGATCAATAAATACCTATTGTAGCACCAGAAATAAGCTGCCGAGTAAATACAAATCCAAGGCAGTCGCAAGATACTGATTGCCCTTCTGTTTAAATAAACAATTCAATTGATTTTTTACTCTCAATAAGTAGTTGACTACTCACCAAGTGTGAGCATAACTATTATTGTCATGTTGTTCAGCTAGTTCCTGCATAGGTTGGAAGCGCGCGCAATTTACGAAAAAATCTCTTAGCTTTATTCCCTCGCAAACTCAAATACAAAATTGTGAAGAGATTAAAACTGGATACGGTTATACAAGTCTTTGAAAAAGAGGAATTAGTAGCGAGTGAAAAAGAATTGCTCCATCGCGCCTTGGCGGCCTGTGATTTAGCACACGCTCCTTACTCTCATTTTCAAGTGGGTGTCTCCCTTCTATTAGACAATGGCCAAATTGTAAATGGTGCCAATCAAGAGAACGCAGCTTACCCTATGTGCATTTGTGCCGAACCCATCGCCCTTTCCAATGCAAAGGTGAATTACCCCACGGCTGTGATCCAGATGATGGCCATTCGAGTAAAAAGTAAAAAGAACCATGTCGGTCAGCCTGCGGCGCCTTGTGGCGCTTGTCGGCAGATCATCAGTGAATATGAACAGCGACAACAAGCTCCCATCACGATGCTGCTCCAAGGTGAAACAGGTGTCGTATATAAAATGGAAGGCATATCGAGTCTACTTCCGCTCTCTTTTGATGCCAGTTTTTTGGAATAATGGAGGTTCAAGGGGTAATGTGTAATGTGTAATGTGTAATGTGTAATGAAGAATGAACAATTCATGTCAATTACCCATTAATCATTATCTATTATTCATTACCCATTATTCATTAAAGAAACTTTTCATGGTCAAAATGCCCAATATGGACTTCGGCTGCTCCTTTGGCGAGGTCATGATAGTAGGTTTTCAGGGTAAAAATAGAAGAGGTAAAGGCAATTTCGTTCCAAGGAATCTCATCTTGAGTGAATAAGGCTACTTCCTCACTTTCTTCGCCGACGCCGTATTCTAATTTCTCTAAGTCCCCTAGGAAGTGCATGTACACCTGATTGATATGCGGCAAACTGTAGATGGTGTGAATACGTAGGTTAGAGACTTTCGCTAAGGCCTCTTCCCACACTTCCCGGCTAGCTCCGTCTTCCACTCGCTCTCCATTTTCGAGATAGCCCCCTGGTACATTCCAGTAGCCCTTGCGAGGTTTAATGGCTCGCCTGCATAAGAGGACTTTATCCTCCCAGAGGGGTAAGCAGCCCGCCACAATATTAGGATTGGAATAATGTATTGTAGTGCAGTTTTGACACATCCACCGAGGTCGATTGTCCCCTTTAGGAACCTTATATTTTATTTCGGCTGAACCGCAATTACTACAAAAGTTCATTATTGGATTGGAATTTCCTTAGATCGTCAGGGGTGTCAATCCCGACAGTTTCTAAGGTCGTCAGACCGATCTGAATACTATAGCCGGCTTCCAGCCATCTCAATTGTTCTAGTGATTCTATTTGTTCTAATCTTCCGGGTGCTAAGTCGGCACAGGCCAGCAAAACCTCTTTTTTAAAGGCATAAATGCCGATGTGCTTGAAAAAGTCGTGATGACGGAGCCATTGCCCTGCTGCCAGGTTTCGCACAAAAGGGATGGTGCTTCGGCTAAAGTAAAGGGCCTGTTCATTTTTATCAAAGACCACCTTTACGATATTAGCGTCAACCAAGGCCTCCTGCGTATCAATTTTTTTGGCCAAAGTAGCAATATCAATTTGCTCATTTTGGGCAAATAACTGCACCAATTGATCAATTTGTCCAGGATCAATAAAGGGTTCATCTCCTTGAATATTAACCACCAATTCCGCATCTGAGATGGAATTAGCGATTTCCGCACAACGATCGGTTCCACTACGGTGCGAGTCACTTGTCATTTGCACCTCTCCCCCAAAGGATTTTACGTGATCATAAATGCGCACATCATCTGTGGCCACGATCACTCGATCCAGAGACGCAGCCGCCTGACAACGTTGATAAACACGGCCAATCATACTTTTGCCCTGAATGTCGACCAAGGGTTTGCCAGGAAACCGAGTAGACGCATACCGAGCCGGAATTACACCAATCACTTTCATAAGCGCAAAATAGTAAAGAAAGCCGACTTTCCTATACAGCCAGGGACTCCTGATACAGCCAGAAGTTAACCATAGCTTAAAAATTATCAGAGAGGGATTTTTTAATCATTACTTATTATATTTGTAGCAAACCCCGATACCAAAAGATTATGGCTGATACTATGAGAAACTTTACACTCTGCCTATTACTATGTATAGGCTCCAATACACTGAGCGCTACCGGAGATAGCCTCTATTATTTGCTACCTCAAGATAGCGTACTGCTCCACATTGGTTCTTACCAGGAAAAATTCTTTTTTCATACCATCGAAAAAAAACAGACCTTGTTTTCCTTAGCCAAATTTTATGGCTTACGTATTCAAGAACTTTACTATTACAATCCAGGATTAAAACAGAAACACCTCTCGGTTGGCGACCCCATCCGGATTCCTATTCCCAATAAAGCGATCCTGCGCTACACTTTTCCTGAATTTCAGCCTTCGCATTTTGCCAGAATCTATTATGTGGTAAAAAAAGGCGATACCATGTTTCGCATTGCCAAACACTTTTTCCGAATGCCGGTAGAGGACATCATGGCCCGTAACCAACTGACGAGTACTACGCTGAAAACAGGGCAAATTCTACACATCGGCTGGATCAGTTTAGCCGGTGTTCCTGAAGATTATCGCCGAAACCCGAATGGGCCTTATCATCCTCAAAATGAGGTTTTGCAAAAACGATACCTGGATATGGTAGTCAGTCGGACAGAGAAATCAAGTCAGGGAATTGCCATGTGGCAAAAGAACAGCAATAGTGACCAGTTGTATGCCCTACACCGAAAGGCAAGGGTTAATTCGGTCATTGAAATTACCAATCCAATAACACATCGCACGATATACGCCAAGGTCATTGGGGGCATTCCCTCAACGGCCTATGAAAGCAATGTCGAGGTGGTGCTATCGCCCTTGGCCGCCAGATTACTCGGTGCCAAGGATCCGCGCTTTTTTGTACAAGTCAAGCATTATCGCTAATCCTGCTACTTACTGGAGGTCAAAAGACCCAGCGATCGGATAGGAAGCATACATTTTTGACAGATGTCTGCTTTGGCTTCGCCCTTCCCTTCTTTTCTAGTACATTTGCAGCCTCAAAAGCAAATTAAAAAGACAATGGACATAAAGAAAAACATCCTAGAAACGATTGGGAATACTCCGCTCGTACAATTGAATAAAGTAGTGAAGGAGATTCCGGCAAGGGTCTTGATGAAGGTAGAGACTTTTAATCCTGGGCACTCTATCAAAGACCGGATGGCACTTAAAATGCTGGAAGATGCCGAAGTCAGAGGGGATATCAAGCCCGGCGGAACGATCATCGAGTGTACAAGTGGGAATACCGGCATGGGATTAGCTATTGCGGGGGCGGTAAAGGGCTATAAGGCCATTTTCACCACCAATGATAAGCAGTCAAAGGAGAAAATGGATTTGTTGAAAGCGATTGGCGCAGAGGTGATCGTATGCCCTACTAATGTTACACCAGAGGATGAGCGTTCTTATTATTCGGTAGCAGAGAAGTTGAGCAAAGAGATTCCCAATTCTTATTGGTTCAATCAATACGATAATTTATCAAACCGCCAAGCTCATTATGAAAGTACCGGGCCTGAGATTTGGAAACAAACAGAAGGAAAGGTGACGCATATGATTGTAGGAGTTGGAACAGGCGGAACGATTTCTGGTACAGGAAAATACTTGAAGGAGCAGAACCCTGACATCAAGATTTGGGGGGTAGATACCTACGGCTCTGTATTCAAAAAATACCATGAAACGGGCATATTTGACGAGAAAGAGATTTATCCTTATATCACAGAAGGCATTGGCGAAGATATTTTGCCTAAAAATGTAGATTTTGAGGTCATTGATCTTTTTGAAAAAGTAACCGATAAAGATGGGGCTTTGATGGCCCGAAGGTTGGCCAAGGAAGAAGGCATCTTATTGGGTTATTCTGCGGGTTCGGCCGTAGCCGGCTTGCTCCAGTTGAAAGACCAACTCACCAAAGATGATGTTGTGGTGGTAGTGATTCATGATCATGGCAGTCGCTATGTCGGTAAAATCTATAATGATGATTGGATGCGTGAGCGGGGCTTCATCGAAAAAGAAATGACGGTCAAAGAGTTATTGTCTCACAAGAGTAATAATGAATTCCTTGCCGTAAGTACCACGGATACCGTTCGTCACGCCTTTGACCTCATGAAAGCGAAGGACATTTCGCAGATGCCGGTGATGGACGAAAATGAAACTTTGGTGGGCTCACTGACGGAAAGCAATGTCTTGAGTTTCCTTTTGGAGAATCCAATGCAGCATTCTACCAAAAAAGTGAAAGATATCATGGGTGATCCCTTTCCTATGGTCTCCTTGGATTTGCCTTTCTCTCACCTCAATAAATTCATCAATAAAAAAATCCCTGCTGTCTTAGTGAAAAACCCAAGTGGGCAGTTGCAGATTTTGACGCAGTATGATATTATTCAGGCGATTTAGATAAGTTGCAGCAGTGAATAGTTTTGAAACTATTCACTGCTGAATAGGCCTTCCCTCAACCTAATTCGACATTTCTCCCGTATTATTCTCTGGTAATTGGTAGTATTGCCGCAAACGTTCCAGTTCTTTTTCAAGCCGAGTCCGAATTTCACTATAGGCGGGGTCATCTGCGAGATTATTGACTTCGAGGCTATCCGTTTCTAGATCATACAGTTCCCAATCGTCGATATCGTGATAAAAGTGAATGAGTTTGTAGCGATTATCTCGTACGCCCTCGTGTCGCTTGACGCTATGCCAGCCATGAGGGTATTCGTAATAATGGTAATAAACACTTTTACGCCAGTCGGTAGCCGCAGCGCCTTCTAGGACGGGCCGGAGGGATTCCCCTTGCATGTCCTGTGGTTTCTCTAGTCCTGCATAGTCCAAGAAAGTGGGTGCAAAATCCAGATTCATCACTAATTCATCGCTGGTTTGTCCGGCTTGCACCGCTGCTGGATATCGAATCGCTAAAGGCATGGAAAAAGACTCTTCATACATAAAGCGCTTATCATACCAACCATGCTCGCCTAAATAGAAACCCTGATCGGAAGTATACACAACGATCGTATTCTCAGCCAAACCATTTTCATCCAAATAGGCGAGTACTCGTCCAATGTTTTCATCTACACTAGCCACGCTGCCGAGATAGTCCTGCATATAGCGTTGATATTTCCAGATAATCAAATCCCTACCCGTCGGAGGATTTTCTCTAAAGGCTTTTCTAATCGGATCATAATTTTCATCCCATACTTTTCGCTGCTCTGCCGTCAATTGCTGTCGAAGTCTTTCCCAATTGCCCGGCGCTTGGAAATTAGCAGCTCCTCCCCCACCCGTTCCAGTCTCTTCACCATAATCTTCTGGTAACAATTTCATATCTGAAGACATAAACATATCTTCTATACGCATATCCTGTCCTTTGGCGGCCTGGCGACCTTCATAGTCATCAAAGAGGGTGGGAGGAAGTGGGTATTCCTTTTTCAAGACCGTCGGTAAATCCTTTAAATTGGGCATCCAGTTGCGATGAGGCGCCTTATGGTGATAGAGCATGCAAAAGGGCTTAGTCGTATCACGTTTTTCCAGTACGTCCAATGCTATATCTGTGATAATTTCGGTGGTATAACCAGTATGGGTCAAGGTATCCCCCATCCGAACCATGGTAGGGTTATAATAGTTGCCTTGTCCTACTAGCACGTCCCAATAGTCGAAACCAGTGGGGTGAGTTTTTAAATGCCATTTGCCAACTACAGCAGTAGAATAACCCGCTTGCTGTAGTAGTTTGGGAAAAGTTTGTTGGCTCCCATCAAATTGGTCTCGATTATCTCGCAGTCCATTGAAGTGGCTATATTTTCCCGTTAACAAAACGGCTCGACTCGGAGCACAAATAGAATTGGTAACAAAGCTATTGGTAAAACGAACCCCTTCTTTTACAATGCGATCGATATGGGGTGTTTCGATCAACTGACTCCCTTAACTACTGATGGCTTGCCGAGCATGATCATCCGTCATGATAAAAAGAATATTGGGCTGGGAAGGTGCCTCTTCTTCTTTCGGTACGGTAGGCGTACAGGCATTGAGAAGCAGGCATAGGAATAAGCCTATATGAAATATGTTCTTCATCTTTTATCGTTGGTCTAGGTGAATAGTATCTGAAAGTATTTTTGCTAAAACAGTGGGAAGTAGCTGCTATTATTAGATATGACTTCGTTCGGGCTTGCCTAGGAAATAGAGGCGTCTTTTTGGCGGCGTTCGAGTTCTTGCTGGATGATGGATCGAATCAGGCCACTTGATCGGTAGGTTTTGAATTTCTTGTAAAGGTAAATCTTACCCACCGCAAAAGCCACGATAAAGGAGAGTACTAAAACGGTCATGACTCCGGCCAACCAGGATAATCCAAGTGCATGAGAAGCCACTAGCAGAATCATCCAAAGTGATACACTAGCAAGGATAATGAAGAGTTTTCTATTGAATTGAAGGACTTCATACTCCTGTAATCCCAACTTATCTAATAAGTGATATAGCTCTTGATTGGTATAATACTGAGGCCCTGCTTCAATGATCATAAGCAAATCATCATTTGCTTCTTTTTCGATTTTCCGCAAATGTCGTTCTAGAAAAAAATGCCTCATTCCAGCAACTATTAGCCTTTTTTTGGGTATGATAATATCAATCCGTGCAATTTCTTACTGCTAGGCGAATTTAACCAAAAACGTTGGATAAAACAATTTCTTGTATCGAAAAGTAAATTATTTCAAAACCACTGAAATCATTGTCAAGTCTTACTCTAACTCCTTTTTGGCAAACCAAAATGGAATCAGACTTTCCTTTTTCTCTCCTTCTTCATTCGTATATAAATGCACAATCCTCAGTCGGTTGATCCCATCTTTAAAATCAGTAGTAGGAATATACAGGATCAATCCTTCCTCTCCGGCATTCGGATGGGTGTAGCGGAAAAAGTCCAGTTCTTCATATCGGGTATCATTAATATATATTTCGTAATAACGAGCACGGCAGTCCTTGATGTGGTTTTTACTTCTACGGCTATTCTCCAGGCGGGAAAGAGATTCATCTTTCTGGTAAGCCTCACAATAAGTATTGACCAGTACCTTCTCTCTCCGACTCATGGGGATAAAAACTTTCAATACCGCTCCGCTAATAATATCGGAGGGCAATAAGGGAGCCAGAATCGCTCGGTCACTTGGCCGCTGATCGTCATAGTTGACGACCGCCAGGCGATCATCGGCTTCCCCCACTTTAAAGAAATTGTTTTGGTACAATTGCATGACATTAGAATTGATAAATATCGGAACCGAAACCAGCATAATCGTAAAAAATCCAAGCAGGCCCCAAATCCCTATTTTTGTCCGCTTAGAATTGGTCAGAAGTGTATATAAAATATAGTATCCGGGCTCATAAAATACATTGTACACCAGCCTTCCAAAGACCTTTACCGCCATGGTGAAGTGTATGCGCTTCACCCATTCCTTATCCCGCAGTCCTTTGCTATTGAGCACTCCTGAGAATAACATTGGGACTAATAAGACAAACATCAAACAGCTAAATATAATGATAACGGGAACTGGCAAAAAAGAGGATAAAAGAACGGATAACAACAAATTAATGGTTAACAAAAGACTAATGGATCCGAGCATCATCACGACACCGAAGGTCGTTCCAAAAATCAGACTACAAAAATCATCCAATCGCTGATTGAAGTTATTAATATCCGGAAACTCCTCAAATAGCTGTGCTAAAAAATGCTCACTATGATAATCGGTATTCCTATTGATACCCTCTGGAAAAACCGACACGAGGCCGATCATACCAATCCATAAAGCGCGAAGTACAAAATGGAGAATAAAAGATAGAATTAAGGCAGAAGAACAGATAGTAAGATACCAGAAAATGAAGTAGGAAATATCAAGTGCTTCTTCGGGGAGCCACAACAAGGCCTTATCAATCAGGTCTCTTATCAAGTCGGGCAACATTAGTGATCCATAAATAGCTACACCCGATATCAACATTTCCGCCTGCCAACTTTCGGCTTCCAAAATTTGAAGCCAGGTAGGTTTCTCTTTGTTTTCCATGCTTTCTTTGTACTAATCCATAAAAATAGTTATCTCAAAACGCTTGCGGTTTTGAGTCTGCCGCTGCAGGCGTTGAGCTAAGGTAAGTAATTCAAAGCCCCAAACACATCCTAACAACAAGAAAAAGCCGTACTGAAGGGATTGTCCCTCAGTACGGCTTTCATACATCCATCAAATATAAATAAAGTTACGTCTTAGCTCAACTTAGCCAGGTCTCGGATCAGAATACTCCTCCTATTGAAATAGATCAGATTGGCCCTTCGCAGGTCATTCAAAACTGAAGTTACGGTTTGCCTAGAAGTACCTGTTATATTGGCTATATCCTGTTGTGTCAGACTGTGCTTTATCAGCATTTCATAGCCGACTCGCTTACCTTGGCGAGAGGCACTTTCTTTCAAAAAGTCAATAATGCGACGTCGGGCATCTTTGAATATCAAAGACTCCAAGCGATTTTCAACCTGGCGTAGTCGGTCACCCAACAGGTTCAAAACGCGGAGAGATAAATCAGAATAACGAGGTAACAATCGAGTCAAAGTACTAATGGGTACCACTACCATTTGAACGTCGGCTGTCATAGCTGACGCAAAATCACGATAGGTTTCTTCACCGATAATTCCCAATTCCCCAAACATCGAAAAGGGATGCAAAATACGTTTGATCACCTCACGTCCATCATCAAAATGGGCACCAATCTTTACACTTCCTCTCAACAAAAAGAACACACTTTCTGCTGGCGCATCTACCTGGTAGATGATGGCGTGCTTTGCCATCTTTTTGAAAGAAGATCCTGCTGCCACCAACTTGACAATATTAGGGTCTAAACCTTGGAATAATGGGAAGTAAGTTAGCAGTTCGTCTATTGATTTTTGATGGTATCTGAGTTGCATTGTCGTCATTTTAATTGTTAGATATTCACCTACTTTGACGATGTAAAAGTGCAACAAGCTTACCACAAAAAAAAGAACATAAAATCAAGTTTGTCGTAAAGCAAACAAGTTACAAACAACAATAAATCGCTATAAATCAAATACTTATCACATTCAAAAACAACAAAATGTTTTTCAATCTAACTTAAGATAGCCGTTTTTATCACATTTGTACCATCTACAATTTTGACTTCATAAGCTTCACTCTGTACTTTAAACTGCTCAAAATAGGCCAAATCTACCGCTTCAATAAAGGAGGACAGCCTACTTTCATCTACCAAGTTGATGCTACAGCCTCCAAAGCCTCCCCCCATAATACGGCTGCCGATAGCTCCGGGATATTTTTTGGCAAAGTCTACCAAAAAATCTACTTCCTCACAGCTTACTTCATACAAATCACGCAAGCCTTCATGGGTTTCAAACAGTAAGCCTCCTACGGCCTCAATCTCGCCTTTCTGCAGATGATCACAGACTTTCTGGAGCCTTTCATTCTCACTGGTCACATACAGGCAGCGACGAAAGACCGTATCTCCTAACTCAGCCTCGTGGGCACGAACCAGTTCAGGGCTCGCTTCTCGTAAGCTCGTCAGCCCCTTCTGGTATTTACTGAGAATATTTACGCCTTCCTGGCATTCTTTCACCCTCGTTTCGTAAGCAGAGTCGTTTAGATTGTGACTCACTTTTGAATTGATCAAGACGATTTGATATTGCCCCAAATCGCAGGGTATATATTGAAAATCCAAGGATTGGCAATCCAGTAAAACCAGCTGCTTCTCCTTGCCCATTAAACTGGCAAATTGATCCATAATACCACAGGGAACCCCAATGAATTGATGAGAAGACGATTGGGCCAGCTGTGCCATTTCAGGTTTGCTAATAGCTACTTGGAAAACCTCCTTAATAAGTGTAGCAAAACCCGTTTCTAGGGCGGCAGAAGAACTCATACCTGATCCCACGGGTAAGTTACCACCAAACACACAATCTAATCCTTCCAGCTGCACGCCTAGCAGCCGATATTGATCTAAAATTCCAGTCAGATAATTCGTCCACAACTTATCGCTTTTCACCAATGGGTCGGCCAAGCTGATGGTATCATATTCCTCGAGATCGGCTGCATAAACTCGAAAATGATCAAGTCCATTTTTAGCCCCAACAAAATAGATGTACTTATCAATGGCTGCTGGCAATACAAATCCCATATTATAATCGGTGTGTTCACCGATTATATTGATTCGGCCATTGGCCCGAATTTCAATGGTAGGGGTAGTATCAAACTTCGAAGAAAAAAGCAACCGAAGTGTCTCTAGATCATGCATAAGTGGATCGAATTTTAACCCTCATTCATATTGTGGAAAATATTGCCTACATCATCATCTTCTTCCATCTTTTCGATCAACTTGATCACATCCTCCACCTGTTCATCGGATAAATCTTTGGTATGACTGGGTAGTCGTACTAACTCAGAACTATTGACGGCTAGCTTGCGTTCTTCCAATGCCTTCTGCATATCACCAAAAGATTCGAAGGCGGTATAAATCACAATTTCGTCTTCTTCACTTTTGAGTTCCTCTAATCCCGCATCGATCAAATCCAACTCCAACTCTTCTGGATCTAGGTCTCCTGCATTTATTTTAAAAACCCCCATACGCGTAAACATATATTCTACCGACCCAGAAGTACCCAAGGAACCTCCATACTTAGAGAATATATGCCGCACATTGGCTACTGTTCGATTGTTATTATCCGTCGTTGCCTCTACAATTAAAGCCACGCCATGCGGCGCGTATCCTTCGAATAAAACTTCGTCGTAATTCTCTGCATCTTTAGCCGTCGCCCGTTTGATGGCATTTTCGATATTGGCCTTGGGCATGTTGGCTGTCTTACCATTCTGGATGGCCAAGCGGAGGCGAGGGTTATATTCGGGATCGGCTCCACCCTCTTTTACAGCAATAGCGATCTCGCGCCCTACTTTGGTAAAAACTTTGGCCATGTTGGCCCAACGCTTCATTTTACGCTCTTTGCGGTATTCAAATGCTCGTCCCATATCAATAAAGTTTATTAGACATTTGGTAGTAATGCTGCCAGCAAACATCTTCCGATTAGCCTATCCTTTTCCCACAATGACAAAAAGCGATGGAAAACTATCTCTTACAGCGCTGCAAAATTAATTTTTTCCATGTTTCTCGCAAAGTTTTTTGGGTCTAGTACCATTTTTTGTGTGGCTGTACTAATGATATCAATTCTGTGCCCGTACCTCAGCCCCATAAAAAAATGGCTCCCCATTTTTACATGAGGAGCCAAACGGATGGCGTTTAGTATTATTTGAATTCAGTCGCCTAGTACAGACGCCTGAAACTTCAATCGTATTATGCTCTTGGCACGAGTACAATTTTTTCAGAACGAACCTTCTGACCTTGAATGATCTGTAGGAATAGTGTTCCAGGAGTAGCGTTTTTCAATAAGTTGATGGGCTTATTGTAATACCCGTCAAATTGATTGATATTTTCCTTATAAACTACCTTGCCATTTACATCTACTACTCTAACTAGGGTAGGAACAGCTTCTGAACTGAAGCGAAGATTGAACTGCCCATAAGTAGGATTAGGAAAAGCTTGATAGTCATTTAATTCTAAAGTATTGTCGATCACCGTCTCAGGCAGAGCAGGCTCTTCTTTAGGTACGATCGTTTCCGTAACCACAGGAAGCACTTCCTCTTCTACCTCTTCTACGATCAGCTCTTCTTCAATTTCTTGATCACAAACTTTGAATTGGGCCGTAATTTCAGTGAATTGTCCTTCGCGCTCTACTTTCATTTTGAACCAGTCGCCTGCTTCGTGCTTATTGCGTTCGCGCAACAATTCGCCAAAACTATTAACCGTTACTCCGTCAAAAGTAGTGATGACATCCCCTGCTTTAATACCATATTTCTCGGCAGGTGTATCACCAATGATATTTGAAACATGGATTCCTTTTCCTTGTGGGCCATTTCCAGCTAGCGAAACACCAATAAATACTTCACATGGATCTCTTTCAAAACTGCTTCTGGAGCGATATAAAGTAGACTCTGTAGTAGAACTTAACCCTTCTCTAGTGTAAGTCACATCAATCGTCTCACCTGGCTTATATTTATTTAATTGGGTACGAAGCTCCGTCTGATTGGTAACGGCTACGCCATTGATGGCCGTAATCACATCGCCTCCCTGGATGCCGGCCGCTCTTGCACCACCACCAGGTACCATGCTGGACACCTTGACACCTTCCACATTGGCACCCTCTGCTACATAAATACCTAGCATGGGGCGGTCACTGCTCCTATAACTTGTAGTAACATTTCTAGCAACAACTTGACCTTGTCGCAATACTTGGTGTGATTCTCTCATGGCATCATGCAGTTCGATCTGCATCTTCTCCATCTCTTCTTTTAGCTCCACATGATTCGTAGCACCATTGATGTAGATTAATTGTTTGGCTTTACTATTATCAATATTAATAACACGATTACTCCCTGCGTTTTCCTTTACTTGAATTTCAATATTAGCATTTCCTTTGCTATTAATTTTACTCAAGTAGGCTTGCAAAGAAGCCTGGTCTTCAAACCTTTTCTTTACTACTGATTTAGTACCGTCTTTTGCGGTAGCTTTTTGAATAACCGTAACCGGATCAATTTTTTGCTGTGCGTGTAAACCTACACTTATGAATAATAACATCAATGTGGCTACACCCAGCCGTTGCCAAGTAAAAATTTGCATATTGGGCAATTTTTAGGTGAAAAAAGCTTGTTTAAACTCAAAGACAAAACCTTCTAAAAGACGTTGCACCGATCCCAAAAAAAGTCTCGCGGTAGAAGAATGTCCTTTTTAATAATTGAAGGACGAGAAGGTGAGGATAAAAGTTTTAAGCGGAAGGCAAAAGAAGAGCAGAGTTCATGAGGTAGCTTTCCTCATCACGGAAGGAATCTGTACGAATTTCCTTTCCATTTTGAACCATCAGTAGCTAGCAATAAGGTAAAGCCAACTGAAATAAGCACCAGTTAGCATTCGCAATAAACAAGGGGCAAAAAAACACACAACTACACCTTGAGAACTACTCCGAGCGGGCTGTTACAGCTTGTAAACCCAAAGTATTTTCTGCAAAAGCATAAGTAGCTTCACGTACCTTTTCAAATGCTTGCGATTGGCAGCCAGCGGCAATCACGTGCGTCTTAGCATCGGCAAAGGTGACGAGTTGTTTATCTGCTGTAGGCGTGGCTATCTGATTTATAAAATCACGCATAGCTGCGACGGATACTACATTATCTTGCTCTTCTTCATTCTTGTAATAACAACCAATAAATACAGGATGAGAAATTTTTTCAAAAGTAGCGGGCTTCATCGTTTGATCAATCAGGGCTTTTACCATGATAATCCCTTCTACCCGGTAGGTAGTCGTCCAATAAGGAACACATCCCTCAGGCACCGTAAAGGAGCGATAATCACCTCCGGTTGTCAAGCGTGCCAGCTGTAAGCCCCAGGGTTTGGTGAGCAGAGCTGAAGCACCGCTGTATAAGGCAATGTTGGGAGAATACATAATTTGTGCTTCTACCAGCTCGGGATTCTCAGCGGCCAGGTAAGCACTCAAGGTACTACCCGTCGAACAGGACATGAGAATCACTCGCTCACCCAATAACTGTCCTAATGCAATAGCTTCCTTCGCCGATTCCATTAGCATTTTGGGGGTCAAATCAAGAAAAGACTCTTTGGAATCGCGACCGTGATCGGCTAGTCTAGCTAACAATAAATTACAGCCATATCGCTTCGCAAAATCCTGATGCAAGGGGGCTCCCTCCATTGCACTGGCAGAAAACCCATGCAAATAAACGATACTGTAAGGTGTTTTTCGAATAGAATCCGCCCAAACTACGCGTGCTCTGTTCTCCGGAAATACATCGGGTACGGCGTCCTCTTTCTCGTCCAAATAAGCTTCGATTTGGTCTAGTTCTAGGCTTATAGGGTCAATCTTTCCATCTACACTTTCAAAATCCTGCTGCGGGCCCAAGGCTACTCCTCCGACTAAGAGCAAAGGAAACAGGTATCGTTTTTTGAACTTAAGTTTCATCATTTTTTTGTTTAAAGGCCATCAAAAGATCCGACAAAGAAGAGGTGGCGTCCTGCGGCAACCCTAGATAATCAGCCGCCCAAGCGTAAATCTTGACGGGGCTTAGTCCCGCTTCTCGCCAAAGCTTCAAAGAACCCGCTCCTTTTGACTTCGATAACTTTTCTCCCTTATCGCCCATCACTAATGGATGATGCCAGAAAAGGGTTTCTAAAAAAGAGGACCGCTCTAACTGCTGGGCTATCCAGGTTTGTGCTGCGGTGGACCACCAGAGGTCTTCTCCACGAACTACAAAGTTAATATTCCAATGTAAATCATCCACCAAAGACGTCAACTGATAGGCCGGGGATCCATCTTTTTTTCGAATCACGAAGTCCTTTAATCCCTGGGCCAGATCCATGATAGCCGGCTCTTTCCCCCATTCATTGAAGCTCAGCAAGGCCGGTTGCGGCAAAGCTACTTTCAAGGCTGCATGGGGCGTAGAGAGAGGGAGGGCTTTGTCTCGACAAGGCTCTACCCCTTGCGGCTGTTCCCGCCGCATTTTGCGGGTACAGGTACAAGCATAAATGGCACTTTGTATCTTTAACTGCTCCAACAAATCTTCATATAAATCCATCCGCAATGTTTGGGAATACTGCGCCAAAAATTCAGTAGGCC
>Ga0070729_10003572_pt1 | contig 17869 bp, 13 predicted proteins | sample tdDd472_FD_66725 | JGI IMG/M metagenome (GOLD analysis project Ga0070729, IMG submission 66725) | Marine sediment microbial communities from the Atlantic coast under amendment with organic carbon and nitrate - tdDd47.2 | ecosystem: Environmental > Aquatic > Marine > Coastal > Sediment | place... | reverse complement strand
ATGGCTTGCACTTAGAGGAGCACGTGGCTATGTGAAATTTGGTGAGGAAAGTTATAGTTCGAGAGATGAAAAATCTGATATAGAAATAAGAACATTATTTAAGGAAATACAAAACAGGAAAACTGTAAAACGATGGCTGAAAAACGCTGAAAAAAAACGGCTGGAACTATGGAAGATGACAGCCGAGGAATATGAGCGAGAAAAAAACGAGAGGCAGTTTGGTGACAGAACAAGAGTTTTTGGTGCTACAGTACGAAATTACTGGAAACTTTTCAGAGAACTGGAACTGAACTTTTCCCATCCAAACCAGCAGAAAGAATTCATACAGCCACTTTTAAAAGCCAATGCCTTTGATCCTATGGAAGAGCTTGAATATAGACTGACATTAGAGAAAAAAGATATATCAAATTTCCTGCAAAAATTTGTTTCCAGACTAGAACCATATGATCTCGATAAACGAACGAAGCAGGATAATAAACTGGTGAACCTTGTACTTGATACCCCGGAAAAAAACAAAAGATGGCTCTGGACTTCTATTGAAGCAGTTTCCGGACTGGATTATCTTATCGAGAGAAAAGACCTTAAGCCAATCCTTGAACTCTTGCAAAAAGCAAAAGATGTATTCAAAGATGATCGCTATCTTGCCTTCAGATTACCCAATGCATGGCAATCGTACTCTCATCTGGAAGATTACGAGACTTTCTTTCCCAAATGGGAGGAATATTGTAATAAACTCAAGCCTGAAACAATGGAAGCAGAACGTTTTTGCAGTGCATTCTTATATATTCCCTGGCAGAATTGGATAAATGAAGATAAGTCCCGGGCAGACAGATTGCTCAAGTTTGTTCTAAAAGTTGACAAAGATTTAAACGTAAGTGATTTGACCAAAGGGCATAGGGGTGAACAGGGGATAATATCCGCCCTTGATGATATTACAAGAACAGCCGAGGAATCATCACTGGCTCCTGAACTCATAAAACAAGTCCATGAATTTATCGATGATGTATTCTCTCTAAAGCCTGATATGAGCAACTGGCAATCCTATTATTCTGCATATAGAATTAAACTGGATACTGAATCTGAAGATACGCTGCCAGAAATCTATGATAGCATTCTCACATCTTTGAAAAAACTATTTGAGGAAAATAACCAGACCGGAGATCACAATCCATACTTTCAATATGAGTTTTCATCTGCAATGGCCACTGAGGGGTTGCAAGCAATTTACGTAAATGAAAATCTAAGAGAACCATTAGAAGAAAAAGTAAAAGAAATTGTTGATTTTACATGGGAACGACTGCTTGAAAACAATGAGAAAATTCTACAGCATTTCGAGTTGAATTCACATCTGGCATATTCCTTCCTAAACCTTTGCGTTGAAATAATTAAAACAGAATCTACCTCTCCAAGGGCTGAATCCGCCAGAATTTGGCTACTAAAACTTATAGATAGTAATTCACAAATAATCCCGATGATTGCAAAAACTCTGGTGCCTGATTGCTGGCACGAGCAGAGAGGTGAGGTTATTGGTAAAATTTATCGGGCGGCAGGTGGCAACAAAGGCAAAGACAGCATGGAAAATGTTATCTCTGCAATAGGGTTGTTGTACAACTTGCAGAATATTAAATCGCAAGAATTTCCAGTTGAGTTTAATTTTTTAAAAGAAACAGCCTACCTTGGAATATCAAGTGACAACGAAATTATTGCAAACTATTCCGCCTTTGCAGTAATTAACGACTCACTTGATGTTCAGGACTCTTTTGAGGTTGACAGGACAATTGCTGCCATTAAACAGATAAGCCTTGATCCACGTGTGGCAGTGAGAATGGCGGCTGCATTCGGAGCAGCCAAAGGTAAAACTGAAGCCAAATCAGTGAAAATAAGCAAATTTTACGAGACCGTTTACGATAAAATGCAAAAAGAGAGTTACTTTCATATTCAGCAACAGATTAAAAGTGGACTTGAGAAAAGCAAGTAAAATGATAATGAACGGTGTCTTAAGTTTCTTGCTCTAACAGTATAAAAGATATATCAGCTTCAATAAACCAGATAAAGTTGAGGTACAGAACTACCACTGCATGGACAAATCAAACAGATACCATAATATAACTGGAATCACTCCATTCTTAACAATTCTTTTTTCATGCAAAAATACTATTTATTCCAGTAACATAAAGAAATTGCTAGTCTTTTAGACTAAAAGATTATTGACTATAACTATTCATTAGGGCATCATCCACAGCGACATAGAAGCCGCGAAATTGTGATTGGTAAGAGGTGAACCACTGATCATATCCGTCTCATTTTAAATGAGAATTATCAAGACTCGCAGTAGATGCCAATTATGGCTAGCTGGTTTACTTGATCGGATTGTTTGATCGACGATACTCACCCACCAGAGAACCTGGTTTGTAGCCTCCAAGCAAGTCGCACAACGATAATTTGTAGTTACGGCGCATAGCCTGACACTACCGGTGTGCTCGGAGGAAATTATGAAACGCTTATCGCAGCGTGGCTCTCGCTCGTCTGTAATTTGTAAGAAATTCAAAAATGTAACTATCAAAGGGTATGTTGTCCCACAGGGCAAACTACCACCAAACCCCTATCATCCTGATTCTGATGTCCCAAAAACAAAGCGACGTGATCGTCTTCTGGATGAGTTGGCTAAAGCCCTGGCTGAGATTGTACCAGCTTCAGAGGAAGGCAGTGACGAATTGTCTAAGGAGGAATCGACTTGACAATTAAATAATTATCGGTTATCCAAGTATTAGAGAACGCGAAGGAGACGATGATGCCGGAACGAAAATGTGGACTATATGCAAGAGTCTCAACTGTCAGACAAGCAATGGTTGAAGAGGGTAGCCTTGATGCACAGTTTGACTTATTGCAAAAGCGTGTTGAGTATGAAACTCAAGCAAATCCAGAGGAACCCTGGGTGGTCGCTGACAAATATCGAGATGAAGCTGCTTCCGCAAAGGATCTGCATCGCCCTGAGCTAAAAAGACTTATGGCCGATATAGAAGATGGCAAGATCAGTGTCGTAGTCGTTACAAAGCTGGATCGGATCAGTCGCTCTATTCGTGACTTCTACGACCTGATTGAGTTTTTCAATAAACATGGTGTTGAGTTTGTCAGCCTGAAGGAAAAATTCGATACAACCACCGCCTTCGGAGAGTTCCAGATGAACCTGCACCTCTCCATTGCCCAGCTTGAACGTAAACAAACAGGTGAGCGTACTGCAGCCACCATGAGCTATCGTGCTACTAAAGGTTTGCCCAACGGCGGGCGTATTTGCGGTTATGTTCCTGATCCAATGAAGAAAGGTCACTTGTTAATAGATCCAGAACATGCAGAGATTGTACGTACAGCATTTGAAAAATGTGCAGAACTTGGTTCTGGTTGTGCTGCACATCGCCATCTGATGAAGATAGGTGCAAAGAGTCCAGTATACATATCACGGCGCGATAAGAAGCACGGAGGGAAACCGTTTAATATTCCTGCTGTCCTGCGTATGCTGCGGAATGTAAAGTACATCGGCAAGATCAAGTACGATGGAGATGTTTTCGAGGGTCAACATGAAGCCATCATAGAGGAAGAGCTTTTCAACCAGGTACAAGCCACCCTGGACCGCAATAATGAGTTTCCCAATGCAACCCGTAAGGCAAAGACTCACACCTTCCTGTTGCAGGGAATAATCCGCTGTGGTCGCTGTGGTTCGCTCATGACACCACGCTGGTCCACCGGTCGGCATGGTGATCGGTACTTTTATTATGAATGCACTAAAAGATCGAAGACTCAGAAACAGGAGTGTGGTGTGCGCTACCTTCCAGCCAAGTCAGCAGAATCTTTTGTAATAGATCGTATGAAGGAAGCTGTGATAAACGAGGACGAAATCAACCGCATTATCAAGCGGGCAAACCGTCTACGCAGCAAGACTTTGAAGGGAATCGAGAAGGACATCAAAGCTACACGGAAAAGCCTGCGTGAGGTAGAGGAGAAAATCCAGAAGATAATAACGGCAGTGGAGAATGGAGAAGGTTTTGACTCGTTGAAGAGCCATCTTGCCGAGTTGGAAGGCACGAAAAAGGAGCTGAAGAGTGATCTGGACATGCTTCTGATGAAGAGGGACAAGACCGAGTCGGCGATTCTGTCAGCGGACGTAGTGACAAAAGAATATGCCTCTGTGCCGAGAATCGTAGATGAGCTGATTCTTTCACGTGACTTTGACAGGCTTAAACGGATTCTCAATCAGTATATTGAGGTCATCGAATGGACAGAAGATGAAAATGATAGTAAATCCGGTACCATGCGGATCATGTTGTTTGAGCATGGCAGAGATGATGATGGGCATAAAATAAAAGAACCCAGCGGAACATCTGAAGATGTTGCGCTGGGCTATAACAATTGGCGACCCCAGGGGGAATTGAACCCCCGCTGCCGGCGTGAAAGGCCGGTGTCCTAACCCCTAGACGATGGGGTCGCAATCAAAAGAGTTTTAAAAAAACTGGTGAGCCGGGAGCGACTTGAACGCTCGACCAACGGATTAAAAGTCCGTTGCTCTACCAACTGAGCTACCGGCCCACGATTCGGGGCGTAAAACTTATTGCTCCATACCCAGAACGGTGATACGTATTATCAGCATGGTCTGTTTCTGTCAAGGAATTAATCTTTTTTTTCTAAAAAAATTGCAATTTGCTTGATTTTCCTTGTTAAACTCTGTTGATGTTTTTCCCCAGGCTTTTTTCAACCGACTCTGTTTTGCTCCTGATTGCTCCTGTTTTACCCTTGCGATCATCTATTTTAATACTGGTGCTTACCCTGTCGGATTGTTTTGCCATGTTAATATGGACTTCTTTGATCAAGTCGAAAACCTTTTCTGCATCTCCTTCAATAATGGTTCCCATGGGAGTCAAGACATAGTCCAAACCAGAGTTTTGAATGATATCAATAGATTGTGATACATATTGGGAAAATCCCTCTGTGGTCTTGTCAATTGGGGTGACCGATATCTCTGCAAGCATCTTTGCCTCCTTGGCTTATTGTTGCCATTTGCAACTTATTTTCCTTGTCTGTTTGACAGTTTATATGAGGGTCTGGCATGAAGCAATAGTATTGAATATGTTCTTTTGGCTAAATTGACAGGATAAAGCAAAAAAAGTGGCGAAGCCTGTCGACTTCGCCACTTTCGATTATGCCTGTTAACAGGTTGATGTTGTTTTATTCATGTTCGCCAATCCAGCTGGTCAAAGCCTGAACTTTCCTTCCTTCAGCATTTGCAACCATATCTGCAAAACCATCAGGAACCTCAAAAACCATTTCCACGTTGCGCTCGATAGAGATACCTGGTCCACCTTCACCCCAGTGAGTTTGTACGTCTATCAGGGCCAGCATACGGGAGTACTCGGACATGCTGTCTTGTGATTCGCTTTGATGGTCCACAATTACGGTGAAGAGAGATAAGGTGTCATTGCCGTTGTCTACCAGTTCATAGAAACGCATCTGCTGAGGCCAATCGATTAAGGAAGATGACTGTACTTCGAAGTATCCGCCATCTTCATCATCTTTTACTCTGGGCCAGGCTGTGTTTTCGTGGCTGTGACCTACGCAGTGAATAAGTACGTTGGAGTAACTTTTAAGGGTGTTTTGTAACTGTTCTGTGGTGATGAAACGTTCAGGCAGGTTATCGTCCTGTAACTTCTGGCTTGGGTGATGATTGACGATGATGACCAGCTTCTTGTCTGCTTTGGCTTGTTCCAATGCAGGTATTAAAAAGTCGTTGTATTGCTCAAGATCAATGACCGGAGATACATAGGATGAACCCATGCCCTGTCCCTCAAATCCCTGAGGTCTGAAAGCTGTGTCGAGTGTAATAAAGCGTACAATGGAATCTTCAGAAGGATCCCAGGTATAATAGGCTCTATTGTTGTCGAGGTTATCTTGTGTCAGGCCATGTCCCTCGGGTAAAGAATCATCATTGAAGAACATGTTAATCATTTCTTCATGGTCAATCGGTGTTCTGTCTGCGTCTGCGGTGATGTAACCACTTTCCACCTCATAAGTTTCGCCATTTCTAGTGCCCGTTATCGCGGACTCACCAATGCCCTGAGTAATCGTTTCCTCGTTGATTTCCCAGTTGCCGAGAATTAGGGTGTCGTGGTTTCCCATACCGATGATCCAGGGCATATCAAGACCTGGTGCAGTAAAGATGTCCTGCGGGTCATTGTTCGGGCCTCCAACCGGGTCATCATCATCACCGCTATCCGGGTTGACTTCACCGCCACTCATGATTTTGATGAAGTTATCCATCTCATTGAATTGTGCGTTGTCGGTCATGTCGCCGGAGACAACTACTGCATCAATAGGATTGGAAGCATTGAAGGCATTAATTGTTTTTACGGCAGAGTTAAGTACTACTTCGGAGTACATATCCATGGGGCGCAGTGCCGACGGAATGGTTTTTGAATCGAAAGCAGCCATACGGTTGGGTGATTCTTCGTCTGTGATATGTACATCGCTCATATGGGCCCAGACAAACAGTGAGCGACGCTGATCTTCTGCCACTTCACCTCTTTCAAAGCCCAACTCTTCATTAAGAGAAAAGGCTTCACCTTCTTCAACCGTCCAGACACCCAGACCGTGGTCAAGAAAAATATCAATGTCGGGCATCAGCATTCCGGGGTTTTGGCAAAAGTCGTTGTCTTCAAAACCTATACACTCCGAGCCGTGAGAATCAATGGTGGGTACCAGTCTTAAGTGTGCTGTTGTTGTAACTGCCATTACCGGATCGGTGCTGTCGAATTCTTCTTCGGCGTCATCATCTCCATCCGGGCTTTGTTCGTCTTCGGTGGCGTCTGTGTCGCCATCGGTGGCTTCTTCATCTCCGTCGCTTGGGTTATCTGTATCACCGTCTGAAACATCTTCTGTATCGTTACAGGCAATTGAGAGAGATACAACCAGCATTACACAAAACAACAAGATTAATGATTTAGTAAATTTCATCGTGACTCCTATACTTCTGCAAATTGTAAATATTAGGAAGATGTTAGAATTATGTTAAAAATCCAACATGAAATTATTAGCAGAAGTGTGGAAAAAGTAAAGGGTATTAATGATTAATGGTGTTTTACATGTATTTGAAATAATCGTAGGAAGGTGTTTTCCTAGTAATATCAAGGAATATGTGGAGAAAGCTTTGTTTGATTATTCTGGCAAAAAAAATACCTCGCCAAAATCAGGCGAGGTACCAATATTGTTGTCGAGGGGCTGACTACTCTATAGTGGGTTTGTCATCCTGCATTTTACCCAGATATTCAGGTAGTTCCAGACCTGCCATTTTTGCTACTTCCTGCAAGGGAGGTAAGGATTTTATCAGGCTGGAGGCGAAACCTGCGGTTGAAGAATTGCCCTCACCGTTGCCGGAGTCCCAGACTGTAACTTTGTCGATTTTAAGATTTGAGATGGCCTCGGTTTGTAGTTTGACGATTTTCTGAAGCTGTTCGATCATCAGCAGGGTTGAGGCGGATTTTACATCACCGTCACAACTGTTTACCAAGGCTTTGTAACCTGCGGCTTTAGCATCCAGAAGTGCCTGGGTTCCCTCTGCTTCTGCCTTGTATCGCATAAGAACAGCATCGGCTCTACCTGAGGCTTCTCTTCTGGTTTTCTCGGCCTCAGCTTCTGCATCAATCTCGACTTTCTGTTTGTCGATTTCCTTCTGGACAATCTCGGCTGCACGCAGTCGTTCCTGTTCCATGATGTATTGTGATTTTTGAATCTCTGCTTCTGCCTGCAGTTTTGCCACTTCACCTTTACGATTGGCTTCAGCTCTTTCAATGGCAAGTGTTGCATCTGCTTTGGCTATATCTGCTTTAGCAGCGTTCTCACCACCTACAGCCAGAGCCTCTTTTTCCTGCACGTAGATACGTCTGATGGCTTCGGCTTCTTTTTCACCCTTGACAGCTTCTGCTTCTTGCTGTTCAACAAAAATACGTCTTGTTGCTTCGGCCTGTTTTTCACCTTTTACAGCTTCGGCCTCTTGTTGTTCAACGTAGATGCGTTTGTCGGCTTCTGCCTGTTTTTGTCCCTTGACACTTTGGGCCACGTTCTGTGCAACTTCGATCTCACGCTGACGGTCGGCTTTGGATCTGCCGATTTGGCCAATTTTTTCTTCTTCGGCAACGTCTACCATGGCTTTGTTGACGGCTTCGGCAGCAGCTTTTTTACCGATTGATTCGATGTAGTCCGATTCATCGGTGATATCTGTGATGTTAACGTTGATCAGGTACAAGCCGACTTTGTTAAGTTCGGGCTCAACGTTCTTTCTGATTTCTTCGAGGAAACGCTCACGATCCTGATTGATCTCTTCGATGGTCAATGAGGCAACTGTCAACCTTAACTGACCGAAAATGATTTCCTTAACCATTTCCTCGATATCAATCTGATGCAGTCCTAAAAGACGCTCGGCAGCAGCGGTCATTATGTCCGGCCTGGTGGAGATACCAACGGTAAAGGTTGAGGGAACATCAATACGGATGTTCTGCTGTGAGAGTGCATTTTGCAAAGGAATGTTGATAGTCATGGGGGTCAGGTTTAAAAATGCGCTGTCCTGAATCAGCGGCAAGACCAGTTTACCACCACCGTGAATACATTGGGCGGATCTGCCTTCGCCAACTTTACCAAAGACAACCAGAATTTTATCGGAAGGACATCTGCGATAGCGTGATGCCAGATAGGTAAAAAAACCAACAACTAAAACCGCAAAAGCAACAATAGTTCCAATCCAGATCATTGTCATACTAATTCTCCTTAACTACAATAAAATCCATACAATTAACGCTTTTCTACAAGTACGATACTGTTATCAAGTAATTTGGTTACCAGAACAGGTTCCCCGGTGCCCAACTCTTTGCCATCTACTGTTTTGGCATTCAGTTCTATTCTGCTGTGTCCTGTGGTAACAATAACTTTGCCTATACCGTTTTCAGGTATTCTGGTGTAGACAGAGCCTGTTTTTCCTACAACAGAGTCCATATTCATTGTTCCACTTGACTGCATTTTATTGGCAAAACTAAAAATTTGTTTTACTACAAATACCGTAAATACACCGGCTGCTGTGGCTAAAATCAGCGAAACTGCTTCGCCCCACAAACTGCGTGAGGAAGCGAGCCCAACCAAACCGAACATCATCGAAAATGAAACAAGACCCTGAAAAGAAAGCAGTTTGAAGCTGGCATCGGAATCCGTATCAGATCCCAGGTCGGTATCACCAGAATCAAACTCGGCTCCTGAACCATCGGTATCAACTCCATCGCCCATTCCGACAAATTGCATAATCATTACCAGTACAAACGATACACAGCCGAATATTGCAAAAGCTAAATATGCATACTCAAAATTGGTAAAATCTTCCATAATTCCTCCTCAACTACGATCAATCGGTTCTCTTGTACATTCGCAGCTCTCCCCAACGGAAATATATCCACGATTGATATTTGTATGGATATAATAGCTATTCTGAAAACTTTGGCAAGCAAAAGGGTAAAAGAAAATCATACTGATGTTACGTACAAAGCCGACATAAGCAAATTCTGAGGTCATTTGTATTTTCGTTTAAATTTTGGTGGATATGCACTTGTTTTTGTTTATCGCTTTACTAAAACAAATATCTCCATATAATGGTTGGATCGGGGCGTCTGTTTATTATTGATTGCAGTGTGGGGAAGCATGGTTGTTAAATACAAAAATAGCATAACATCTTCATCTGATGTAATTGATGACTCTTTTGATGACAACAATCAACTTTCAACTTCAATCGTTGCAGATTGGCAAAAACGATTTTTAATGACACTTCTGTTAATGGCGGTGATTCTTGGTTTCTTTGCGGTTATCCCCAGTGTTTATCTGTCTTTTAAGGAAGAATTATATTTAATTGGTGTAGGTGACATTGTTTTATATCTGTCGGCGGTCTACCTGTACTTTACCAAAAAGTTTTCCTACACAAGACGAGCAATAATGGTGAGTGCGGTCGTTTATATCATCGGTTTGGTCTTGTTCGTTGTGCTCGGGCCTTTTGGTGGTGGGCCTATCTGGCTATTTGCTTTTCCGGTTCTTGCTGGTATTTTACTGGGGTATCGTCCGGCTCTGATTGCTCTCGTGATAAACACTGTTTCCATGGTTATTGTGGGAGGGTTATTATTCGTGGGCTATGCAGACTGGCAGTATCAGACGATCAATCCCATGGAAAAATTTGTGGTTATTTTCTTCAATTTTATTCTTTTAAACTCATTAACAACCATTGCTGTTGTTTCTATCCTGTCAGCACTTGATCGTGCCCTTAGAGACGAGCATAGCTTAAAAAACTCGCTGGAAAAACAGACCGATGAAATAGAATTGGTAAATACCGAGTTGAAAAAGGAAATCATTGAACGAAAGCAGTATGAGACAGAGCTTGTTGAAAGTGAAGCCCAGTATAGACTTCTAACAGATAACACAATGGATTTAATCTTCAAAATGGATACAAATCTGTTGATTTCTTATGCTAACCCTGCGGTCGAAAGAATTCTAGGCTATACGGTCGAAGAATTTATCAATACCAATATGTCGGATTATTTTACCAATGAGAATCTTGAAATTGTAATGAATCTCATTAAAAAAGCCCACGATGAACTTCCCAATATTCCAGGGGTAAAGTTTGAAATTGATATTACTGATAAATTCGGAAAATTAGTGCCAATTGAGGTTACTGGAAAATTTATTCTTGATGCAGATGGTCAGCCACAGGCTATTCAGGGAGTTGCCAGAGATATCAGAGAGAGAAAGCGGAATCAGAGAGAAAAGGAAAGATTACAGTCGCAACTGAATCAGGCACAAAAGATGGAGGCAATCGGCCAGCTTGCAGGTGGTGTGGCACATGACTTTAACAATCTTTTAACTGGCATTGGAGGCAATGTTCAGCTTGCCATGATGGATCTTAATCGTGACGACAATCTCTATGAGACTATGGAAGAAATTCATCTGGGAGTGCAACGTACGGGCGATTTGACAAGGCAGCTTTTAGCTTTTAGTCGTAAACAGATTATTGCTCCCAAAATTCTGGATTTAAATGATTTGGCTAAAAACCTGAAAAAAATGCTGGTCAGGTTAATTGGTGAAAGTATTGAACTGGAGACAAAATTAAATAGCAACGTTGGTAATATAAAGGCAGATCCTGGACAGGTAGAACAAATATTGGTCAATCTTGCCGTGAATGCCAAGGATGCAATGCCAAAAGGTGGTACCCTGCTTATCGAAACATCACCTGTTGAACTGGATTCTAATTACTGCGAAAAACATTCCTATGCTATTCCAGGTCGATATACCATGTTGAGCGTTACTGATTCCGGTACGGGGATTGAAGCTGCAATGCTGGACAGAATTTTCGAACCTTTTTTCACCACTAAACCAAAAGAAGAGGGAACCGGGCTTGGTTTGGCAACTGTTTTCGGTATTGTGAAACAAAGCGGGGCACATATTACTGTGGACTCGCAAGTTGACAAGTATACAAAGTTTAAAATTTATTTTCCTGAAGTTGATAGTATGGCAGATAAAACAAGAAAGAAAATTGTTATAAATGATTTGCCTAGAGGTGACGAAACAGTGTTAGTGGTTGAGGATGAGAAATTGGTTCGTGATATAGCCATAAAAATTCTTAAGAAACAGGGCTACAATGTTATTTCTGCCGAATCTGGTATAGCTGCTTTGGCGCTGATAAAAAAAGAGCTGCCAATAATTGATATCTTGATGACAGATATCGTGATGCCAAAAATGGATGGTCGTGAGTTGTCCGAAAAAATTCAGCTTATATACCCTTATGTGAAGGTGTTGTTTACCTCAGGTTATACGGATGACGCTATTGTTCATCATGGAGTGCTGGACGAAGACCTTAACTTCATTGGCAAACCATATACACCCGCAACTCTTTCCAGAAAAATTCGAGAAGTTCTGGATGGTTCTCAATGATATGGTAACGCATCAAACATCTATCCTGTTTCTCAAATAATGCAAATCCATATAATTAATTATATCTTGATAAAATACTTCAATTGTCTATAGTTTCAACAACGTGTTTGTTAAATACCAATAATTTTATGAGGAGGAGCTATGAAGCCTTGTTTATTAAAACAATTAATTGTTTTGTTGATAGTAATTTTGTTGTCAGCCTGTTCAGACAATTCCGGCAAACAAACTGATACTGTCCAAAATGATAAAGCAGTCAAACAGAATCAGCAGAAAAACACTGGTAAAACGGATTCTAAAAAGAATACTGTTGCCCCAAAGGGGGATAAGGTGGCAGCGGTAAAAAGTCCAGCTTATCTGACTACAGTATTTGGTGTTAAGCGTATGCCGGTTGCGGATCGTAAAATCGACAACCCGGACGGTGAGGGCAAAGTTTCCAATTGGGTTGCAACTTTGTACAGGGGTGAACAGGTCAGCAGCTTTGAACAAAACGATAAATATACCAGAGTTGAAGATAGCACTGGCAAAACAGGCTGGATCGAAAGCCGTTATCTGGTAGTTGGGGAAGTTGTCAAGCCGGCCTGTGTTGGCAAAAGTCTGGAAACCTTTGATCGCCCGGATATTATTTCCTTGAATGCCAAGCGTGTGATCAAGGCCGGGACTCTGGTTTTTATTATTGCTGAAAACGAACAGTTTGTTCAGGTCAATTTCACTCCCACACAAACCGCCTGGGTTTTAAAAAAGAATCTTGTGCAGGATGCAAAAGAAATCAAGGCCGCCAGTTTTATTGAAAAAATGCGTTATCTGAAACGCAAAGGAAAAGTTGAAGATATAAAGAAATCTCTGGAGTTGATGCGTAGCATGATGAGTGAAACTGTGTTGTTGAAAGTTGCTGAAGCAGAGTTTGCAGAGAAGAAAGAAGTTGAAAAGGTTGCGACTGATAAATAAAGAGCGAGTAAAAAAACAAGCATTCACTTTTTGGAGCTTAATTTATGCAGCTATTAAGATTGTTAAAGCGTGATTTGTCCTCTGCTGCTTCCGATTGGATTTCAAAGGACATTATTACAAGAGAGCAGGGCGAACAAATTCTTTCCTTGTATGGAGTAAAGCTCCCCAAGGATGGCGAAAGCCACAATCGCGGTTACTTGATTCTGATGAGTCTGGCAGCTTTGATGGTCAGTTTGGCTATAATTGTTATCATTGGAAACAACTGGGAGGAGATACCCAGATGGATTCGCATGGGCATGATGATTTCTGTTGTAGCAACTTGCAATGGGATAGGATTTTACAAATACAGCAAAAATGAAATAGCCAGCGCAAAAATTGTACTGTTTATGGGATCTCTGATGTATGGCGCAGCAATTATGCTGATTGCACAAATTTACCACATTGAGGAGCATTTCCCCAATGGGATTTTCATGTGGGCCATTGGGGTATTACCAGTTGCTCTGATTCTTAAAAGCAGGGCTATACTTCTGGTGGTGCAGATTTTATCTCTTATCTGGATGATACTGGAATTTGGGATGGGTTATCTGCCTCTGCTATATATGGGATTTTCGTTCAGCTTCTTCTATTTCGCAATAAAGATCAAACCTTCGATAATCGTGTTTTTGTTTGCGCTTGCGGGTTTAGCTACATTTTTCGAGTTTTTTATCGCGTATTTCGTTTACGAAGGTTCACATAATGGTGCCACACACTGGGGTGCTGCGAACGTAATTTATTCAACCGCATTGCTCTTGATCCTTACAAAAATTTCCAGATTCTTTGAAGGAGCAGATTACCAAAGTCATATTGTCGACTATTCATTAATAACCAGAATATGGGCCTTCAGGCTTGGCATAATATTCTTGTTTGTCTTAAGTTTTGAAAGGCCGATGGAAGAATTTTTGCTGGGGGCATATAAAATAGAGACTTTTTCCAGTGTGTTTGTATTGTTATCTTTTGTTATCTTATCAGCACTCCATTTAATGCAGACTCTTAAAAACAGGAAACTAATGCTAGGTGGTGCAGAGATCATCGAGGCTATGGCTGCTGTCTTGCTGCTGGCTTGCGGGCTTTCGTCAATGTGGCTTAGTCCTGAATCGGTTATTGTTTTTGTCTTGGCCGTGAATTTGATACTGCTGTTTGCTGGTCTGCTTTTGCTGGTTGATGGCATGAAAACCTTAAGTGGAGTGAAATTCCATGGTGGCCTTTCAATTATTCTGCTGCTTGCCATTATGAGATATTTTGATCTTATTGGTGATTATCTGGGTGGTGCTGCAATTTTTGCTACTGCTGGCATTATAATGTTTTTTGCAGCGAAATACTGGAAAAAGTTCAAGACAAAGCAACAGGAGGTTAGGGCATGAAAAAGTATCTGACTCCTCTTTTAGCTCTCTTTTTAGGTTTGCAACTCGTTGTTTTGTTAGGTGAGTATTTGAACAGCATCTACCCGCGATGGTATGGAGAAGAGGTTTTGCTGGAGATTGAACCCGTTGATCCGAGAAGCATGTTTCGGGGGCAATATGTCAGATTGGATTATACTATTTCAGAGGTTAAGTTTGACGAATTTAATGGCTTGTCCAGTGAGGAATTCGAACAAATAAGAAAAGGTGAGATTGTTTATGTAGGAATCAGAGAGGCTCTTGAGTCTCATCCTGAAAGTGACGAACGGTTCTGGGAAGTTTCAGGGGCGTATCTTGAAGTACCGGAAACCGGCCAGTATATCAAAGGTAGAATGGTAAGGCGCAGGAGTCGTGATGATAATAAGTCTCTGGAACTTAAATATGGCATCGAGGCTTTTTTTGCATCGCCTGCTAAAGCTCTGGAATTGGAAAAGAAAGCCAGAGGCAGAGATGGGGGAAACTTTGCCAGAGTGATGATTGCTCCAAACGGGAAGGCAGCTCTGGTGGATCTGGTTTTTCCTGAAAAATCCTGAAGCGCTGAAAAGCAGTTAAAAAGTAGTTCTAAAAATATAACAGGCCACTTCAAATTGAGGTGGCTTGAGTTTGCTGACAAAGTGGTGTTGTTTGAACAAAGCAAACAGCAACATCCGTCATACCTGCGAAAGCAGGTATCCAGAACTTGGAATAAATGGCATTGGTTTGTCGGAGTTTTTGCTTTTTTGTTTGTACATGAAAGTATATTCCTAATTATTTCAGTGACATAGCCATGTAGATTCCCGCTTTCGCGGGAATGACGAAAAGACAGGGGCGTATACATTACGAGTCATACAGAGGAATTATACTGCAGTGACTTTTGAATAATATTAAGAGATTTCACTTTCTCATAACCTCGCCCACTTTTTCACCACTGATTCTGGGTGGAATAAACTTTCTTTGTCTGGCAGCTTCAAACATCAGTACGGTTGTGGCGGTGGCAACATTCAGCGAGTCGGCAACTCCGGCCATGGGGATTTTAACCTTTAAATCGGCCTGTTCCATCCAGGTTTCGGACAAACCATATTGCTCGGCTCCAACTGCAATGGCGCAAGGCTGATCAAGCTTTACATCGGTGTACAGATTATCTGTATGCGGGGTTGCGGCCAGTATTTTAATGCCCTTGCTTTTAAGCCATGCTAAAGTTTCTGCACTGTCTGCTTCTACAACCGGCACTGTAAAGAGGGTTCCGGTACTGGCTCTGACCACATTGGGGTTGTTGATGTCGGTAGTTTTGTCGCAGACTATTACACCATCTGCGCCAACTGCATCGGCAGAGCGCAAAATTGTTCCGAGGTTACCCGGCTTTTCAATAGCTTCTGCAATTATAAGTAGTGGATTTTCAGAAAGTTCAAGATCATCCAGTGAAAGGCCAATTTGATCCGCGATTGCAATCAGTCCATCCGGTCTGTCTCTGTAGCTGATTTTCTTGAAGGCGGATTTGGAAAGCGAAAAGAGTTTTACACCATTGTCGTAAGCTCCCTGTAAAACCGAAGGTTCGTTTTCACCAAGAAAAAGCTCAGTGCAGAAATAAATCTCCTTTGGCACAAGACCGCTGGCCAAAGCTCTGGTTAATTCCCGATAACCTTCAATCAGCAGTAAATTCTGTTTTTTACGCTGGCTGCGGTTTCGCAGTTTGACAAGATCTTTAATACGCTGGTTGGCAACGCTGCTAATTTCGGTTGATCTGAAATCGCTCATTGTTGTTCCTATCTTTTAGCCAGCCATCTGGCTGTTACGCCGTTGGGCATTTGTCTGTTGCGACTGGTTTCAGGTAAAAGCATTTCCGTGCTTTCGATTGTTCCGTTCAGGTCACCGAAGGCATCGTCCAGCATATTACCCAGCACATGAGGCGTGAACTTTGGAGAATAGGTGCTTAAGATGACAAAATCCGGCTTTTTGTGCAGAACTTCCCGGCAGTGGAGCAACAATTCCGGCAAATCACTTTCAATCTTCCAGACTTCGCCTTTGTTGCCACGGCCAAAGGTGGGAGGATCGAGAACCAGACCATGATAGAAATGCTCACGTCTGATTTCACGCTTTAAAAACTTTATGACATCTTCCACCATCCAGCGGATTGGCCGCTCGGTCAGACCCGCCTGTTTGGCGTTGTCTCTGCCCCATTTGACAATACCCTTGGATGCATCCACGTGACATAATTCTGCGCCTGCTTTGGATGCTGCCAGAGTGGCTGCACCGGTGTAGCCAAAGAGATTCATAACTTCGATTTTACGGTTAAGAGTTTTTATTCGTTGTTGTATCAGTCTGAGATTTTCTGTCTGTTCCGGAAAGGCTCCCACATGACCAAAACCTGTCGGACTGATTATCATCTCGAAATCCACAATTTTGACTATCCAGCGTTCCGGCAGTTTTTTCATGAACTTCCATTTTCCGCCACCAGACGAGGAGCGCTCGAATTTTGCGTGAGCATTTTTCCAGTGTTTTTTGGAAAGTTGTGGCTTCCAGAATGCCTGTGGTGCAGGTCTGTCCAGAATATATGGGCCAAATCTGTCCAGCCTTCTTTCAAAACCGGAATCAATTAATTCGTATCCTTCATCGCTTTTCATGACATCTCCTGAGATCCATCTTTGTTGCATAATAGTCGATAGTTCCAATCTGTCAAACAATCTGAACAAAGCAAAACAACAGAAACCAAAAAGACTTTGCATCATTAATAGGAATATGGTAGCACTTTGGTAGGCTACAAGTGGATTTAATATAATAATATGAATAAGTTAAGCATGTTTGGCAGAAATTTCAGGAGGAGGCACAGCAAGATCTTACCCTTCTCGATGAAAATTCGGTGTCGAATGCTTGCTATGCAATTTGCGTAATAATTTTTCTTAAGTCGGAGGTTAATACCATGAGAGAAGGTGGATTTGTGCTACGGCTGCTTCTTGTTCTGACATTGAGCTTTATGTTTACCTCGTGCAGTGAAGAGAAGCCGATATTTGAGACAAGTTTGTCTCCGGTTCATACAGATTTGACACATATGAAAGACAGCAATGGCAGATATGTGCATTTTAGAGGAACTAACGTAGGTGGCAGTACCAAGGTTCCTGTTTACGAGCCAATGCTGGATGTTCCTTTGGGCAAGGCCAGAGGGTTTTCCTATGTTGGTCGTCCCTTTGCGCCGGGTGAAGAAGATCAGTGGTTTGGTCAACTTCGTGAGCTTGGTTTCAATTCCATTCGTCTCCTTTTCATGTGGGAAGCTGTCTTTCCCGACAAAAAAGGTGAGCCGGATCAGGAGTTTCTGGACTACTTCCGCCTGATAGTTGAAAAATCAAACGAGTACGGCATATATGTTCTGTTCAACATGCATGAAAATTTGTGGAGCAGACATCTGTTTTCCAGCTACAATGAAAATATCAACAGTACCTGCAACGAAGATACCGCTCTTTGTCTGGATGACATCCTCTTACCGATGGTTCCGCCCTATACCGACAAAGTTGCAGGCG
>Ga0070729_10003571_pt1 | contig 17871 bp, 12 predicted proteins | sample tdDd472_FD_66725 | JGI IMG/M metagenome (GOLD analysis project Ga0070729, IMG submission 66725) | Marine sediment microbial communities from the Atlantic coast under amendment with organic carbon and nitrate - tdDd47.2 | ecosystem: Environmental > Aquatic > Marine > Coastal > Sediment | place... | reverse complement strand
GATCCGAACAACAGGGGAACACCCAGTTCCACAGCGCCGACACTCATCTTCTCGAGCACGTCCAGGGGCGGCAATCGCCGGAAGAGCAGGCCGAAACTCTTGCGGGCCAGTTGCCGGGACTGGACCAGGTAGAGCACGGCATAGATGAAGCTCAAACTCATGGCCACGTAAGCCAGCAGGACCAGAACGGCATGCCCGGCAAACCCCGGATCCCTCAACAGCGGACTGGCTGCCGGCGCCGTGGTACTGAAGGCGCTGGCTACGAACTGAAGGACGAAAGCCACGCCCACGACCAGGAACCCCGTCTGCTTGACCCGCCAGCGACCCTCGATCAGCAGGTAGGTCAACAACAGGGACTCGGCCAGCAGGGAGCTGAACTCCAGGGGCGCCCCCATGGGCAGCCGGCCCAGAACAATTCCCCGCACGATCGATGAAATGATGTGGATCACGACCGTCACCGCCGCCATGCGCGAGCACCAGCGTCGCGGTATCGGGTGGTCGGAAAGGAACACCCACAGGTAGCCGGCCCACGTCACGAGGTAAAGCATCGGCAACAGGACCTTGAATACCGAGAGCAGGATGATCATCTCAGTGGGCCTCCCTGGGTGTCGATGGGGTCGTCTCCTGCAACGCCGCCAGCACCTGGTCCGCAGTGATTTCCGCTTCCTTGACACAGTAGTTGACCGAGATGCCCTTGTAAGAGCTACCGGTTAGGTACAGTCCCGGCCAACGGCTAGTCTCGTTGGCCAGGGAGCGCAACCGGGCCGGGTGTCCGGGCACGTACTGAGCGATGGCCCGTTCGTGCCGGATCACATTCTGGAGGACGGGACTGCCCCGCAGCTCCATCAGCTGTCTCAATTCGGCCAGGGCCAGAGTCACCAATTCCTCGTCATTCAATTCCAGGATCGCCGGATTGTCCGCGCCGCCGGCCATACAACGGATCAAGACCTTGCCGTCTGGAGCCCGGCCCTGGAATATGCTGCTGGTCCACAGGGCACCCAGCAACTCGCGTTTCTCCTGGCTGGGAATCAGCATACCGAAGCCCTGTAGATCGTGTCCTACCATCTGGCGGTCAAAACCCAGGGCGATGACAGCCATGGGGGCGTAGGGAATCTGTCGCAACAACGACGAGATCTCGGGGGCCTGCTGCTGTAGCTGGTCGGCCGCAGCATGGGCCGGAGCGGCGTTGATCACAGCGGTAAAGGGTCCCGTCGAACCACCTTCGGCGGTCACCCACCAATGTCCATCCGCATAAGTCAACTGATCCACCGGCTGTCCACGCTGAAACTCCACCTGCGGGTCGCCTTCCAGGGCGTCGACCAGGGCCCGGATCAAGACCTCCATGCCACCCTTGAACGAGTGTAGGGTGCCAGAGGGGCCTCCGGATGCCCCGTCACCGCTGCCCTTGCCTTCCTTTCGACGCTGACGGCCCAGGGAAATCATGGCCTTGAACAGGCCGCCGTACTGCTGCTCCAGTTCGACCATGCGGGGAAAGGCCGCGGCCAGGCTGAGGTTGTGGGCGTTTCCGCCGAAGATGCCCTTGACCATGGGATCGAGCAGGGTCTCGGTGAAGCCGGCACCTAGCCGGCGGTTGCCGAACTGGGCAACGGTTTCGTCGGTGTCGGGATCGACATCGGCCTGGCCGAGGTTCTTGCGCCGGGGCACGAACAATTCGCCCGCCATGCGCAACTTGGCACCGGTCGACAACATCCCTGACCGCAGGAACGGACCTGGCGCCGTAGGAATCTCCTGCAGCCGGTTGGCCACGACCAGGAATCGTCTCCGGGCCAGATCGCTGCTCCGTTCGAGTTGCTCATTCAATCCCAAACGCTCGACAAGGCGCAAGGTCGCCGGTTCGTTGTCCAGGAAACCGTTGGGGCCCCACTCCAGTTGCCAGCCATCGAGGCGCAACGTGCGCAGATTCCCGCCGGGTTCTTGCTCCTTCTCGAACAGAGTCACCGCAAGGTCGCGACCGCCGGCCCGGGCACCATCACGCAGCTGCAAAGCGGTGACGAGGCCGGCTACGCCACCACCGACGACCGCCACCTGCTGCTTCGGTGTTCCTGTGAGTTCAGGCATAGCTGCCTTCCTTGGCGGCAAACACTTTCCGGACGAGGCTCTCGGCCAGACCGTCCAGCCAGGCCGTATCGAAATTCAAGGCGGTCCCCCGCCTGAACTCCTGTATCCCAGCCTGCTGAGCCACGTGTTTCAACTCGATATCCAGTTCGTGCAGAGTCTCAATGTGCTCGCAGGTGAAACTCACCGGCTGAACGAACAGGCGCCGGCAACCCGCGGCGGCCAGACGCTCGGTTTCGGCGATCAACTCGGGACCCACCCATTTGATGGGACCCACTCGGCTCTGGAAAGCCAGCAAGGGGGTGTCGGCGCCCATCGTCCGGTCGAACCACGAAGCGTCGTTTCGATTCTTCATCATCTGCTGTACCAGGGCGTGAACGCTCCGCACAGTGGACCGGGTCTGGTCCAGATAGGGATCCCCCTTGGCGATGAATGATTCGGGCAATGAGTGGGCGGCATAGAGCACGGCGCAGGTGGCGGGATCGGCAGATTCGGCGGCCCACGGTGAGAAACCCTTGAGCACCGCAGCGGCCACCGTCGCGGCGTAGCCGGCCAGATCGTGCCAGTCGGTGATGAAGCTGATCGGGGCGCCCGGCGCGGCCCGATTCAACGCCTCCTGGACAAAGAGCAAGGTGCTGCCGGTAGTGGCGCCGGCAAACTGTGGATAGGCGGGCACGACCACGAATTGCTTGGCGCCCTCTGCCAGCAGATCAGCCACCGATTCAGCGGGGTAGGGATTCCAGTAGCGCATGGCCGCCGCTGCCACGGTGGGATACCCCGCCTTGGTCAAGCGGGCGGCCAGCTCCCGGGCCTGGCCACGGGTGGCCGAGAGCTGGGGTGTGACCGATTTGCGACTGATCATGGCGTACCGTTCGCGTACCGCCGGCGAGCGGCGCCGGGCAATGAGACGAGCCAGCAGGGGCCTCAACAATCCCGGCAGCGGAAAGATCTCCGGATCCCGAAACAAATTGCGCAGAAACGGTTCCACTGCCGCGGGCCCGTCGGGCCCACCCATCCCGCAGAAGATCAGACCGGTCTTCAGGTCCGGATCCAGGGCGGAAGTGGCAAATGATTCGGCAAAGATCATGGCGCTATGGACTACCTCAGATTAGACGGTCTTGGAGAACAGCGGTTTGCTGTCATCCTGCTTCAGGTACGCATCGAACACCATGGCCACGTTGCGCACGAAGTAGCGGCCCTTGTCCGTGATCTGCAGACCCGTCTCCGCGATTTCCACCAGACCGTCCTGCACCAATCCCGGCAGCTCGGCCAGATTGTCCGCCAGCAATTGATCCGCCGGTGCACCGTATTCGGCCTCGGTCAGGGAGTACGGCAGCTCCAGGTTACACATGATGTTCAAGATGACCAGACGCCGCAGTCGATCGTCCCGGCTCAGCTTGTGACCCCGCACCACCGGGAACCGTCCCTCGTCGATGGCCTGGGACCAGCCCGCCAGATCCGCGTCGTTCTGGATGAACCGGTCGCAGACGTCGCCGATGCCGCTCATGCCGAAAGCCAGCATATGGGGCGCCGGTTTGGTGGCGTAGCCCATGAAATTTCGATGTAGCTTGCGGGCACGCAAAGCCCCGGCCAGGTCGTCGCTGTTCTTGGCGAAATGGTCGATACCAATCCAGGCGTAGTCCGCCGACTCGAAGCTGTCGACCGTCAGCTGGAAGAGCTGGAACTTGTCGTAGCCCTCGAGCATGATCGTGGTGTCGACCTTCTCCTGGGCCGGTCGCACCCAGGGCACGTGGGCGTAGCTGAAACAGGCCACGCGATCCGGTTCCAGGGCGATGATCTCCTTCAATGTCGCCGAGAACGATTCGTAGTCTTGACCGGGCAGACCATAGACCAGGTCGATGTTCACGCCGTCGAAGCCGGCGGCGCGGCAACCGTCGTACACGGTCAGCGTGCGGTCTCTGCTTTGCATACGGCCGATGGCCTTCTGGGCCCGATCGTTGAAGTCCTGCACTCCCAGACTGATGCGATTGAATCCGGTCCGGCGCAGGAACGCCGCCTGTTCCGGCGTCGAGATCCGCGGGTCGATCTCCAGGGAAACCTCGGCGTCCGAAACCACATCGAAGGCATCCCTGAACAGGTTCAGGGCCCTTTCGGTCTGCGCCTCGTTCAGGAAGTTGGGCGTTCCCCCACCCCAGTGCAGCTGCACGACGCGGCGCCGGTCACCGATCAACTCGGTGACCATGGCGATCTCCTTCTCGACCCGGTCCAGGTACAGATCCACCGCATCGGTCTCACGAGTGACCAGGGCATTGCAGCCGCAGTAGTGACAGTGCTTGGCACAGAACGGCAGGTGCAGGTAGATCGCCAGCTCATCGGCGGGGCGTTGTCCCAGCTCGACCAGAGCTTCCCGGTAGTCGTCGACTCCGAACTCGGCATTCCAGACCGGCACCGTGGGGTAGCTGGTGTACCGTGGTCCGGGCTTGTTGTATTTCTCCACGAACTCCGCGGAAATCGGCAAAGCCATCTATTAACTCCTCTGGAACCCCTGAACCGTCTCGACCAGAACCTCGACGTTGGGGATGGGCGTCGGCGGCAGAATGCCGTGCCCCAGGTTGAAAACATGACCCCGGGCGGCAGCTCCCTGGCGACAGATCGCCAAAGCCCGCTCGCGGACCTCTTCGGGAGTACCGAAAAGAGCCAAGGGATCCAGGTTGCCCTGGATGGACTTGTTCCCCAGCAAGGGGATCGTCCGCTCCAGGTCCAGGGTCCAATCCAGGCCGAGACACTCGACATCCAGATCCTTCACCAGGTGCAAATAGGGCGAGCTGCCCTTGAGGAAGTAGACCCGGGGCACGCCCGAGTCCTTCAGCGAGGCCATGATCTTGCGGATGCTCGGCATGATCAGGCGTTCGTAATCGTGGACGTGCAGGATTCCGCCCCAGGTATCGAAGACCTGGACGGCCTCCACGCCGGCGTCCACCTGCATGCGCAGGTAGTCGATGGTCTGGTCGGTGAGCTTGTCCATGAGCTTCTGCAACAGGGCCGGCTGGCTGTAGAGCATGGACTTCAGATGCATGAAATCCTTGGAACCGCCGCCCTCGATGAGGTACGCCGCCAGAGTGAACGGCGCGCCGGCGAAGCCGATGAGCGGGGTCTTACCCGCCAGCTCCTGCTTGATGAGCCGGATGGCGTCGGCCACGTAGCTGCAGCCCTCCTCGGCGTCGACGACCTGCAGTTGATCGATGTCAGCTTCGCTGCGCAGCGGGCGTTCCAGCTTGGGACCCCCCTGGGCGAATGAGAACGGCGCGCCCATGGGTTCCAGGGGAACCAGGATATCGCTGAAGAGGATGGCCGCGTCCATGCCGAAGCGACGCAGGGGCTGCAACGTCACCTCGCAGGCCAGCTCGGGAGTCCGGCACAGCTCGTTGAACGAGACCTTCTGCCGCACCTCCTGATACTCGGGCAGGTAACGACCCGCCTGGCGCATGATCCAGATGGGCGTGTGGTCGACAGGTTCACCCCGGAGGGCGGCCAGGTAGGTGGATTTAACAGGATTGCTCATCAAGCGTCACTCCACTGGTTCAGGGTACGGGCCACGGCCTGGACGGTCTCGTCGATGTCGGCCTCGGTGTGGGCGGCGCTCACGAAACCCACCTCATAGCCGGAGGGGGCCAGGTACACGCCTTCGTTCAGCAGGGCCTGGTGCAGACGACCGTAGATATCCATCTTGTCCCCCTGGACGTCGCCGAAATTGCGCGGTGCTTCGGGCTGGAACACGGTCCAGAACAGCGAGCCGTAGCGAACAACCGTGGCAGTGACGCCGGCGGTGGCGGCGGCCTCGGTCAAGCCCTTTGCGAGCAGGGCGCCCTTGGCCTCCAGATCGTCGTAAAATCCCGGTGCACCGGTCTTTTCGAGGGTGGCCAGGCCTGCTGCCATGGCCATGGGGTTGCCGCTGAGAGTCCCCGCCTGGTACACCCCGCCATTGGGCGAGATATGGTCCATGATTTCCTGTCGACCGGCATAAGCGCCCACCGGCAGTCCGCCGCCAATGATCTTGCCGTAGGTGCCCAGGTCCGGCACGATGTCCAGCAGGGGCGCCGCACCGCCGGGACCGACCCGGAAGCCGGTGATCACCTCGTCGAATATGAGCAGGGCCCCGTTGGCGGCCGTCAACTGACGGCACTTCTGCAGAAATTCGGGGCGCTGGATCAGCAGACCCGCGTTGGCAGGCACTGGCTCGACGATCAGTGCAGCCACTTTCCCGCCATGCTCGGCGAAGAAGCTCTCGAGCGCCGCATCGTCATCCAGGGGCAGCACGGCCGTGTGGTTGGTGAAGTCCGCGGGAACGCCCGCGCTGCTGGGGGTTCCGAAGGTAGCCAGGCCACTGCCCGCCTCCACCAACAAGCTGTCTGCATGGCCATGGTAGCAACCCACGAACTTGACGATGAGGTCGCGACCGGTGAATCCCCGGGCCAGACGAATGGCGCTCATGACCGCCTCGGTGCCCGAGTTCACAAACCGCACCTGATCGAAGAACGGCACCCGGCCCAGGAAGGCCTCGGCCAGCAGAACCTCGCGCCGGCTGGGAGCACCGAAGCTGGCACCTTCGGCCAGGGCTTCCTCGACCGCCGCCTGCACGTCACTGTCGGCGTGACCCAGAATCATCGGGCCCCAGCTCTGGCAGTAATCGATGTAGCTGCGGCCATCCTCGTCGGTGAAGTGGCTACCCTTGGCGTCTCTAAAAAACACCGGATCACCCGGCACCGACTTGAAGGCCCGCACCGGACTGTTCACGCCGCCGGGCAATACCCGACAGGCCCGTTCCCACAGGGATGCGTTGCTCATCAGATCCATCCCTTCTGCAGGGCGTCACGCCCGTGGTAGGTGATGATCAGGTCGGAGCCTGCCCGCCGCATGGCCAGCAGGTTCTCCCGGACGATGGCGGCTTCGTCCACCAGGCCGGCCGCCGCCGCATTCTTTACCAGCGAGTACTCGCCACTGACGTTGTAGCAGACCACCGGACACAGTACCTCGGAACGCACCTTGCTGATGATGTCCAGGTAGGCCAGAGCCGGCTTGACCATGACCATATCTGCGCCTTCCTGCACGTCCAGGAGGGCTTCGAAGAGGGCCTCGCGACCATTGCGCGGATCCATCTGGTAGGTCTTGCGATCACCCTGGGGAGCGCTGTCACAGGCATCCCGGAAGGGCCCGTAATAAGCGCTGGCGAACTTGGCCGAGTAGGCCAGGATCGTCGTGTCCTGGTAGTCGTTGGCGTCCAGCAACTCGCGGATGCCGGCCACCCGCCCATCCATCATGTCGCTGGGACTGACCATATCGGCGCCGGCCGCAGCGTGGGTCACCGCCATCTTGGCAAGCTGCTCCACGCTGGGATCGTTGAGAATGCGCCCGTCCTCCACGAAGCCGCAATGGCCGTGGCTGGTGTAGGCGCAAAGACAGACATCCGTGATGGTGATGATGTCCTGGCCGAACTTCTCCTTCAAGGCCCGCAGGGCCCGGGGCACCACGCCGTTGGGATCGATGGCGGCGGTGCCGTGCTCGTCCTTGGCGTCGGGAATACCGAAAAGGAGATGGGACTTCAACCCCAGCTTCAGATCCGCAGCAACCTCTTCGACCAGCTTTTCCACCGATACGTGGAAGACGCCGGGCATACTGCCTATCTCATCGTGGACGCCGGTGCCCTCGACCACGAAGTGGGGCGTGATCAGGTGGTTCGCCGCGACGGTCGTCTCGGCGGTCATCTCGCGCAGGACCGGGGTGGCGCGCAGGCGCCGGGGACGCTCCAGCAGATTCATGGCATGCTCTCCGGTTCGAGTTGGTGTTCCGGGTCCAGGCCCGCGGCCTGCACCATGGCTTCCAGATCGGGCGAATCCGCGACCAGGGGCTCGAAGCCCGCAGCGAGTGCCGCCCTGGCGGTGGTTTCACCGATGGCCACGCACGGCGGCCGTTCAGCCCAGGCCGCGGTGAATGCCGCGACTGTCGATGGGCTGCAGAAAAAAAAGACGTCGCCTTCTTCGGCCGGTACCAATGGTAGCTGTTGTGCCGCCACGGGTACCGTCTCGTACAGATCCAGGATCTCCACCGCGAACCCGGCGGCCTGCAATCCTGCCGGCAGCTGGGGCCGACGTCTACGGGGTCCCGGCAACAGGATTCGTGCCGGTGCAGGTACGCGCTCCGCAAAGGCGGCGGCGAACTCGGCTCCGTCTCCGGTGGCCAGTTGCAGGGCATCATTCCAGCCCACTTGAGCGAGGGCCGTCGTGGTACCCGTTCCCAGGCCGGCCATCCGGGCTTCTGCTCCACCCAGCCCGACCGCCTTGAACGCCCGCACAGCCTGAGGCGAGGCGAACAGGATCCAATCGAAAGGGTCCGGATTCACCGAAGCGGTCAACGAAAGCGGCACGAATTCCACCAGGGGCAATCCGGTGGCGGCGATACCCGCCCGTTCCAGCCGGTCCAGCCACAGCCGGCCCTGTTCCTTTTCCCTGGTGATGACCACCCTGCGCAGCGGCAATGACACGGTCATCCGTTCCGGTAGCGGCTCAGTTGCTGCCAGGCCTCTTCCACGAGAGGCTCCAGTTCGTCACCCTCCAGCCGGATGCGCAGTGGCTGCCTGGATCCCTGCTCGATGGGAGCCAGGAAAGCCATCAGCAGCCAGCCAGCGCCAGCCCGGTTCACATTGACGCCAAAGGGTATCTGGCAACCGCCCTCCAGGCGTTCCAGCAGATCGCGCTCGGCTGCCACGGCGCGGGCCGCTTCGGGGGTGTCCAGCCGGGACAACACCGTGGTCCACGGCTCGGCATCGCGGCACTGGATGCCCAGCATTCCCTGGGCCGGGGCGGGTATGAATTCCGTCTCGGGCAGGGGTTGGACAAACAGGTCGTCGGTCGGCAGGTCCAGGCGAACCAGCCCCGCCCTGGCCAGCAAGATGGCGTCGTACTTGCCCTCACGCAGGCGGTTGACCCGGGTCGGGACGTTGCCCCGCAGGTCGGCGATCTTCAGATCCGGCCGCAGTTCCAGCACCTGTGCCTGTCGCCTGGCTGCGCTGGTGCCCACCGTCGCCCCGGATCTCAGGGGCAGGGTCTCTCCGGCGGCCAGACGGTCCTGGTCCACAGCGTCGGGGTTGGCCAGCAGGGCCTCGCGGGGATCCTCGCGCCCCACCATGGCCACCAGGGTCAATCCCCCGGGCATCTCGGTGGACAGATCCTTCAGGGAATGGACAGCCAGATCGACCCGCTCGTCCAGCTGGGCTTCTTCGAGTTCACGGGTGAAGAAGCCTTTGCCCTCCAGCTGGGAGAAAGGCACGTTGTCGATGCGGTCCCCCTGGGTCTTGATAATGGTGATCTCGGTATGGATCGCCAGCTCTTTGAGCCGCCCCTGAATGAAATGGGCCTGCCACAAGGCCAGATCACTGCCGCGCGTACCGATCCGAACCGTTGCAGGAACGGAATCGTGAGAGGTAGGTGTTGCCAAGAATTCTCCTTCAGATAGAAATGCCGGGTAGAATGATCGGCTATCGAATCTGCTAATGTGTCATGAGGCAGTCATGTAATAAAGAAAAAACGCAACAGAATAGCTATAGAGGCGGGCCGGCGGAATCCGGCAGCGGGACGCATCGCGGGTAGGCAGCGAGCCAGGACCGCGCTAAGATGTGGCAAAACGCCCACTACCCCACCTGCAGAGGAGTCGGACCGATGCTGTTTCCTTCGTCAAGTCGCTACACCCGGATAGGCATGTTCCTTCTGGTGGCCGCGCTCCCCGCCCTGTGCTGGACGACCCTGGCCGGCGCGGACGAAACCGCCCTCAGCTACCAGATACCGCCCCAGGTGCTGGCGGACATGATCGATGCCCCGCCGTCGCCATTCGTTGCCGTCAGTCCAGACAATGAATGGCTGCTGCTGCTGAAACAGCCGGGATTGCCTTCCATCGAGGAGGTGGCCCAACCGGAGCTCAGGTTGGCGGGACGACGCATCAATCCCCGCAGCAACGGGCCGAGCCGCGAGCGGACTCTCAACAGTTTGACGTTTCAACGGATCACCGACGGCGAAGAACGTCCGGTCACCGGTCTCCCGACTGACGTGCGCATCACCAGCGTGAGCTGGTCCCCCGACGGCAAGAAGATCGCCTTCGTGGTCACGGCCAATGATCGTCTTGCGCTGTGGGTGGCCGAACTCAAGAATGGCGAAGCCCGAGAGATCACCCCGGCCGAATTAGCCCTCAACGGCGTCTATGGTCGCCCCTACAACTGGCTGGCCGACAGCAAATCCGTGGTAGCCCGCACCCTGGTATCGGGACGTGGCCCAGCGCCGGTCGAACCCTTCGTACCCTCTGGACCGGTGATCCAGGAGAATCTGGGCAAGGTGGCTCCGGCCCGGACGCTGCAGGATCTGCTGCAGAATCCCTACGACGAGTCACTTTTCGATTATTACACAACCAGTCAGATCATACGGTTGTCCCTCAAGGGCAAGGCCGAGGTCGTGGGCAAGCCGGGAGTGGTACGGCGGTTGTCGCCGTCGCCCGACGGCAAGTATCTGCTGGTCGAGACCATCCAGCGACCCTACTCCTATTCACTTCAGGAGAACTCCTTTCCCAAGCGCGTCGAGATCTGGAATCTGAAGGGTGAACTTGTCTACCTGGTGGCCGACTTACCTCTCCAGGACCAGATACCCATCAGCTTCGGATCGGTGGCCACGGGGCGCCGGTCCGCCGCCTGGAGAGATGACGCGGCGGCCGAGCTGTTCTGGGTCGAGGCCCTGGACGGTGGCGACGGCGGAATCGAAGCCGAGCAGCGGGACAGAATCTTCAGCCTGGACGCACCCTTTGACGGTGAGCCCGAGCCTCTGATGACCTTGGCCCAGCGCTATGGAGGCATCACCTGGGGCAATGACGAATTGGCGTTCGTCGTCAGCTGGTGGTGGAAGACCCGTAACCTGAAGGTATGGCTGGTCCAGCCCGGTCATCGGGACACAGCGCCCGTTCTGGTTCAGGATCGCTCCTGGCAGGACCGCTACTCCGATCCGGGCAATCCGGTCACCCACCGGGGCAAGTACGGCCGCGACGTGATTCTGACCGCCGATGGGGGCCAGACCATCTTCCTGCAGGGAAACGGCGCATCGCCCGAAGGGGACCGCCCCTTCCTCGACACCCTGGACCTGCGGAATATGGAGACCGCGCGTCTGTTCCGCTCCGAGGCTCCCCATTACGAACGGCCCGTGGAATTGATCGACGTAGGCAAGCGGCTTCTGCTGACCCGGCGGGAGTCCCAGACCGAGCCACCGAACTACTTTCTGCGGGATCTGAAGAAGAGCGAACTCACCCAGAAGACTTTCTTCCCCGACCCCACTCCCCAGCTCGAGGGTATCAGCAAGGAACTGATTCAGTACGAACGCAATGACGGCGTGCAGCTGACCGGTACCTTGTATCTCCCTGCGGGCTACGACAAGGATCGCGATGGCCCCCTGCCCGTGCTCATGTGGGCCTATCCCACCGAGTTCAAGAGCAAGCAGGATGCCGGCCAGGTGACCGATTCACCCTATCGGTTCACCCGGGTGGGCTGGTGGTCGCCCATGCTCTACCTGACTCGCGGTTACGCGGTACTGGATGATCCGACCATGCCCATCGTGGGTGAGGGCGACGACGAGCCCAATGACACCTTTGTCGAGCAACTGGTCGGTAGCGCCCAGGCCGCGGTGGACGAGCTGGTCCGGCGAGGGGTCGGCGACGCGGACCGCATGGCCATCGGCGGCCACAGTTACGGCGCTTTCATGACCGCCAACCTGCTGGCCCACTCGGATCTTTTCCGGCTGGGGCTGCCCCGCAGCGGTGCCTACAACCGAACCCTGACGCCATTCGGCTTCCAGGCCGAGGAGCGCACGGTCTGGGAGGCGCCGGAGATCTACTTCGGCATGTCTCCGTTCATGCACGCGGACAAGATCGATGAACCGATCCTGCTGGTCCACGGTGAGGCGGACAACAACGCCGGAACCTATCCCATGCAAAGCGAGCGCATGTACGGAGCCCTCAAGGGTCTCGGCGCCACGGCCCGCCTCGTGATGCTGCCCCACGAAAGTCACGGCTACCGCGCTCTCGAATCGGTGCTGCACCTGCACTGGGAGACCTCGACCTGGCTGGATCGGTACGTCAAAGACGCACCGCCCCGGCAGTTGGCGACTCCCGAGGTTCAGGGCGGACAATAGTCACCGCAACCGATAATGATCTGTCGGCGGCTTCGGAACCTCCGGAGCCGCCTTTGTTTCCGGGTTGTTCCCTCCGCGGGGATGCTCTATTTTCTCGCAGACCCATTTGCCCCGGACTGCTCCGGGAATCGCCCGGCCAGGAGTTTGCGAATTGTCTTCGACCAACGGATACTCAATGCCTCGATTCAGGAGGACGTCACGCCCTCTGGTCACAGCGGTGGTTTTCCTGATGGTCGCCGCCGTCCTGACCGCCGGCTGGATAACCATCAAGGAGCTCCAGGTCCAGAAGTCGGTCTATGCCAAGATCCTGCAGCAGAAGATCGAGACCAGCCGCGCCGAGTTCCGTTTCTTTCTACAACCGGTCCAGAATCACCTGCAAACCATCGGACACTGGCACGATCACGGCCTGCTGACGCTCTCTGACGACACGGGCTTGACTGCCCTCCTGGGGCCCCTCACGGTTCCTACCGACCACGTCTCGGCCGTGTATCTCATTCCCGCCGAAGGCCCCATGTACCACCTGAATCGGACAGCCGACGGTGTGATCGGAGGATTCGCCGACGCGGCAGCCGACACCTACCGTACGACCGGATGGTACGAGCAAGCCAGGGCCAGCAACCAACCCGGCGCCCGGTTCTGGGCGGATTACCACCCGCTGTGCGGTGACGGTAGGCACGGACTGCTGGTCAGCGCCCGGTTCGGCGACCTGGTCGTGGCCTTGGGGATCCTCGAAGCGGACATCAACCTGTTTGCAGCCAGCGTGCCGGTCACCGAGAACGGAATACTGGTCCGCCGTTTCGTCGAGGGGCGGATCACTTGGCTGAGTCCGGGAGCCGGCAACCAACTGCGGGCCACGTCTACCGACGAGCTGCTGACCTCGTCGAGTCCGGAACTCTCTACGATCGGACAGGCCCTGATGACCTGGGGGCAACTCCAACGGCCCTACCAGACTCCCTTTCGCTTCAAGCACCATGGCACGACCTGGTGGTGCGCCTTCTACCAATCCGTCGAAGGCGGCGATCCCGGTGAGCTGGGCCTCGTGGTCCCGGCAGATGACCTGCAGCGCCGGTTGCAGACGGTCACCGGCCGGGTGACGCTCCTGCTGTCGGTGATCGTGGTACTGGCCATGGTCGTGGTGGTGGCGCTGGCGTTCGATTACCGCAACAAGTGGCGCCGCTTCGCCGCTCGCAAGCGTAAGTCTCCCGATACCGAAGAGGCGCTGGCGGAGTTGATTGCCGGCGGCGAATCGATGCACGTGGAATTCAAGTCGACCATGCGCTGGAACCTGCACTCGGACAAGCCGGGCAAGGAGATCGAGAAAGCCTGGCTGAAAAACGTCGTGGCGTTCCTCAACTCGGATGGCGGACACCTCGTGATCGGTGCGCGGGACGACGGAAGCATCCTGGGTCTGGAAGCGGACAAGTTCCAGTCCGACGACAAGTATCTGCTGCACTTCGAGAACCTGATCAAGCAGCACATCGGCCTGGAATTCGCCAGCTACGTGCATCCGGAGATCCGGAGCATCGGCGAGGAGCGGATGCTGCTCGTCAGTTGCGACCGCTGCAGCGAGCCGGTCTTTCTACGCATCGGCAACGAAGAGGCTTTCTACGTCCGGATCGGCCCCAGCAGCCACCAGTTGCCGGCCAGCAAGATCCTGGATTACCTGCGGGAGAAACAGTCATGAACGGACCGACCGAAGCTCCGGTCGTCGGCCCGATTCTGGCGTTTCGCCGCGACACCCACCTGTTCAGCGAGCAACGCGATCTCATTGACCGTCTGCAATCCCGCCGCCGGCTGATCCAGTTGGCCCAGGATCAGATCCTCCATGCCGACACAGGGTCGGATTTCATCGTGCGCCGGGGCAAGCTGCGGGTTTCCCAGTTCATGCCTCGCGGTCGGGAAGTGACCCGAGCGGTCCTGCAGGCTGGCACAGTGCTGGCAACCCGTTCCGCGGGCGGCGAAAACCCTGCTGCCGACGTATATTGGCTGGCCGATGTCGTATTGATGGCCTTGGGTGAGGTCGAGCTGTGGGCTCTACCTGAAGGGTCCCTCGGCCTCGAGTTCTAGATTCCGTTCCCCCCAAGGGCAAGGAGCCGCGCCATGTCTGGTGATCGCAAGTGTCGTGTCGTTCTGTGTATCCTCGATGGCGTCGGTTACCGCACCGGCCCCGGTAGCGAGAACGGCAACGCCATCGTCGGAGCCCGGCCGGAATTCTACAACTCACTCTTCGAGAAGTATCCGCACACGGCTCTCAATGCCTCCGGCCTGGATGTGGGGCTGCCCGAGGGCCAGATGGGCAACAGCGAGGTGGGCCACCTGACCATCGGCGCCGGTCGTGTCGTGAACCAGGAGCTGGTGCGCATCTCCCGAAGCCTCGAGGAAGGAGACTTCGCCCGGCGGGAGCCCTGGACCCGGTTCATCGCCAAAGCCAAGGCCGGAACCGGCCGCTTGCATCTGCTGGGTCTGGTTTCCCCCGGCGGCGTGCATTCCCACACCGACCACCTCTACGGCATCGTGGCCGAGGCGCAGCGGGCGGGTATTTCCGAGATCTACATCCACGCCTTCCTCGACGGACGCGACACCGACCCGCGCAGCGGCCAGGGCTATGTGGCCGATCTGGCGGCGAAGCTCGACGAGATCGGCGCCGGACAGGTGGCCAGCGTCTGCGGCCGCTATTGGGCCATGGACCGGGACAAGCGCTGGGACCGCGTGCAACGGGCCTGGCAACTGTTGACCCGGGGCGAAGGCATCCAGGCCACGGATCCGGCTGCGGCCATCGGCGCCTCTTACGAGCAGGACGTCACCGACGAGTTCGTCGAGCCCGTCGTCATCACGGGGCCCGGCGGCGGACCGGTGGCCACCATCGACGACGGTGACAGCGTCTTCTTCTGGAACTTCCGGGCCGACCGGGCCCGCGAGTTGACCTGGGCCTTCCTGCAGGATGGTTTCGACGGCTTCGACGTCAGCCCACGGCCCACCGTCAACTACCTGACCATGACCCCGTACGACGAGAAGATGGACCTGCCGGCGGTCTTCATACCGACGGCGCCCCGCAACGGCCTGGCCGAGGTCTTCGCCCGGGAAGGCATCACCAACCTGCGCACGGCCGAAACCGAGAAATACGCCCATGTGACCTACTTCTTCAACGGCGGGCGCGAGGAGCCGTTCCCCGGCGAGACCCGGGAGCTGGTTCCCTCGCCCAAGGTCGCGACCTACGACCTGCAACCGGAAATGAGCGCCCCCGAAGTGGCCGCCATGGTTCAGGCCGCCTGCGCCGGCGACCTGTACGATGTGGTCGTGGTGAACTTCGCCAACGGCGACATGGTGGGCCACACCGGCGTCTACGAGGCGGCGGTACAAGCCTTCAAGACCCTGGACCGCCTGCTGGCCGAGATCATGCCGCCGAGCATCGCCGCCGGAACGGTCTGGCTGGTGACCGCCGACCACGGCAACTGCGACGAAATGATCGCCGAAAACGGCGCCGTCCTGACCCAGCACTCCCTGAACCAGGTGCCCTTCGTCGTCGCCGGAGAGGCCTTTGCGGGTCGGCACGACGCCATCGCCCCACGGGCTACCGACCACGAGTGGGGCCTGTCCGATATCGCCCCGACGATCCTCCACCTGCTGGGTATCCCACAGCCTGCCGAGATGACGGGCCAATCCATCATAGGACGCCACGGGGAATCATAAATATTGGTGATTTATTTACGTTAGCCGGTTCACAGCAACTTGTGTTTGTGGTATAATTGTTGGTCACAAGTGAGATGACGTTTGCGTTATCGCATTTCTCTACCCTTTTTTTTGAGGGAGGTGAGACTGTAGCGGTCGCTGAGGTCCGCAATAATATCCATTCACAGGAAACAGTCTCCGACAACAAGCTCGCTTTCCACTCTGAGTCCATTCGCTTGACACCGTTACTCGTGTGAAGAGAGAGCAAGTTTCACCCCTGCGCGAAGGAGGCCGAAAGGATGAAGAAGCATCTTTTTGGCGTGGCACTGCTTATGTGCCTGATGGTCATTGGCGTTAACGCCGGCGCCCAGGAGACGCCGACCATCGATGAGATTCAGAATTATGAGCTCGATGGCACGCCCAACAGTCCCTATGCCGGCCTGTCGGTTCAGGTGACGGGTGTTGTGTATGTCGTCAAGGGTACCTACAACAGCGGAACCCATTACATTCAGGGACCCACCGGAGGCATCAGTTTCTTCAGCTCCGGCCTGAACGTGAACATCGGCGACGAAGTGGAAGTCACCGGAACCGTCGGTGAATACCAGGGCGAAATCCAGCTGTCGAACCCGTCGGCCCCTGGTCCCCACACTTTCGTCGGCGAGCCCACTCCAATCAGCTTGACGCCCTCGGAAGTCCTCTATGACTACGAGACCGTCGGCAACTTCGCCGACGTCATCGGTGAGGTGAAATCTAAGCAAAGCAACCGCTTTTATCTTGTTGCCGGTGACGACTCACTGCAGGTATACATCGACAGTGACACAAATATCGACATCAGTGGCGTAGAGGTTGGCGCCACCGTGCTGGTTCGCGGCCCGGTCGTGAAGTACCAGGCCGAGATCGAGCTGAAGCCCCGGATGCAGGCCGACATCGTCCTGGATGCGACCCTGCCGGTCATCCAGAATGTGAACTGCGTCAACTGGGTGCCCATGGAAGACGATCCCATTCAGGTCACCGCCGTGATCACCGATGACGTCGGTGTGTCGTCGGCCATGGTCTACTACCGGGACAGCGACGGCGACGTGGCCGGCAGCTGGGCCTCGGTGCCCATGTCCAACACCGGTGGCGACAACTTCATGGGAACGGTGCCCGGCGGTCACTACGACGGCCAGGTCGACTTCTACGTGGAAGCCACCGATCAGGAAGCCCAGACTGTAGCCCTTCCGGCCAGCGCGCCGGATGCGTTCTATTCGGTGGCTGTCGGTCTGACGACCATTTACGAGCTGCAGACAGTGCCGTTGCACCCGGACAGCTCGCAGACGACCCCGTACCTGGATCGCTTCCTGAACATCAAGGGCGTCGTCACCGCCGGCACCGGCCAGGTGGGTGATGACCAGTCCCGGTTCATCGTCCAGGAACAGGAAATGAACCCCGAGACCGACAGCTACGCCTTCGGTGGCGTGCTGGTCTACGAGGGTACCGGAACGTTCCAGTACTTTCGGGGCGACCTCGTGGAGATCGGTGGCGTCGGTGGCGAGTACAACGGTACTACCGAGATGCTGCCCCACAACGCCTACGCGGTGAACTTCCTCGACTTCGGTGCCGACCTGCCCGAGCCGTCGAGGCAGCCCAACCACGTGCTGGCCGACTCCGAGACCAACGGCGGGGAGCCCTGGGAGAGCGTCTGGATGAAGACCTACGCCTCGGCCGTGTACGACACCGCCGGCTTCGCCGCGACCGGCGAGTACATCATCTGCGACAAGGATTCCCGGGCCGACAGTGTGCTCGTGGATCCGGTCATCACGTTGACGTACGAGCCGATCATCGGTGACGTCATCACCGTCGAGAGCTTCATGCAGTGGGGCTATTGGGACAGTTTTTTCCGCATCACGCCGTTCGCGGACGAGTTCGTCATCTTGACGGGCCTGACGGCCGCCGATGACACTCCGACGGT
>Ga0070729_10003570_pt1 | contig 17872 bp, 29 predicted proteins | sample tdDd472_FD_66725 | JGI IMG/M metagenome (GOLD analysis project Ga0070729, IMG submission 66725) | Marine sediment microbial communities from the Atlantic coast under amendment with organic carbon and nitrate - tdDd47.2 | ecosystem: Environmental > Aquatic > Marine > Coastal > Sediment | place... | reverse complement strand
GTGCGCTGATCCGACAACTGTTCTGACCGGTGCTTGTAACTTGCCCCGACAACAGGGATAGGCAGAACCGGCATTAGAAATATTGCGCCTCTACCGGCTCGCCATCACTGGAAACGGTATGATTTCGATAAAGCTCCGTCCACGCTTCTTCCTGAGCCTGAGACAAGGCCAGAAACCTTTCCTGCGAAACCGAAAAATCAAGGCGCGCATTCCAGGCCATCAAAGTAACGAACGGATCTTCATCTTTTAATGGCATGTCGGCCACTGACGCGTAATCAGCCACGTTCCGCTCTATCACTTTTTCGAGCACTGCGTTAAGGCTATTCGTCATCTTTGTGGTTTGCTCCGAGCTAACATTTTGCCCAGCAGGCAACTTGTTCATTCGTTGCAAGGCGCGCTTGATTAAGTCAGTAGAGGTGGCCATTAGGCGACTTCATCCTCTTCCGTCTTTTTGGTCTGCGCAGGTTTAACGGTTGGTTTCTTGGTGCTTTCCTTGAAGTCTTCATTGCCTTTGGCCTTCTCTGCTAATCGACCATCAAGTTCAATCACGTCACCCGTTTTAATACCTTTATGCCCATAAGCATTTACAGGCTCATCCACTTTTTTAACTAACTCAAAATTCATTACCTTCTCCAAAAAAGAAAAGGGGCCGAAGCCCCTTGTGATTAGCTATCTGCTACAGCAGCGAAGTAACCGGTAACACAACCGTGATCCTTAAGATCATCAGTGTCACCAGAACCTGAACCAAAGGTCATCTTGTCCAACCCATCAATGGATCGAATACCGACACCCTTCTCGTTGCCGAAATCATCCTCTTTCTTCTCGCGAGTTTCCCAGCGTTTTGCTATACCCAAGCCCATAGCTTGAGCACCACAAAGCACCGCCCGACCAACATCAATGCCAGCGGCACCAACACCCGACAAGGTTGGCGTCTCATCCACTTCGTGAATAATCATACCGTCCCATTCAAGGTCGCCTCCCTGAAACAGCTTGTTGTTCTGCATGGTGACAGAAACTTCACGCTGGGCCTGCTGAATGGTTGAGTTGTTTTTGAGGTCACGAAAAGCCAGAGGGTGTGCAAACACAACAAAGTAACGCTTGTTTTTCCCCTCAATCCGAATAGGTCGAATCTTTGGGTTAGCCGACAGTGCAATACGCTTCATCAGAGAAAGCGCTTCAGGCGTCAACTTGTCGTTCGTGTTGTCAATGTTTGCCAGAGCAGCAGAATGGTCATTAGAGCCATTGTTAGACTTGGCTGCACCGAACAGAACACGGTCAGCATTATCAACCAACCAAGCATCTTTCTGAGTTTCAGAAGCCGAGCCGTAAGCAACGCCATTAATCGATCCGAGTTGGGCAATAACCCGGTCAACATCCTGCTCCATGGACCAATCCATTAGTCTTGGTTTGGCCGCATCACGCAATCCAATGGCTGAAATCTGCTCATCAAACTCGGTAACCGTCACCGCGTTGCGACGCAAGCCTACAGTCAGCTTGTGAGAGCGAGACGTCATTTTCTCTTCGTTGCCAACCAATGGAGTTGTTCCGTCATTAGCCCCATTGGTGAGCTTGTTGATAAGAGCAAAAGTGATCGAGTCACCTTTTTTCTTGGTGAGGTTTTCTTTAACCTGAATAATGGAGTTCTCACCAGTCCCCATATAAGGTTTAAAAGGGTTGTTGCGCAAATACTCACTGAAGTACCTGTCATCCCATTGTTGTACCGTTAAGCCGGTAGCTGCACTTGTTTTAGCCATAATATCCTCCGGGCGTCTATTCGACGTGCCACTAAAAAGTGCCTCTCGACGTGCCTATGCAGGGCGTCTCACGAGGCGATTAAATCATTAATTGGGGTTGGCCCTGTCCATGATTCCTCGCTAACACGCGAAGAACCTTCTTTGGCCAGGCTTGGCGAAATGTTTGAGACCTTTTCAGCTCTAGCGCCTTGCTCTGCTTCAATATCGGCTCTTATTTTTGCTTCAATTTCCGCAGTTTTTTTGGCTTCCCATTCATCAACGTTTTCCATTGCTTTAACACGTTCGTGCTTGTCAACAATGTCAACTAATGCGTGGTATGGGCTGGGAGCTTTGATCACCTCTTGATGAATAGAAGGGTTTTCAGTAACAAGCTTTTCGTACTGAGCAACCTTTTCATCAAGATCTGGATATTCTTTTCTAGCCAAAAATTCCGACAAGTTTACTCGTTCATTAAGGGCGATATTTTTCGCCTCCGAAAGAACATGGCTTGTGTACTCTTCTGGATTTTCGAGAACGTTCGGCGTTTCAACTTTCTCGGCCTCTAGCTGTTGACGCTTGGTTTTTTCGTCTCTTGCTTTCACCTTGTAAGCATTAAGCTCGCTAGATATTGTCTCTAGCTGCTGTTGCAGCTCTTGGGTTGACGGCAGCTCAACCTTTTCTAAGCCCGTGGAGTTTTCATCAGAAGCTTCCGTCTCGGTATTTTCTACCGATGCCTCGACCTCTTCAGTTGCTACTTCATCAGACACTACTACTGGGGTAGCCTCTTCTGAAACCTGCTCTTCTCCGTTTAACAAACTATCTATCTCGCTCATAACACTTACCTCATAGCCCGATTAAGCAGCGGCAGCCTGCATTAGCCCGAAAACCCGGCAGCGGTTTTGCCTTTTTACAGGCAATAAAAAAGGCCGCAAAAGCGACCTTGATTAATTCTTTGGTTGTTACTGGCTTACCGCCAGCCTCTGTTCTGCAGACGCGAATTCATCCACTGTTTCAGCTTGGATTTTTTCTGTCTCAGCAGCAGTTTTGCCTAAATTAGCTTTGCGTTGAGCAACATCTAATTGAACCATTAAGTCCTGTATTTGCTGTTGCTGCTCAGCGAGTTGTTGCTGCTGCGCTTTTTGCTGCTCATCACCCGTTAGCTTATCTTTGATCTGACGCTTGTTAGGCACAGAAGGCATCAAATCAACCATGACATCCAACGGAATAGGCTGTCCCGACGCTCTTGATCCCTCCATTACGGAAGCAAATATTTCATGCTGCAGATTAATGTAGTTGGGCGCCTCATCCAGGATGATGTCCATATCCAGTTGCTTAACATCATTTCTGACTTCAACAACTTGGTTCATGCGAGGATCACTTAAGAAATTAGGCGGAATCTCCTCTCCTGTCTGCTCGGCGTGCTCCTGAACCTTTTGCCCTAACGTTACTTTTTGGTTAATACCAACAAACTCAGCCGCGCCATCCTCGTCGGTAACGCGAACCCATTTTTCTTCGTCCCAAAACTGCTTCATTCTTGCCCAGAACTGGCGATAGATGCGGCGCTTCCAGCTTCTATGGCGATCAAATATGCGGCCTATCTTGGTTAGTTGGTCTTGCTGTTCCAGCTCCCTGGAGCGACCTGAGGCCGAAGCGCTAACCGCGGCATCAATTGACAGCTCATCAATTTCAGACTTGGCTTCCTGCATCATCTGCAGGTGTGCAACAAGCTCTGAAGACTGATCAATAAACTGAAAGGTCTTGTCGCGCAAAGCGCCTGGATTAACCTCTATATGGCCATCCGGCTTAGCCTTCTCTGATTTAAGTCTGTTAACATTTTGGACAGCGCCTTTTTCCGCGACGGTCTGGTTAACATTTAATATATGAAGCGCTTTAGAGCCTCGCTTATTAACCTCATCCTGAGGGTCTTTCATTGTCTCAACGACGCCGTAACGATCACCGTCACGAGTAACAAAAGAACTCTCTAGCTCTATTGGACACATTGGGTCGCCATCCTCATCGAGATAAGGCGACTCTTGCTCACTTAGAATACAGGCCTGACAGAAGAACACTTCATGCCATACACCCTTATCAAGATAATACTCTTGGTTAACCATCATCCGGTTGCGTTTGGCGTTAACCCAGCGGTTGTGATCCGGCTTATCCTCAAAGTCCGTATGACGAGAAAACTGATCCATGTGCTCCTGTATCGAGCTTTTCGAGTCAGGCCAGCGGCGCTTAATGTCTTCTACGTCCATCCAGGCAACGACACCAAAATACTTGGAGTCGGAGTAATCGTTCTTCCGCGAATGAATATCCCAATACAGCCTGTCAGGCATCGGAACAGTTAGTTCGATTTCTAGCGTCTTGGGGTTGATCTCGACAATACCACCACCAAACCCTTCAACGATTTGATATTCAAACTGCTCGGAACTTAAATCATCAAAGTTAATATTATCCGCAACAAACCGAAGTCCTTTTGTGATTGCCTCTGCGCCGTCCTCGTCTTTTGGTGTCCTGGGGTAAGCCTTGGGGTCTTGCCTTAATTGAGTTTCCGCGCCAAGAATTTTTAAAACCGACTTCTGGACAGCGTTTCGAACAATGGGCGGCTGCTTGCGTTTGACGAGCGCTGAATATTCTTCTGGCGTGAGCTGCCTTCCGTCATAGTAGTCTCTTGACTGCGCTGCATCCTTTAACGTAGTGGTCGCATTATCTGCGAACTCGTCAAAGTGATTCGTGAACTTCTTTACGCTGTTTTCCACGAATCTTCCTCATCTTCAAAGTCATAGGGGTCTTTCTCGTCATTATTGCCATCTGACAACGCGCTTATCCAAGGCCTGGACATACAGGCATAGCGCCACTCATCAGCAGCATGGTCTTCTGCGCTGGTGTCTAGGTCTTCAGGTTTGTCTGGGTCGTGCTGTAAAACAGGAATTGTTCTTATCGAATCTACGCAGGTTGAAAAGCAGTAAATCAAAGGCTTCTTATCTTCACCCTGTATTCTCTGTCTCATTTGATCCCAGCCACCCATATGGCCATGGCCAGGAACTCTTTTGTTGTCAGCTTTCCGCCAAAACGATGGCCGCATACGCTCTGCAATGCTTGGCCCTCCGTCTTCAGTAAAGATCGCCGGATCCGCCACGCCGTAAGCAATCTCTTCGCCCGACTCTCTTTCAACAATGCCCTGGCCAACCTGTTCAGCCGTTAGCTTTAAACCAACATTCGGCTCTTTTGCTCCGTACCATTCACGGTAGCGAACCAATGACCCTTTTGGGATAACTCCAGAAGCGTGCTTGTAATCTTCTGAAGCTACAGCCCACCAACCGCAAGAAAACGGCCTGGCGCTACCCCAGTCAAATGAACGAAACCTAAGCCAGCGAGAAGGAATCTCGAAAGGCCTAATAACCATTCTGTCAGACCAGCAGTCAAAATAAGCGCCATCAATGATTGACCAGTCGCCATCCAGCCAAGCCTTTACCAAAGCCTCAGAGCCCGATTGCTGCAGCCTGGCCACGTACATCGGGTCGCTCTTAGTGAGAATCTTGTTGTCTTTTAGCTTCGCAGGAATAAAAACGCGCTGAACAATCTGAGTTTCGTTTGTAATTGGATTGTGAAACTCTTCATCAATCAGCTTAAACCCTTGCGGCGCCGGATCAATGTATCTTGCTTTTACCCAGTTATGCCCTGGCCCTCCAGGGTTACCTGTTGCCCTAAATCCACAAGGTACTCCAGCCCCGCTCCTAAGCGTCGCCTTTATCTTCATTACGGGTTTTGGGTCAGGGTAGTTTGTCAGCTCCTCGAAATATGTCCTGGTGTAATCATGGCCTTGATACTTTTCAGCATCCTTATCCCTTTCCAGCGGCCTAAACTTTAACGCTGCCCCGTTTGGAAATGTCCAAGTCTTTTTTTGATCTTGCCACTCAGCGCCCAGAGGATAGTAAAGCTCTTTGCTCCTGGCAATTGCCGCCTCAAGCTGAGGAAGCTCCCTACGGAAAAAGACTCCTTTGGCATATTTCCCGTAACGCTGAGCGTGAAGAGGCCAGTCGCCCCCTATCATCGCGTCAGTCTTTCCACCGCCCCTCGCGCCACCATAAAATATCTCTGGAACCGGACACTCAATCAAGGCATATTGAGGCCCTGGCTGCGGACGCCAAACTACTGAGGACTGTGTTTGCTCGACCATTCATCAACGGTTGATTCAGGCGTAGGATCAACAACAAATTGATGTGTATTATTCTGATCAATCTCTTGTTTGTCTTTCCAGCCAAAGTTTTTAAGTGCAAAAATAGGCCCGGCAGCATTGTTTCCAGCAAGCCTTTCTTCATACTGATTTTCAATTATCAGCTTTGCCCTTTTTACCGAGTCAGAAAACTCATCTCTTGCCAAGTACTCATCAAGCGATTGTCGCGAAGAAAGGCCCAAGGCAAGTATCATTCCTGTTAACGTTAAAGGCTTTTCTTCTGATGTCTTTTCGGCAACATAGCTGTCAACCAACTCATCAAATTCTTCAGGGCTACTGATTATTCTTGGCCTTCCCATTAACAATAATCCCCTGCACTACCTTTAGGATCATTCACCTTGATCTTGAAATAACTAATGTGTGTTGAGTTAGACAATATCGCTGTTACCTTAATTAAATGCCAGCCTGTGTTTCCTGTGGTTATCTCTGCAGTTGCAACACTACTGGCTAGCGCTTCGTTTGAAATAGTCGCGCTACCATCTGCTGACCAGGCAACACCGCTTACTGAGTCATTTAGCTGTTTTTCAAGGCGCGAGTAATTAACAGTAAAGGGTTTCTTCTCGCCCTTAAGCTGCCTGACCTCTTTGGGCGAATTGTTTCGATTGTCCGCAATAATGATTGTCATTCGACGTCAACACCAACCGCCGCTACAGTAAATGTTTTACTGATAGCACCAGTAAATGGGCCTCTTAGCTGAATGGAGCTTCTTGCTGAAGTAATGATTTTCTTGGACGTATTCACCGTATCATCAGGGTCTGCTTCTGCTCTATAAGAGCCATCCGAAAGCTTTTTCTTTATCTCTATCTCTTCTCCTGAACCTAATGTGCCGGTATAAGTGATCGTTTTAAAATCGCCCTGCTTAACAGTGAGTTCCGTTGTCTGAGACGCTGCCACGGCTGCGGTTTGAGCTGATATAAATTTACTCATAATCTTTCTCTTAATTTATTGACCCAGAAAAAGGACTGGAAAATGCGCAACTAAAAATTCCTGGCTTTGACGTACCAGAAGATACAGCCACCACATTCACTGCCACAGCCAAAGTCACTGATGGGTTAACCCCATCGTTAATATTGATTGTGACGTTATGCGTTGCTGGTGCTGCTGGGTGTGGTGAAACAGGGGTTAATGCAAAGGTGTCACCTGATACCAAAGGCATGGTGTACAGAGCCGCATTAGTGCCGGTTAGTGTCGGTAGCTGGCCGTTTCTTTCGGTTATCGTGTAACTAATGGTTTGAGAAGTGGCCTCTACGACATTCGGACTACTGGGGCCCGTGATAACCGGTGATGGGTCAGCTTTTGTTGTAACCGAGAAGGTATCGCTAACCCCGTTGACCGTTACTACCTGATCCGACTGTGTAGAGTAACTTGCACTGGACGTTATCTGTGCTCTAACCCGTGTATTGCCCGAAGAGAAAGCCAGAGAGCTAACCCAGTTTGTGCCATCGTTAGATAGCTGCCCGCCGGTAACGCTTAATGTCTCGCCTGCATCGACGCCCGTGATGAACTGAATATTCTCGTAAGGCGTTGATAAATTGGCGCTGGCAACATCAGAAAACGTGAACTGATCCGGTGTAGTATCAGCACCGCTACCAAAGTCATAGGTGTAATCGGCATTTGCCCCAATCGTTCCATTAGCCTGGATAACATATCGATCAACCGCGACAGTTCCGGTAATAACTCCACCGCCATCAAAGGTCACAATACCGTCCGCTGCGACAGTGACGGTAATCGGCTGATCAGCTACATCATCAACCGTACCAAGCACAGAGCTTTCAAAAACAACCTGATCACCCGTTACTGGCGTGTCACCGGTGTAGCCATAAAGAATGGAAGTGTCACTGGCTGTGTTTGGACTGGATAAGTTCGTGTCGTCATACCCAGCTTCTTCTACCAACTCACAACTACCACCTGATACCGTCTCCCCGTTAATATCAATATGGAAAGTTAGTCCGGCCTGGTTTTGAATAGCTGCCGCTAATGGGACGCTAACCGGGATAGTGTAAGGGTCGCTACCCGTAATTGTGCCTTTGTTTAGAACCGGGCCTGTAGGCCCACCGATTCTAACGGTTGTGTTAGGGCCTGTCGGAGCGGTAGCCGGATTACTGACAACTATGTCACCGGTAGGTCCACCACGCTCTAACGTAGTCGGAGATGAACCAACACCCAGGGCTGCCGGAAAAGCTGGGCCTGTAGCAACCGCTGTGCCTATAGCTGGGTTGTAATTAGTAGCCAATGGCCAATATTGAGTAGGCGGTGCTATGTCTGCGTGATTCGGTACTTTTCCGTTATCCAGCAAGTCTTGAATATCATTACTGCTAAGAACCGATGCCCAAAAAGCCATATCCTTATAGCTGCCTGACTGATAGTCCTGGTCTCCTCCGTTATATCGAATGGCCCCTAGAATGATTTCATCAGCGTTAGCAGGTAAAGCAGGTGAAGGAGTAACGGTCTGTGACTGCGCCTCTATATCCCAGTACAAAGTAACTGTATCGCTTGAAGCTACATGCGTAAGGGCGATACGGTATGCTGTGTTTGCTGATACCCAATCCCCTCCTGATCCTGGCCAAGTGTCACCGTTTGTTGCATCAAAGACCCCTAACCAAACTGTAGGGTCTCCAAAGTAAGCAAAAACTCCGTCAGAAGCCGACGATGTCCCGCTGTCGTGGAACCCAAAAACATACCCATTTTGAAGGGTTGCTGGGGATGTCCACTCAACAAAGACTGTCCAGTCTGTATCCATGGCTCTCGCTGCATCTAGCGCTGCCTTGATAACATCACTGGTGCCATTTAATACTGGTGAAGCCATTAAGGTGTATACCCCATTAAACTAAAATTCATTACGCCGCCACCACCTGAACACCATTAGCGTTGGCGTCACCGTTGCCGTCAAAGACATAGATGTACTTACCCACGGCGCTGCCACTGAGCGCGCCTAAGTTTTCGTGCGCTGTTGCTTGAGAGTTAGAATGTGCTGCTATGATTTGAGGCTCTAAGTCAGCAGCCCCCGCTAGTGTCGGGCTAGTGGATAGCATGACACGGTGCCATGTCTCATCCACATAGAGGCAGTCATAGTATGAATAAGCGTTTGGCCCTGTACCATTCGATACCTGCGCTTGAAATAACTGCTTATACAAGTTAGGGCTGGCTGTGGTGCGTGTTATAAATCCGCGACTTGCAGGCAGGACACCGCCCTTGTAGAAATGGAAAATACCATTTTGAACATCAAGATCAGAGGCTTGATAAATTAACTCTTCACGCTCCCACGTATCAGGGGCCTGGTTATGCCCAGTACCCCAAAAAGTATCAAGGTCTGTGACTTCCGCCTCCTGCCTGTAGGCCGTGCCGTCATTCCCCTGAGCGCCCATGTGAATGTTGTTACCATTGCTCGCACTGACATCATCAAACAAGCGCACAATCTTGTGGTTAAATCCGCTCGACCCCTTGTCCACAGTAATATCAAAATCATCATATTTTCTGCGGAACATATAAAGCTGTGTTCCTGTGAAATCTACGCGACTCAAAATGGCGTTCGTGTTGCCGTCGTGATTTAGTCGTACTGCATTAGTTGAGTTTGGTGCAGCTATAGCAGAACTCAACTCACCGATAAAAGTGCTATCCCATGCTATTGTTCTTCCCAGCGGTGAAGGCGCGGCAATTCCCATATCAGCATTCCACCAAAGTAAGGGCTTAGCATTAGCCTTTGTACCAAAACCAGAACCATTAACCGTTAAAACCCCGCCGTTAACCGTGGCACTTGTCACAACTACAGGGCCTCCGCCACCTTGAGACCCAGTAGGATCATCAGTGCGATACTTGCCATCCCCGCCCCTAACGTAGCTCGACAGGTCTTTGGATTGTGCGGTGAGGTCAACTGCCATTACGTCCTAGCCCCAAACAAACCACCAAGAATATTCTTTGGCTCAAGGCCTAGCCGCTGCCCCTGCTCTCTTCGCAGCTCACCAAAATACTTCAATAAAATACTGGCAGGGACGCCCGTTAAAGTGCCAAACACTGTCCATAAAACGGGATTATTCATCTGCTGTGGATGCACAAACGCCCATAAGGTAAACGAGCAGATTTCAAAGATCAAAACCTTCGCCATCCATTTTGCGATAACCGGTCTGGTACTTTGCTCATCGCCGGAACACATCGCCTTATAGCGATCAGTCCACCCCTCTTCCTGAGCAATTTGTAAATCAATCTCCTTCTCCATCAGAGAAGAACGCTGTTCTGGTGGCAAGTTGTTAATGGCTTGCTCTATCTGTGAACCAGTAGCGGTAACAGGTAATTTATCTTCGTCTTTCAAAAATACGTTGGCAGCAGCCACTAACGCAGGCCCGCCAGGTATAGCGGAAGCCGCCACAGCCGCAAACGGCTTTAGCGTTTGAAAGATTTCGGATAGCTTCATGGGTAAAATGTTTTGATTCTGTCCGTATTGCGAACATCGATATGAAGCCAGCTTGTTCCTAGCTCCACTGCATTGATAAAGGGGTAACGATTGGGGTTGTCTAAAATGGCTTTCCTAACCGACTCGGTTTCAACGTCCTCAAAAAGACAGTCGGCCGCCCTACCAAACGAGTGCTGTGAATAAGGCCGGAAATACTCGCATTCAACGTCTCGAAGCCCTGATTCTTTACGACCACCACCCCAAAAGTAGTTATTGATGGTCATAGGGCCGAAATCTTTCCTAAGCTGATCAATAGTGATAATCAGCCGTTCATCCATCAGCTCCCAGGCAAGCTCTCCACGATCTTCGTAAATATGCGGAGGAACCAATTCATGGATTTTGAAGAATTCGCAGGTATGCATTACTTCTTACGCAACCATCGAATTAGGGGTGGAACAACCATCATCAAGAAAGCTACAAATCCAGAAAACCCCGTTATAAAATCACTGTTTTCAGCAAAAAAGTTATACGTGCATGAGCCTAAACCAAGCGCACAACCTGCTTTCATCGTGCCTGTTGTTGCGCTCTCGACAAAATTACTCATGCGTTTCCTTATTGCATAAAAAAGCCCTCACTAGGAGGGCAACTGGGGGGTTAAATTTCAGGCATAAAAAAAGCCGGAGGGATTAACCACCGACCTTTCCGATATAGCTTTGCTAACTTATACGAACAGTTTAATCGGCTGGGGCCAACTGTCAACTAATTTTTAATAATTTATTGCTCTGTCCATCCAGCCTTCTGCACCAAGCCTTATTGCCTTGATAGCTTTCCTGTCCATCTTCTCCAAAACGGAGATTTCTTGCATTGATTTTCTGTCAACGTAGTAGAGATAAATTATCTTGGCCCACTGGAGCACATGGGTTTTTAATTCTATATAAACCCGATTAACTCTCTCTGAAGTTTCTTCGTCATAAATTTCAGCGTGATCGCTTTTGTACATGGGTGAAGTGTAACCCAATCCATAGCATTGCGACCTTCTCCATCTTCCCCAGTCATGTAATTGAGCAATGATCAGGTGAGAGTTGTCGTATTTTTGCCTCTGCTTTTCTGCTATGCACACGCTTTCATCTCCAGCAATTGTTCAATGACGTGAATGGCCTTACCGCTTTTTATTAATCCGCCTGTTGTTCGATAAACCGTCCAGCCAAGCAATAATGCTTCGCCGTATTTTTCGCAATCTGATTCAAAGTGCTTGCCCCTTGTGTGTGCGCCATTCGTCCAAATACCGCCCTCAACCTCTACAGCTAATTTTTTCTCAGGCCAAGCAAAGTCAAAGCGCCACTTTCTTGTAGGGTGAAACCTAAACTCACGTAACGGATCAAGTTTTAAAGCTCTAAACTGCAACGCCAAAGCTTCTTCAAGTGCAGACTTAGCCATTGACCAACTCGTTAACGTAGTGAAGCAATTCTTGTTCTGTGCCGTACTCCTGCTCAAACTCAAACTTCCCCGCCTTTCTGCCTGGGGAATGCCTGGTGGCCCACTCACCATTAGGAGATGCTAGACGATGGTGACTAGGACAAAGGGGCAACACATGAAAATGTGCGCCTTCCTTAGTCTTTCCGTCGACATGGTGCGGCTCCGCCTCACTGAATAACCCATAGTGCTTTCGACAAACACAACACCCCAGCTCAACAACTTTTTTCATCCAGTCTGACTCTGCTTTTGTTGGTTTTCGTCCTTTCATCGCAACCCCATTTCTGTTCTGGCTGTAGCCTGCTTACTGCGCCATGCCTCAAACCGCATCTCTAAAATCTTGAGCTTATGGCGGGTGTACACCTCAATTTCCGTGGCCGACTTTAGCCCCTCAAGTAGCTCAACATATTCAGGGCTGGCGTAAGCCTCTCTCTCTTGAGCGGCAGCACTTATACCAGGGCTTTTTGCCTCAGCCTCTTTCATGAGAATCGCTTTTTTACTTTTACGAAACTCCGCAAGGTAAACCCGGTTAGCCGTAGCCTCAGCCAACTCAACAGATATTTTGTCCATATCGTCATAGGTCTTTTCACTGCTCATTGCACAACCTCAGCGACCGATCCCAGCGACTAGTCAAGACCTGTCTTTCTATCGTGCTTACAGGCCACCAACCCAACCCCGCGCGTAAGCTTTTACTTCTGAGTTTATTTTTCTCTCTTAGGCTGCTTGCATGAAGGCCGATAGACTCTGGAGCCAAGCCAGTAACTTGAGCTATCTCAGATGTCATCATTCCGGGTCTGCTTAAGACGGCCTTGTAAACAATTGCCTCTGTTTTCGTCATGCTGAATAACTCCAAGCCAAATAAATTGCTAACAACCCAGCAGCAAATAAAATTAAATGGAAAACATGCCAGTATTTACGCTGCATGTTTCACCTCTTCCCATTTGGCTAGTAGATCAGGGTGAACCTTTAAAACATCCGCTGAGTTTTTGCTGGGGTTCTTTCTACATCCATCGACTGCTACGCAATTTTCCTCTTTCAACTTGTTCACTCTCGCGCATACTGTGCTGTGCTCAATACCAGTTTTAATCGATATTTCTCGACAAGTGAGCCCCCGCTTTGTGTTGCGGATGATGCAGTTGAAGACTATGCGTCGCTGAATGTTTTCTTTGCCGGATAGCTGGAGCTGAAGAAAGGCAGCTTTTGAAGTGGCTTTACTCATGCTGCCTCCCTTAGCTTTTTCATACCAAACGTTTCAACGGGATAATCCATAAACTTTTTTGGAGCTTCCCTAAAGTCATCCGGGTGAACCAAGACGCGCTTGATCTTGAAACCTAAAAGCTTGCTGTGCTCAACCCACCGCTCCATTCGCTGCTCAAGAGGGCTAAGTTCTTTTTCGTCATCGTTAACCATGATTTAGTTTCTCCGTTTTCTCGTAGTGAACTTCACAGGCGTTTACCGCACTGTCTCGGCAGTCGCCTTTGTAAATCATTCGTACTGGTTGCCCGTTCTCTTGTGGGGCGTACCCCTTTACCAGTTGCTTGTTGTTGCTCAGGTTTAACATGGTGACTGAGTAGCCTTTGTCAGATTCAAGGACGTGAGATTCTTCTTGAGTCCAGTTCACAACCCGTCTCCTCCGTACAACCCCTCACGCCAAGACTTATCGGAATGTTTTTCAACAAATCCTTGCGCCCATTTTTTATCTGTTGCTCGATCAATAAACCCCGCAGGCTTCTTAGGGCAATCCTGCAATTCATCCTCCCATCGCCGATTTTTTATCCACCTCTCGACATGAGGGAAGTTCTCAGAAAACTCTCCGGCCTCCTTGATGGCGCGCTTGTTTTCAATCTGATCTGTAACCGCAAACAACATTCGGTTAATCAATGCATCAGGAGGATTAAGTTTTTTAAACTCGTCAAATGCGCGTTTTTTTGAACCCTTGGAACCAAGGTCAGACGGGAATGATTTCCAAAGAGATTCGAAGTTATCAGGATAACCAGCGGAGCCATCCTCCTCACGAGAACCGTCACCAGCATCGCTGGGGACAATTGTTTTATTAGGGTTAAGGGAATCAGGAATCAGGTTAAAGGAATCAGCAGGATCACTATCAGAGTCATCTGGATTTAATCCGTTTTTATCGCGATTAATCGTGAGTGTAGATAAATCAACAGCTTGGCGAGCATTTCCGGAGTAAGCAGGGATTTCGCTTCCTTTTGCTATTTCGTTCTTGTGTGGGTTCTGGTGCTTCTCGAAATTAACAATATTTAAGTAAATTGAGTCGCCTACCGAGTAGAACCGTACAAATCCAGATTTATCTAGATTAATCGCGAGTTTTTGAATGTCGCAATCATCATAAGGAAGAACTTGGACTTTTATTCTTTTTGGTCGCCATTCAATATCACCCTTATGATCAGCTAATGTTGTTAAGCCAAGAAATAGCAGACGTCCCAATGGATCGTTCTCAGCCATGCCGTCATTGCTAAAAAAACCGGGCTTCAAGTTTCTACTTCTCGCCATCAGTAGTGTCCTCATTTGAGATCATATGAGAAACTAGGGATAGAAACTCTTCATAGTCCGCCTCCCCTATATTGTTTTTGTGCCAGCCGCTAACTAACTTAAGGTCTAGCCCTTCAGATGGATCTATATCGGTCTCATAAACATTAAGCCAATCTATCTCTTGAGCCAGGAAGCAAAGATCGCAATCAGTTGGAAAAGTCTTCATCCCTATAAGAGATGCGTTAAAAATCAGAGGGCCTCCAAAAAGCCCTTCATCTTCCAGCTCTTCAAAAAATCTTTTATATCTCGCGCACTGCCCTAAATGCTTGTAGCTAAGCGGTGTATTCTTTAACTCCACGAGATGTATGTGATATACAGGTATATGAGTCCTCTCGACAGCAACCAGCAAAAAGTCTGCTACTCCGTAGCTTCCAAGTCTTGGTTGCCGAAAAAGCTCTCCGTCTGCGCTAATCGCCGCCTTGAGCCAGTCGATATTCTTCTCAAGAAAATCTTCAAACAGTTTTTCTGAATTAAATGAAATCATCGTTGTATTCTTTTAACCCCTAAAATAAAGACTTCTGTTTGCTCTTGTACTTACGGTTCTTTCTAAATAGATCAAAAGAAACACACTCCACTACCCCCCCCCTTCGAGAGAAGGTGGAGTGATTTACCGACATCGTCTTCTTGAATTTTGGTAATAGTCGCTATTTCAGAAGGTGAATATTCCTGACCTTCTCTCATGGCGATTAGGACGCGACTGGTATAACTCATGAAGCAACCCTCTCTTTGTCTAGTTCGTTCAAGGCGTTGATAATGGCGTCATACTTCCGCTGTTTTGACTCAAGCGCTTCAGCCGTTTCTTTTGCAGCTTCAACTAGGCTGTCCCTGCTCATCTTGCTAATGACTTGCAGAGTTGCAGCCTCACATTCGCTTGATTCTTTTAAGTCTTCTTGCGCTGCTTCAATCAGGCTTAATGAGCTGGAAGCTTCTGTCTTGATAGGTAGGTGCGTTTGTCTTAATTGGCCGCAATAGTCGTAACCGTAAAGCCCATCAATAGCCCTCAGAACAAAAAACTGAATGTCATCACGCCACTTAACGGTTCGCTCAGGGTCAACAAAGTCGCTGATTTTTCGCGCCTTTTTTCTCAGGCAAGATTCCCAGCTTTCACCGCTCTCAGGGTTGTCGGGTTCTGGAATATCCAGCGTTCTAAGGCTTGAAAGAATGTTGACGCCGTATAACTCAAAGGCTTTGTCGGCAATGTCTATTCGGGCGTTCCTGTGACGCTGACAGGCAACCCGGTATGCTTCTTCGGCTAACTTGCTGGATGTATACCCATGAAACTGTCTTGCCATTTCCTTGTTCTCCTTCCTGTTCAATACTGAACCCATGAAAAAACAACACCCAAAACTCACACTGGTTAAAAATACGGGCAGGGATTACCCCGCCTATGATTACTACTGTCCCCCGCTGTATCTGGTGGTGAACAACGAGAGGAAAAATGAAAAACAATCAAACTCAGCTTGAGCTTTTTAAGCGGCCTCTTGGTAAAAGAACGTCACCAAGTCCCCATAAGAAACCTTACCTTGCGAAGCTGCTGCCAAGCGTTCGAGCATGTCCGGTCTTGGTATGCGGCGGCGAAACATAAGGTGGTTTTCTATGTATCGAGTTGAAGTCTGAGCGCGATTAGCAAAGGCTTTTCGTTGCTCTCTATCAAGCTGTCTGTAATATAATTTGAAGTCCATAGGGAGAAAGTATACCAATATGGTATTCATGTCAAATACCAATATGGCTGATTACCGGGGCGGTATATCTGTGGATAATCCGGCTATGGAATTAAAACCTATAGAAGAGATCAGGCAGCAAAACCTGAAGCTGGTACTGAAAGAGTATTTTGGCTCCCAGGCTGACCTTGCTAAGGAAATGGGCGTTGACAAAAACAACGTCTCAAGGTGGCTTGCGTGGCCAAAAGACAACTCTAGGCTGATTACTAGCGAGTCCGCTAGGGACATAGAAGCCGCAGCCAATCGGAGAGGCGCTGGTGTCCCGGTCAACTGGATGGATCACGAACACAACTGCACCGATCAAGAAGCAAACCAGCTATTTCAGGAGATAGCTGAGGAAGATGCTGAGGCTCTAAAGACCGTCCTTCGCGCAATGCGGAAGAAAAAGCACTAAGAAACTCCACTACTAATTTTTTTTCTGACTCTGCAAGGTCAGAAAACACCCTTCTGCTCATCCCTTGTACTCCCACCCAGATCGGTTTCTCCCTGCTGGTTCGTTTTTATCAATCTGGAAAGGAAAATATACTGTATATTCATACAGCAAACAATAATAAAACATCCTATGACTCTCCAATAGTCTTTGTTTTTATTGAGAGCTTTTTACAACCAAATTGAGCACATGACAAATTGGTTAGAAATCAACCAATGTTTACAAACTACTACTTTTTGCCTAACCTGTTTAGGTGAGTGGCTGCCTGAAACCCCCGTTAAATGTGGGTGTAAATATTACCGAAATGGGATTTTTTCCCAAATGGAGAGCAAAAGTAGTAAGGAAGAAACACTTATAACAAAAGAGTCTAAAAAATGCCTGATTTTGATCGTACAGGCATGGACGCACAAACAAGAATAAGATTTCTTCTAGAGATTCATGGCTACACTTCCACCGAAGACAAGCGACACTTAGCCGGTCAATTACGAGTATCTTTAACAACGCTGGAGCGCATTATTGTCAACCAGCCTGACCGCTACATTCATGAACTAGCCTTTCAGCTCAATACCACCAAAGACTGGATACTAGAGGGCGAACCTGACCTAAATATCCACTGCCAGTGCATGAGCTATCTGTGTAAGAATATGAACGAAAACCAACATAAAATGTCTTTAGAGCACATGAAAGTGGTCTTTAAATGCTCACAATAGAAGGGTTAAATAGCCTGATCGCTTATAGCAGCAAACCGAAGAGCGAAAAAGTAGTTTTGGCTTAAATCTAACCAAATATGTGATCTAGTCGCTAATATTCGTTGTCTGAGAGTGCAATTTTGTACTTACGCGCATAAAACTTGAATTTTTGTGACCGATTGCGCTTGCAATAGTAACTTAAAGTTCTATAAGGTCACTTAATACTTGATTGCACCTAATTACATCCGTACTATGCGCGCTGTTTTTGTGCGCCCGAACACAACGTAGCTGAACTAAAATGGAGAAAAATGCCGTGAATAGCGACAACACTGAAGTCGTTTTTTATAATCTAGTGGAAGCGTCAATAGCTGACTCTAATACATATGGCGAACCTGTAAAAATGGAAAATGTGCACGTTTGCACGGATAAAGTGGCTAACCCTAATGCCCGCGGTGAGATTGAAGTAAAATCCTCTCAAGATATTCGCGGCCGCGCTGCACGCCTGGCTATGGCCACAAGCGCATAATACTACAACCCATACAACCAGGACCCAGAAGGCCCCATAAGATCTATTAATGGGGCTTTTTTATGCGATAAAAAAATGATTTTTAATAAAAGCCCATTTGACGACATAAAGAATATCCTTGAA